>Ga0207158_1006_pt2 | contig 67490 bp, 64 predicted proteins | sample Alteio_BWMinHeat_22_FD_153512 | JGI IMG/M metagenome (GOLD analysis project Ga0207158, IMG submission 153512) | Enriched cells from forest soil in Barre Woods Harvard Forest LTER site, Petersham, Massachusetts, United States -... | ecosystem: Environmental > Terrestrial > Soil > Temperate forest >... | reverse complement strand
CAGCGGCCGGTAGATGGCCTCGCCGCGGAACCGGATCATCTGGGCCTTGGCGTAACGCGCCAGCAAGCGTTCCACCCGCGATTGGTTGAACAGTTCCATGAGGTAGACCTTGACGAGGCGCATCATCATGAGCGTCTCGCGAATGAGCGTCAATTGCTCGGAAGCGTGATTGTTCGCAACGCGCCCTTTCCGGCGGTAGTGTGCCGCGACCTGGCCGCCCGCGTACCAAACAAGGACGGCAAACAGGAGAAAGGCCAGGGCCAACCAGAAGTTGACGAACAGCGCGAAGGCGAGGAGCAATACGAATTTTATCGGTTCGCTGACCGCCGCGGTCAACCACACAAAGAGGGCCTCGTGAACGGCCTCGACGTGGCGCACAAATATACTGACCGCTTCGCTTGGCCCGAGTTCCTTGAAAGCCAGGGTGCCGAGGCGGAAGGTGTGGTGATAAACCGCCCGGCGCAAGCGGGTGGATGCCTCGATCACCGCTTGCGCGGCCATTTCGTGCAGGACGTAAGAAAGAAGCGCTCGCAACAGAGCCAGGGCCAACGCAATGACAAACAAGCCCAAGAGGTAGAAGACGAAGTTGTACCAGCCCCAGGGGTGAACCTTCCACATCCAGGCGTTCCAGCTTGCCACCCAGGCGAGCGGCCGGGCGTAAAGCCTGCCGTCCGCGGTGGAGCGAACAACCAGGCTGAGGATCCCGTGATCGTCGAGGGTCCGTTCTTCCAATGGAGCGGGGCTGCCGTCGGCGGACGCGGCTTGCAACTCCTGCTCCAAAATCGACGCCACGGACTGATCCTCGACGCCGCCCTGGCTAAGCTGTTCGCGCAGGAATTCCCGCCACATGCGCTCCTCGTCCATTGGGAGAACAATCAGTGGTGCTACCGGGAAGGCAATGGGCCCAACCGCCATCTCCGGGTGATTCTTGAACCACAACGCCGCAACGAGAGTCTTTTCCGGATCGGGGAAGTCACGGAACGCGGGCAGCACGGTAAGAGCCGCGTCCGGACCCATGCGATCGCGCAGGGTTGTGTAAAGATGCGCTCTCCAGACGAGGTCTTGCTCGCGTGGTTGCATCTTCTCCGGGTCTTGCGAACCCAGGTCAGGTGTGCGCGCCGACTTCAGACCCAAGACATCCAGCGATTCGCCCTTGCTCTCCAGCCACGCATCTCTGAAGTGGTCTTTTTGCCGAAGGCTTAGCTCGCCGTGCGCCGGAATGCGGCCGCGCTGAACGATGAGGTCGGCGAAAAGCCACAACACGCCCAACAACGCCACGTAGAGAACGCCTGTCCCAACCGCCGCGGCGTAGGCGGACCACTTGGCGGTGGGGTGGTAATTGAGGTACGCGAATGACTTGGCAAAGGCGGCGCGCTCGGTTTCTCGATCCACGGGACACCTCGAAAATCAGGCTGCCAGTTCCTTATTGGGTGTACGTGCGCAGGTCAGGATTCTGATCTCGACCCGGTCGGAATCGGAACCGTGACCGCTCAAGCCGCGTATGCAAGGCACCCGACGCACCGACGGCAAGCGTAATCTGAATTTCGATCTTAGCAAAACGCGAGCAAAATGCACGGCAAGACGAGAGAATGAGGAGCGAATTTACCCGGTTCCAGGCCGCATTTCAGGCCAAGTCCCGATCTTCAAACAAAACCAGGCCGAAAAGCAGCGCGATTACGGTGTACATTACGCCGTAAAGACAAACGGACCCGATGTACAGGAGGAACTTCGCGGTGGGGAGCGGCGCGTCCATCACAAGGGCCGGCGCCAGACTGAAGAACTCGAGCCCTGGCAGACCGAGATCGAAGACCTGGGAAGTGAAGGCCAACAACCGCCCCGCCGCCTCGTTTTGATCCTTCCGTGCCGCGATCTGAGCGAGGACCGGCGTGAGATGGCCGAGGAAGTAGACAAGCACGCAAATAACGATGTTGGCCACCATCGGCAACCGAGTCGCCAGCGAAACAGCGATGGCCAAGAGCACCATGACCTGACACAAGCCGACGGCCAGTCCGGGGAGCGTGGCATACGTTTCCATTCCCCAAAGGCCGACGCCGCGGAGCAAATCTGTCGATGGAGTTACAAGGTGCAAGTAGTCCAGCGTGTCCGTCAAGGCGACTGGCGTTGGTACTGGGTCCATGCGATCGTACCAGTGCTTGCAAAGCAGAGTCCATTCGAAGAACCAGCCGAGGAGCCCGGTCAGCAACACCGTCACCAGGAAAATGCCAACGAACTTTCCAAGCAGGAACTGCCGGCGCGAGACCGGCTTACTGATGAGGGTGATCGCCGTTCTTCCTTCGATCTCCTCGCTGATCGACATGCTGGCAGCCAATACGCCCAGGATAACGCAGATAAGCATGATTGTGTCGTAACCGAGTTCCTGAACGACGACGTAGTCCTCGCCGAAGGTAAAGTACGGGATGAATGGGGTGATCCCCATCAGCAAGAAGGCCGCGCCGCCAAGAAGCCAGAACATTGGCTGCCGGACGCCTTCGCGGAATGCCGCAAAGGCCACGGCGCCGCCCTTCGGCCAGACGAGCAATAATGCGCAAAAGATCGCGACCAGGAGATCCGCCAGCAACTGAAGTTGCAGAACGGAAGCATAAAGCCGGCCTGTGATTTCCAGGCTTTCACGATCCTGGATCAAGCCCATGGCCAGCACCGCCGGCAGCACGATGGTTCCCACGGCGACAACAAGGGCAAATGGCCCCAACAAACCCCATGGCTGCCAATTCGACCATTCAGTTGGACCCGAGAACCTGTCGCGCTTGGGCAGCGCCGAGACGGTGCTACGAATTGAATCCCAGGCGAACGCCAACAACCACGGAATGGCAGCGAGTATTTGAACGAGTACCAGCACAACACCGGTGCCGTACAAGGAAAGCGAAAAGCTCATGGGTTGCGCCAATTCGTCGGTTTGTTTCGTTCTGTGTTCAAGTCGCGAGAGGCGACGCGAGTCGAGGCCCCATACCTGAAGGGTGTTACGTAGGAGAACGCCCTACGGTTCGTGGCGAAAGTTCGGCCCCGTTCCCCAGCGGAGCTTGTTCCGCAGGGTTTGGTAATAGCTTTGGCCTGGAACCTTCACCAGGCTGAACTGAACCGGGGCGCGGCGCACGCTGACCCTGTGTTCGGGCGTGAGCGAAATCGTATCCTGGCCGTCGACAATTAGGACGGCGCCGGCGCAAGAACGTCGTACCATCATGGTGTATGGCTTGTCCGCCGAATCGACCACCGGACGGCTGGTCAGGGCGTGGGGGCAGATGGGCGTGAGTACGAACGCGGGCAGTTCCTGGCCCAGGATTGGACCGCCCGCCGACAAGCTGTGGGCCGTGGAGCCGATCGGGGTGCTGACGATTAAGCCGTCGCCGCTGAATTCCGACACCTTTTCACCGTCAACAAGAAGATCGAGGTCGATGATGCGGTAAGGTGGGCCGGAACGAATCACCACCTCGTTCAAACCCAGGAAGGTCCGGCTGTGTCCTGGAGATTCGACGACGCACTCAAACATGAGATGGCGCGTAACGCGAAAATCGCCGGCGGCGACGCTGGGGAAGCACCGGCGCAAGTCGTCGGGGCTAAGGTCGGCGAGAAATCCGAGTTTACCGAGATTCACGCCAAGAACCGGGACCTGCCGGTAACCCATCTGCCGGGCGGCCCGGAGTATGGCGCCGTCGCCGCCTAGGACGAGGGCCAGGTCCGCGGTCAAGGGCGCAAGGTCCACCACTTGGCGCAAGTCGAACAGAACGATGTCGCAATGTTGTTCTAGGAACGGACGAAGCTTTCGCGCTTCCTCCTCCACACCGGCGCGGTGGCCATTCCCCAGAACCAAGACACGCATGGAAAGAAACCTCGTTTAACCGCGGCGCGCAGGACCGCGCGGTTCTGCGAACCGCGGATAAACGAATTCTAAATGGAATCGCGCACCGTTGCCAGCGATCGGCGGACCGTATCGCAGATGCCATTTACGTCGAGCCCAAGCTCGGCAAGAAGTTCGGCTCGCTCGGCGTGCTGGACGAACCGATCGGGGATGCCAAGGCGAACGATATTGCGCGTGTCGAGCCCCGCGGCGTTGGCGGCCTCGAGCACGGCGCTGCCAAACCCGCCTTGCAGCGTCCCTTCCTCAACCGTCACGACCAGCGGCAGATCTTCCACGGCCTTGAGCAGCGTTGCCGTGTCCAGCGGTTTGGCGAAGCGAGCGTTGATGACGCCGACTTCGATCCCTTCCTCGCGCAACCGTTCGGCGGCTTTTACGCAGGTGGGGAACAGAGTGCCGTACGCCACGAGCATGCCGTCCGTCGCCCACTCGAAGATTTCCGCTTGGGCCAACTCGATGGGAGCGACGGAGCGGTCCACTCTTTCGAGGCTGGCCTTTGGATAGCGCAGCGAGGCGGGCCCACTGTGACCCAAGGCAAAGCGAAGCATCGGGGCCACGTCGAGTTCGTCGCCCGGCGCCATGACGACCATGTTCGGGAAGAGCCGCAGATACGTCGTATCGAAGCAGCCGTGGTGGGTGGGGCCGTCGGGGCCGGTAAGCCCCGCGCGGTCGAGGCAGAACGTTACTGGCAGGTTCTGGAGCGCCACCTCTTGGAAAATCTGATCGTAGGAGCGCTGGAGGAAGGTGGAGTAAATGTCGGCAATGGGCCGCATGCCCGCCTTGGCCAACCCGGCCGCGAAGGCAACGGCGTGTGATTCGCAAATGCCGGTGTCGAAGAAGCGATCCGGAAACTCCGCGCGGATCTTTTCGAGTTTATTCCCCTGACACATGGCGGCGGTGATGACCACCACCTTCGGGTCGTCTTGCATGGCCTTGTGAATGGCGGCGCTGGCGGCGTCGGTATACGCCTTCGAGCCGCCGCGCTTCAGCGACAAAATGGTGCCGTCCGGGCCGATCTTCTCGAATACCGGCGGCGTGTGATACGTAACGGGATCGTTGCTCGCCTGCTCGACGCCGTGGCCCTTCACGGTCAGGACATGAAGCAGGATCGGGCCTTTCTGGTCTTTCACGTCGCGCAACCAGCGGCGGAGCGTGGGCAGGTCATGGCCGTCAATCGGGCCGATGTAGCGGAAGCCGAGTTCCTCGAACAGCATGCCGCCGGTGAGGAGGGCTTTCAGGCCGTCTCGGACGCCCTCGAACGCCTGGTTGGCCATGTCGCCGACCACGGGCAGGCGTGCGAGAATGCTCCGGAGCTGTCGCTTGGAACCCTGATAGATATTTGTTAGCCGGGCCTGGTCGAGGCATCGTGCCAACGCGCCGACGCGCGGGCAAATCGACATCTGATTGTCATTGAGGATGACGAGCAGATTCTTATTCAGACCGCCGGTATTGTTGAGCGCTTCGTAGACGATGCCGGACGGGAAGGCGCCGTCGCCGATGACCGCCACGCTATGTTGTTCCTCACGCCCCAGAAGATCGTCGCCGACCCTGAGACCGAGGGCGCAGGACACGCTGCATCCCGCATGGCCGGTCATAAAGAGATCGTAGGGGCTTTCGTGCGGGTTCGGATAGCCCATCAGGCCGCCGCGCGTGCGAATCGACTCGAAGTTTGAGTAGCGGCCGGTAATTAGCTTATGCGGATAGATCTGGTGACCGGTGTCCCAGATAAGTCGGTCCTTGGTGAAATCGAACGTGAGATGCAAGGCGAGACAAAGCTCCACCACGCCCAGGTTGCTGGCGAAGTGCGCCGGGCGGATACTAAGGACCCTCACCAGTTCGTCGCGCATTTCCTGGGCCAGCTGGGCAAGCTGCGCGTCGGTAAGCGGATGCAGGTCCGCCGGCGACTGAATCGTGGGTAGGATGGCACTGCTCATGAAGTACTCCCCATAAGGACCGCCTCCGCGGCCCGTGACGACGCGACCCTTCACCGGTCACGTTGCAGAATCGACTGGGCCAATGCCGCCAACCAGCGGCCGGAAGGCCCCAACGGAGCGAGGCAGTCGCATGCTTCCTGAATCGACTGCTCGGCGCGCCGCCGGCTTTCCTCCAATCCGAGGAAGCCGGGGTAGGTTAACTTACCGCGAACGGCGTCTTTTTGCACCCGTTTTCCCGTCTGTTGCGTGCTACTCTGCACGTCGAGCATGTCGTCGGTGATCTGAAACGCAAGTCCGAAGCCGCGGCCAAAGGCGTCGAGCGCCTCGAGTAAATCGCAATCGACTCCTCCCGGCCGTTCACCCTGGGCCGCGTAGGCGCCAAGGCGAAGACTGGTACGGAAGAGCGCGCCGGTCTTACGCGCATGCAACCGTTCAAGATCGGGCAATGTCCCGCCCTTCTTTTCCCAGGCGAGATCGTCGACTTGACCGCCGACCATGCCGTCCGCACCCGCGCCATGCGCCAATTCCCGGCAGCAGGCTGCCGCCGTCGCGGAAGGACAACCCTCGGCGATGACGCCGAATGCTAGTGTCAGTAGTGCGTCACCCGCCAAAATCGCCAAGGCCTCGCCGAACTTCCTATGCGACGTCGGCAGACCGCGCCGGAGGTCGTCGTCGTCCATTGCCGGCAGGTCGTCGTGGATGAGTGAATAGGTGTGGATCATCTCAACCGCGCAAGCGGCGGGAAGTGCGTTGTCGACTGTGCCGCCGCACGCTTCGGAGGCCAGGAGAACCAGCAGCGGACGCAACCGTTTTCCCGGCGCGAGCAGGCTGTAGCGCATCGCCTCAACAAGGGCAGGGGGGCAGCCTTCGCCGAGCGTTAACGACGCCCGCAGGTGTTCCTCCACCAGGGACCTCTTGTCCCGCAAATGCTGGTCAAGATCATGGCTCGACGTCAACTCAGACTCCCGGTAGGCCACCCCAAGGCAACGGCTGTCCAGTTCTAGCGCGCGTGCGTCAAAACGGAATATTGGGATCAACTGGCTTTTTCCGAATGCGTTTGGTCTCTTGTTTGGCGGCATCCGCGGTCGCGCTATGCTCGAAAGGTTGAACGACTGCTTCGCCCTCGGCACTCACCCCGCTCAGGACGAGGATACGCTGTTCCGCCTGAACCAGCTGGGCGTTGCAGCGCTTGATCAACTGCACGCCCCTCTCATAAAGTGACAGCGATGCCTCCAAACCTGTCTGACCGTCCTCCAGTTCGTGGACTATCTTCTCCAGATCGGCCAACGCTTCCTCGAAGGTTCGTTCGTCTCGGGCCGGCTCCGTCATGGCGTGTCCCCGAATGATTCCTCCACGCGGCTGATGATTTTGCCGCGCTGCACCAACGTGACCAAACGCTCGCCCGCAGTGACCTGTTCTGCCTCCCGGACCACGCTTCGGTCAGTTTCCTTGCGAGTTAGGCTATAGCCGCGCGCCAGCACGTTCAAGGGGCTTAACGCGTCCAGACGGCCGGCGACCGCTTCGACGCGCTGGCGCGCCCGGAGAAGGCGCTGCCCTCCCACTCGGTTCAGGCGTTCCGACCATTCGTCGAGGCGCTGATTCAGGTCGCGCAACCGTTCCAGTGGCATCCGAAACGACCGACGCTTCGACAAATCCTCAAGTCGCACCCGCGTCAGGTCGAGCCGGCGCATCAACAATTGCCGCATGGCCTCGGCCTGGCCGGTTAACCCGTCCAGTATCTCGCGCCGATCCGGCGCGACCCGCTCCGCGGCCTCGCTGGGAGTCAGCGCCCGGACATCCGCGACCAAGTCTGCGATGGTCAAATCCGTCTCATGGCCCACGCCACTCACAACCGGAACCCGCGATTCGAAGATGGCCTGAGCGACGCATTCCTCGTTGAATGCCCAGAGGTCTTCCATGCTGCCGCCGCCGCGGCCGACGATCATGACGTCGATGGGGCGCGTATCGGAAATCGCGACACGGTTCACCAACCGAATCGCCGCGGCGATCTCTTCGGCGGCGCCTTCCCCCTGCACGCGAACTGGGCAGACCCAGACTTCAAGCGCGGGCCAGCGCCGCCCCAGGATTTCCAGCATGTCGCGGACCGCCGCACCCGATGAACTCGTGACGAGGGCAACTCGGCGGGGAAAACGCGGCAGTGGTTTCTTGCGAGCGGCGTCGAAGTAATTCAATTTGAAGAGCTTTTCGCGAAGCTGGCGGAAAGCCAGTTCCAGCGCACCGACGCCTTTGGGCTGAAGTTCCTCGATCTGCAACTGATAATCACCGCGTGGAACATAAACGGTGATTTTGCCGCGCGCGAGGATTTCCATGCCATCCTGCAAGGCGAATTTCAGGCGTACGGCGGCGTTGCGCCACATCACGCCTCGGAGCTGGCCCTCGCTGTCCTTGAGAGTCAGGTAGATATGTCCCGAAGCCGGCCGCGCCATGTTCGAGACCTCACCCGCGACCCAAACGCCCTGCGCAAATGCGTCCTCCAGCAGTCCCTTAATGGCGCGGCTGATCTCGCCAATGCTGAAGATTTTCGCATTTTCAGGTGGCAAGCCCATGTCCCACGCTCGCTTTCAAGAGCCGTCGTCTCGAGGATGGATTCCGCCGATCCGCACCACCACGATTTCCTTCCCCTGCTCATCCAACAACCATAGGATCGCTTGCGCCGGACGGGATTGATCGTAGCTCTCCCATTCGCTCTTCTCCAGAATACAGTACAAGGGTTCACCATGCGGGGGAAGATGTTCAATCCCCGGCAGCCGGCGGACGGGCCGGCCGTAGTAGAACATGATCCCTTCGTCCTTGAGCCGGAACAGATTGAGAGTGGCCGACTCCGGTATGGCCTCGGCAATCTGAGCCGCCTTTTCCCGCGGCTCCCGACTATCATTTCGCTGCGGAATCACTCCATGAAGGAAGACGAGCTTGACCCCGATCCAGAACAAGGCCATCGCCGCCAGTGCCGGAATCGGTTTGATCCATTGCAACGGCCAAGCAAGCCGTCCCGTCAGCCAGGCAATCCAAACCATGGCGGCCAATCCCGTCAGCCCCGTGCACAATGGGAAACTGTGCCGCGTCGCATGTTCCGGGATGGTGCTCCAGAACAGCAAATTCGGCCAGATCCAACAGTGCAGCGCTTGCAGCAGCCGCCGGCCGCGTTCGTCCCAGAGCCGCGCAAAGCTCGGCCGCAACGCCCACCACAGACAGATCGACCACGGCAGGTTCGCCCCAAAGAGCAGGAGAGGGTGTGCCAGGGTCTCAAGCCACGGATACGGACGGTCATGATGCGCCGGCGACAACCGCATGAGCGCTTCCCGGCTGACTGTGTGGTAGAACAATTCCCAGCCCGTGCGCCACACCGCCAGCACCGCCCAGGCGATGCACAGGCTCGCCGCGAGGGCCGCGCTAAGCAGGTGCCGCCTCCCCCACAATAACCGGAGCCGGCCGCGACACCATAACAACGGGATCGCCGTGCTGTAGAAGAACGCCGGCGCTGTCCATTTGGTCAACACGCCGCCGGCCACGCACAAAAGAGCGGCCAGCCACCAGGGCCACGCGCCGCGGTTGTCCTCCTCGGCTTCCAGGGCACGCAGGAAGAGAAGGATCGCCCCCGCCACCCAGGCGACTTGCAGCATGTCGATCTCGGCCGAAGGCGCCTTGTCGAGCCACATGATGTTCATGGGCAGGATAACCGCCGCAACCAGCCCGCCGAGCTTGCCGGTCTGCCGCCGAAAATACCAGTAGACGAGCAACACGGTGACCGTTGCCGCGACCGCCGAGGGCAAACGGGCCGTCGCTTCCGTCACATGGCCGAACGGCAGACTCGCCAGCGCAATCGCGGCGTACATGCCCGGCGGCTTGGTGAACAACGGCTCGCCGTAAAGCCGCGGCACAATCCAATCGCCGCTGCGCAGGAACTCGGCCCCGAGAATGGCGCGCAAGGTTTCGGTTCGGTAGAGTTGGCCGATGTTCAACCCGTAGAAGAACAAAGATCCGCACAGCGCGGTCAGCACGAGCGGCGAGAACCAGACGCGGTCAGTCCAATTCGTGGCCGGGCGCGCCGCGGTTAGCGGAACGAACGGCTGCGGCAAGGCGGTCGGCGTTGGTGAAGGGGCCAAAGACATGCGGCAGCCTCCATGCTGCACAATAAACGACACAATCAACTCGCCGCACACGCCATCCCAAACGTCGCCGCCACAGCCGGGTTGGTGACCTCGCCGCGGCGGATGTTCACGCCCTGCGCCAGGGCCGGGTTCTCCCGCACCGCCCTGTCCAATCCTTTCTTGGCCAATTGCAACGCATACGGCAGCGTCACGTTCGTAAGCGCATAGGTACTGGTGCGGCCGACCGCGCCGGGCATGTTGGTCACGCAGTAATGCACCACGTCGTTGACAATGTAGGTCGGCTGGCCGTGCGTCGTGGGACGCGACGTTTCAATACAGCCGCCCTGGTCGATAGCCACGTCGATCAGCACCGCGCCGGGCGGCATGCGCTTGAGGTCGTCCTTCATCACCAGATACGGCGCTTTCGCGCCGGGGATCAGCACGGCGCCGATCAGCAGGTCGGTGTGATTCAGGCGCTCCAGGATGTTGTGCCGGTCGCTGAAGAGCGTCGTCACGTTGCGCGGCATGACGTCGTCCAGGTAGCGCAGGCGGTCGAGGTTGACGTCAAGAATCGTGACATTGGCGCCCAGTCCGGCCGCGACCTTGGCGGCGTTGGCCCCGACAATGCCGCCGCCGAGGATGACAACGTTCGCGGGCAACACTCCCGGCACGCCGCCGAGCAGGATGCCGCGCCCCTCGCACGGCCGTTCCAGGTACTTGGCCCCTTCCTGGATGCTCATCCGGCCGGCGACCTCGCTCATCGGCGTCAGCAGCGGAAGGTTGCCGCGCGCGTCCTTGATCGTCTCATAGGCGACGGCGGTGATGCCGGACTTCATCACGGCGCGCGTCAGCTTCTCGTCGGCCGCGAAGTGGAAGTACGTAAAGACGATCTGCCCCGCGCGGAGCAGCGGCCATTCCGACGGCAGCGGCTCCTTGACCTTCACAATCAGGTCGGCCCGCTGCCAGATGTCGGCCGGGTCGGCGACGATCTCAGCGCCGTTTTGAGCATACTGATCGTCGCTAATGCCGCTGCCCTGACCGGCCCCCGCCTGCATCAACACGGAATGCCCGCCGCGCGTGAGTTCCTCGACGCCGACGGGAATCATAGCCACGCGGTACTCGTCCGTTTTGATTTCCTTCGGCACGCCGACGATCATGGGTTCCCCTTGCTGCGGTGAGAATGGGTATTCTTGAGGAGAAGGGGGGAACGAATCAAGGCCAAACGCGCGTGGTGGTAAAGTGGTGGGACGCGTGGGTGTTCAATTATTGAACACCCTCTCACCCCCTTGCCGAGGGTGCAGAGGGTCGCCATGTGGGTGAGAGGGTCGCGCATGTGGGTCAGAGGGTCGCGCATGTGGGTCAGAGGGTCGCGCATGTGGGTCAGAGGGTCGGAAAGTTGGTGGAGAGGGTGGTCAAAGTTTGACCAGCGACCTCGATCGCCAGTGTCCATCGACGGTGGCGGGGAGGGAAGTGACCGATTGGCACGCATCGGCGCGAGGTGGGTCGTTGCAAACACACCCCCCACGCACGGTCGCGTTCAGACCATGTAGAGCGCCAAGGAGTTATGGCGATGGAAATGGGTCGTTGCACGGAGACGTGCAACGACTTGGCATGGCGCCGAGCCATCGCGCCAAGTGGTGGGGCTCCACCTTGTTGCTGGGCGTACCCGCCCTCCTTGCTTGGCGCGATGACCTGTCGCGCATAGTTGCTTATTGACCGCGAAAGGGACGAATGGATTACGAAAGGGGGGCATTGACGCTCATCCCATTTGGCGCGATGACCGTGGATCAAGCCCGGCACCGGTCCGCGACCGAAGCAGACTCGCGGCGGGGGGAATCGCCGTTGGGTCAGGACGATCATGCGATGGATGCGCTGCGGTATTTGATCGCGACGGTTGACGAGTGGAGGGTGGGGCGGCGGGGGAGAAGACGGAGGGGAAGTGGTTAAGTTTGTATACTAAGGCGTTGTAGACGAGGATGTGGTAGGGGCGGGTGCCGAGATGTTTATTGCTGGCCGACGCGCTGATTCGGCACAGGCTTTCGCTTCGATCCTGTCATGGGTGAGTTGTCGCGGTGGAACCTGGATTTGGGTTGCGGGTCCGGCATGGATGATGCTGGCCGATACATTCCGGGCCATTGGGCACGAGATTATCCGTCCTAGAGAAATTGAATCGTCGAGAAAGCAGTTGTGATGGAAACGTGCTGGGGGTAGACTTTCCTTTTTCACTCCCGAAACCGATGCGCGAAAAGCCAATCTGTCGGGAAAAGATCGGTTTGCACGAGTGGCTCTCCTTTCGGTAGTTCGGGGTGTCCCCGGTCGAATCTCGCTACAACTTAGCAACTTCGTGGCAAAGGGCTACCGGTCCCTCATGGAAAAGGATCAGCACATGTTCTACTCGCGAGTCCTCCCGGCCTTCGCCGTGTTCCTCGTCCTGGCGGGAAGCGCCCGCTCCGAGGAGCGTGACCTCCGCGAACAGTTCGGCACGCAGAGCCTGGAGACGGCCAAGAGCATCCAGCAGGCCATCCAGCTGTCGCAGGCCAAGAAAAACAAAGAGGCCCTCGCTGCCATCGAGGAAGCCCTCAAGGCGGACAAGCAATGCCAGATGGCCTACTTCCAAAAGGCCCTCATCCTTAGCGACCTTGGCGATATTGAAGAGTCTCTCAAGGCCTACAAGACTTCCCTCTCCGACGACGTGCGGCGGACGCGCCTCATCTCTGCCAACGCCGCTGTCAACCTGGCCATTACCAACGCCAAGTTGAAGGAATACGACGAGGCGGGCGTGTGGTTCACGCGGGGCATCTTGGAGGATTACGACAACGCGAACCGGCAGCGCGGCAAGGCGTACCGTAACCTCGCCATCTCGTTGCGGGAACAAGACAAGCACCTGGCCGCAGCCCTGGCGATCGCCTTCGCCTTCGAGGACAAGGCGCCCAACTGCGACCTCCGCATGGTCCGTGACTTCTTCGACAAGGCCGAGAACCATGAGGGGGCCCGGCTGTTGCACTTTGAGAAAGCGCCGACTTTGGCCAAACGGACCCAGGCGTCCAAGATCGACGCCGTGGAGATCGACAAAACCATTAGCGAAGCGGTTACGGACTTGCTGACTGACCCGCGGGGCCGCTACGTCGTCGCCTTCGTGCCTGGCGCCGACTACTACTACGTGATCGCCACGGAGGACAAGCCCGGCGTCCGCAAGGTGACTGTGCCGAAGCCTCTCACCGCCGCCTGTCTGGCGGAGGGACACCTGTACGCCGCATCGAAGGACGCCGCGAAGATCGAGAAGATCGAGGTCGAGAGCGGCAAGGTGGCTGCGTCCTACCCGCTGAAGGCTGTCCCGAGTTCCCTCGCCGTTTTTCCAGCGCAGGGGCGAGCGTACTTCCCCGCCGACGACGTGCTGAACGAGGTGGACCTGGCGACCGGCACCGTGACCAAGACCGCGATCCCCGGCCAGGCGGTCGTCGGCCACCCCAACCAGCGCTTTTTGTACAGCTACGTGAAACCGGACCGGCGCGGCGGGCAGGGCGGCCGCGTCATCATCGACGGCCGCACTATCTACTTCGTCAACCGTGGGTTTGACTGGCTCCAGAGCACGCTGTTTAAGTCGGTCGTCGTGCCCAAGGGACTTCTGCTGGCGGAAGTGCGCGACAACGCGGCCTCCAATGCGTCGCGGATGAGCTTGAGCCCGGACGGCAACTGGGTGGCGCTGATCGGCGGGGGCGGCTGGCGCTCCACCATCAAGGGCAACGACACCGGTTACGGCGTGGCTGCCTTCAGCGCCCACAACCTGGAGAACGTACAGGGCTTTTTCAAGACCGATGCTTACCCGCTTGGCGCCTGCTTCAACCCGGTGACGGGCCAGACCGCAGTAGTCCGCGGCGACGACGCCAAGGTCTACCACATGGCCGATTCGTCAACGGCCGTCGCGCTCACCGGAAAGTTTACCGGCCCGGGCGCCTGGAGCGGCAATGGCCGTTACCTGGTGCTGGCCAATAACGGCGGCGGCGTCTCTCTGTTTGAAAACGCGTTGACCGAGGACGAGCGCAAATCCGCGGCGGGCTGGTGGAAGGAAATCAAGGTGGTTCCGGTGGTGACGTCGGCGTTGGTGACGGTTAGCTATAAGCCGGTTGAGGGATACGACCGCTTCGCGCTGGCTTCCCCGGCGCGCGAGGAAGTGGCCAAGGCGCTGATCAAGGCGGCCGATTCGGTCCGCACCGACCGGCCAGGGGTCTGGCAGGATTACGAGCCGTACGCCAAGGACGCGTCACGGAAGGTGATCGAGGCGGCCCTACCGCAGATTAAGGGGAAAACGGACCTCGGCATCGCCATCTTCCAGCTGAAAAAGGCCCTCAAAGACCACCCCGACTCAGTGCCGGTGCGGTTCCACCTCGCCGAGGCGCAACGGCTGTCCGACCAGATGGAGGAGGCCGAGAAAAACTATACCGCTGTAGTCCAGGCCGACGCCGGGCGCTCCGACCTGAGTTGGCGGGCGCTCAACGGCCTCGCCGCAATGTTGGCCGAGAAGGACAAAGAGTTGCCCGCCTTGCATTGCCTGGCCGCCTCGCTGTACCTGGACAAGGTTAATCCGCAGACGATCGGGCAGGCGGCGCCGCTTCTGAAGAAGAACAAGTTTGACGCCGAGGCGGACAAGTTCGCCAAGTTGTCCGCCGGCGCGCCAACACCGTCCGCGGAGTTGCCGCAATTGCCGAAGCCGGGCGAGGCCAAGAAGCTGACCGCGGCCGAGGTCTACCAGAAAGCCGTCGGTTCGGTCGTGCTGATAAAGACGGACAAGGGGTCCGGCTCCGGCGTGTGCGTGGGCGCACGCGACTTCATCCTGACCAACCACCACGTGGTGGACGGCGATGGCCCGATCGAGGTTTACCCCTTTACCCTCAAGGACAAGGAGCCGGTGCGCATGGCGGCGGTCCGTGCGACCGTGGTGTTCCGGTCGGAGAAGGAAGACGTGGCGGTGTTGAAGCTCGAGAAGGCGCCGGATCATCTGGAGCCATTGCCGGTCGCCGAAGCTTCTCCGAGCGCCGGCGACAAGGTGTTTGCGATCGGCAGCCCCGGGCTGGGCAAGGAGATCCTGGAGCAAAGCATCAGCGAGGGGCTGGTGAGTTCCAAGAGCCGCAAGATCGATGACGTACCGTACCTCCAGCACTCGGCCGCAGTCAACCCGGGCAACTCGGGCGGTCCGCTAATGGACGAGTTCGGTCGCGTGGCGGGTATTGTGACGCGGAAAGCGTCTCTGGAAAACGTTAGCTTCGCCATTCCAGTGGAGACGGTACGGGCTATTTTCAAGAGCAAGTGAAATTACCTGGTAGGGGGCGGCAAGTTTGGGCGGATCAGGCGGTGAGGAAAATCCGGCGTGCGCCGATGGCGATGGATCCATTGGGCAGTCTTGATTGTTGAGTGGCGGAGGCGGGAAGTCGGTGGCGGTTCGGCAGGCTTTCGGCGTGTAGATTCACGGCTCACACACGCAGCGCGGGATCGGCGAGCGCATGGCACCGGCTGCGGTCTTGTTGGCAAAGCGGAAGATGGGGAATGGTCCAGCGCATGCTGGTATGCTAGGATGCGACCGGTGAAGGTGGAAATGGATGGCGGCGTGCTGACAGAGCTTGCATGGGGGTGAAGTCGTTGCCGCGGCACACGGAGTGTGCCTACTACTTTCTGGAGGTCCTAGCCATGATGAAGTTCCGCCACCTGTGGATGTTGATTCCTGCCGCGGCGCTTTTGATGGCGATTGTTTCCTGTGGAGGAGCCGACAAATCCGAAGCAGAAAAAGCAGCTGTTGGCGACAACTCTCCGCCACCAGCCGAGGCGGACGACACCTCTCCTCCGCCTTCGGGCGAAGCCGACGTGAATGATCCGTCGATCGTGGCGCGCATGGCGGCTTTGGATGAGATTGACAAGAAAACTCAAACCCTACCCGGAAAGGACATCGACGGGGACAACGAAGCCTTGGCGGCCTGGCTGAAAGCACGCCCGGATATCGAGGCGGCCGGTATCAGCGCGGACCGCACGGTTTGGGCAGTCTTCACGGATGGCCGATCCATTAGCTTCCTTCGGTCGCGGGATGCCAAGGGGAGGCCGGTTCTGGGGTCGCCGGGCGCGGGGCCCAGGCCACGCGACAAAGCGGCCTTGGGCTTGGTACAAGACGATCCAAAGGGCAAATTCATGATGCCCGCGTCCCGCCACGTGCGCGTCCTCACTTTTACCGGATTCGTTGGCGACAAGGTCAGGCAAGAGTATTTGCTTCCGGTGCAGGTCATCAAGTGGTTCGAGGCCGCCGGGTATTCCGTCACCCAAGAATTTGCCACGATTCCCGCCTACCAGCGCGTCAAGGACGATGGCGTCCTTTTCATTCAAACGCATGGCGGTTTCGACTACCCCATCATTGGGGGTGACATTACCGCCGTTCCCAATTTGGTCAGCAGCACGCGCGTCGATCCCAAGCACGAAGCTCTCTACAAGGCTGACCTGGATGCGCACCGGATAGGTTATGGCCACGTTACCGACGATGGCGGCGGCAACCGGTTGTGGTATGACATCAACCCGAGTTTTGTCAGGCATTACATGGCGCTGGGGGACAATGCCTTTGTTTTTCTGAATGCGTGCAACAGCTTCGCCAACAACCACCTGCGCGACGCTTTTTTCGCCAAGGGCGCATCGACTTTTGCCGGGTGGAGCAGGGAAACCGATTTCTTTTCCGCCTTTCGCGCGAGCACGTTTCTTTTCGACAGGCTGCTCGCGGGTAACCAATATGTGCCCGAGTCCCCCAAACAACGGCCCTTTTACTTTGGAGCGGTTTACGGCGACATGCGGCAGCGCAATTACGACACCAACCTGGATCCGCTGGCATTTGCCGAAGAGCCGCCTGTTGGCCGCGTCGTCGATGAATTGCCCCAGGTGCCGGCGCCCACGAGCAAAGACAAGCGCCCCACGGGCACGGCCTTGCTCCTCATTGACCACAAAAGCGGTCACGTCTTTACCGGCCTGCGGCCCAGCATTTGGTACATGTCCGTTTTCGAGACCCTTGAGGAGCTTCATCTCTTGGGTTACTTCGGCGCCAAGCAGGGCACCGTCAAGATCGATGGTCATGCCGTGAGCGTCAAGAAATGGGCCGCCGACGGGATCGTCGTCGCTTTGCCTTCTTCTGGTCCGGGATCGGCGGGACCGGTCGTGGTCGAAGTGGATGGCCGGCCCAGCAACGCGGTTCCGCTGACAGAATGGCATATCAAGTTTCGTTACACGAGCGAGGACAACACGGAGGGGCCGACCCTCAAAAAGACAGCCACCATTACCCTGCATCTTCGGGCGGACGTGCATGCCTACCGGTCGGTTCCCCATGAGGAACCGCACGCTAATGGCAACAAGGGCCGGCCCTTCAGCAGCACCGGCTTGCTGCCGGCCAGGGACTCCAAGGTGGAGTGGGCATTCAGCGGCAAAGCGACCAATAAGCAAAAAACTACCTACGAATTGACGGGGGCTGGCGCGTTTACGTTGGCGGAGGCCAAGAAAGACGGACCGATATTCTCTTTTAGTGGCCGATTGGATGTGGAAGACAAAACGGTGGATCGGGTCTCGCTGAATGCGTTTGCCGGACGCTATGGGACGGTGAAAATCACGAATGACCAAGGGAAAACAAGTGAAGAAATAGCAGGTTTGATCGGCGCCGGCGCGCCCGACATCGACACACTGAAGCTGGACGCGAAACTCACAATTAAGTCCGGCAAGGTCGATCTGTCCCGGGGCAAAATCACCGCCAAATTGGAGTGGGACGACATTCCGGCAAAGCACCTACCCGAAGCTGACACCCTCGCGGCCGCGCCGCAGCCGAATTGGCAATTTGCCGAGGCTGCCCGGGTCACCCAGCTCGATGGCCTGCCCGTTGGCACTCCGCGCCGTCTTGCCGAACGCGGCCAGGGCCGATGACAGCGCGTCGGACTGGTCAGTCCGGCTCCGCACGGGTCGGCGGACCGGGTCAGGGCAGCAAGGAGCGGAAGAACGCGTCCGCCTCGGGGGCCGCCCCGCTCATGTCCGACACGTACTTGCCGTGGCCCTCCTGCCCGAGCGCATACCAACCGTACGCCGTCTGCCCGATGGCCGCGAATCCAGTGGTCCACCCTCCCAGCCCGAACAGGATGCCGACGCTGCACTGCCCGACGGCCACCACGCCAGTCGCCAGCTGGCCGATCCCAAGCAGAAGGCCGAATGCGACCTGCCCGACTGCCACGACTCCAATCGCGAACTGGCCGATGGCCACGACCCCACGCGCAGACTGCCCGATGGCGATGATACCTCGCGCGAACTGGCCGATGGCAATGACGCCACGGGCTGTGACGGGCTTCCCCGTTTCGGGGGAGCGTCCCCGGGTGCGGTGGTAGAAGGGAAGGTCAAAAAGCCGCCGGCGGGAGGTGTACTCGGCGAACACCTCCCCGGTGGGGTATCGGAATCGCCGCCAGGCGCCCGAGGGAGTTTCCTCGGTCAAATACGCAACCCCTTCTTGCGATGGCGTGGACACGGACCGGCCCTCCAGAGACGGGCTACGCCATGACGCATTCTCGGGCGCCGCCAAAACTGGTCAAGCAAAACCCCACCAAATGCCGGCCGGGTAAGCCACGTAGCCTCGGCCAACTCGGAGACCGATTGTCACGGCCTGAGACTGCCCCTCGGCTCGATGACGTTCTCGCCACTGAATCACCGGGAGACCGTCTGCAATCCGTGGTGCTACAATGGCCCGGATAGAATCCAGCCGACCACGATGGACGGTTTTGCCATTCCAGAAGCAATCAGATAATCGTAGTCTTGGCAATCTGTCATTCGAAGCATTCAATCCCCTGAGGGAAGACGTTCATGCCTGAGCCGATCAACCGACGAGCGACAGAGCGATTTCCGGTCAATGCCTCCACTTCCTGTTCCTTTCTTTCGCCGGTCGTCGAGGACTTCGGACCTGTCAAGATTAAGGATATTGCGATGGATGGCATTGGCCTGCTTCTGGCGCAGCGATTGGAGCCAGGGACGTTGCTGGCCGTAAGCTTATCCAACTCGGCGCGGAGCTTTACGAGGACGGTGCTGGTCCGGGTCGCGCACGTGACGCCTGACCACGGCACGTACTTGGTGGGCGGCAGCTTCAACACCCCCCTCACGTACGAGGAGTTGAGCAAGCTCGTGCTATAGTGGCCGGCCTGGAGTCAACGGTCGATTGCCAACTTGGGCAGCGTCATCATGGATTGATCTTGAGCTAACCGGTGGTTCTCCTCACTACATGCCCTCATCCGCCGGCACGATCAACGGCAGGTCCGGCTCGTCTTCGGGAATAAGCCAAACCCCGTACACTCGGTAGCCATCATCGTCGATAACGTACTGCTTTTTCCGGTCGTCGTAAACCGGCCGCATGGCTCCGTCGGCGAATTGACAACGACCCATGACCGGGTCGAGTTTCATGGGAAATCTAGCCAATCACGGAAGTCTCCTTAGAACTAGGACCTCACCATCCCCCGCGTCGTAGGTACATCTATCGTGGCTCTGAAAAACGACCGTTACGCGCCCTACTGCGATCTTCTGTGAAAGCTCGATTACTAACGTGTCGCCCCGAACCTCCAATACCTTCCACGTTCCAGTGTGCGTGGCCTGCCTATCGAGTTCGGGAACCTGTCCTACCTTCGAGTCCACCGACATCTCAAAAGTCTGATCTTTCTTGAATTGCCAGCGCAACTTTGTGATCTCGCCCGCCGGCCCCTTCACGTCATGCTCCCCAGGATTCTCATCGGCCACGTCCTTGGGAAGAACACTCCAACGGCCGATCAGGGTTTCGGAGGTTACCTGTGGCTGCTGATTCCCCGAGAGATTCCATTTGGAGCAGCCTGCCAGCATTGCCACGGCGGCAACGAGAAGCGCGCTTTTCGTGAAGAAGGACACCGTAAACCCTCCTGACGCTCCGATAGAGAGGCGAATTCAAATTGAGGTCGGGTACTTCCCGCCATCAGCCCGAATACTAGCGAGGGCAGCCCTCACGAGCACTTCGGGCCGCTTGTGAAGCAGGCTCCTTTCCCACATAAAGGAAATGCAGAGTCAATGTGATCTTCGCCGGCTCCGCCAGTTTGCGAATCTGTTTCTCCAACTCCGCCGCCTTCTTTTGCGCTTCCTCGAGCGGGATGCCCTTGGGTGTGTCCGGTCGCTTATGGCCGACGTCGGTTAGCCATGCAAGACCGAGAAGGCGTTGTCGTTCCGCGACCAACTTCCACAACTCCGCGCTGCGGCGGTTCGTGGATAATTCCTTCAGTGTGAGTAAATCCACGCCCTCAGCCAATTGATTGCGCGTGAATTCATCACGGCCCAGTGTTTCCTTGCCTTCTAACAGCTCGAAACGATCGCCGGCCATTCCCGCGATCGTGAATCGGTAACGGTTCAGATGCTCGGCGATGCGCTCGCGCTCCGCGAGTTTGCCGTCCCAACTCGGATCGTAGGGCATCGGCACTTTGGAAAGCCAGGTGAAGCGAACATCGTCCCTGCCGATTTTCAGATCGCTGACTTCGCCGCGAATCGTCTTGCCCGTCTCCGCATTGATTTCAACCAGATCCACATCTTTTGGGGCCTTCCAGGCCTGCAAGATTTGCTGCGTGATGAGCCAGTGGCCGGTGCCGCCGGGATGAATGCCGTCCCCGGTCAGGAGGTACTTCGCGTCGTCGGCGTGGACGGTTTCGAGGTGTTTGTTGATCGCGGCGTGGACATCGACCACCGTGTAACCCTTGTCGCGCAGCGTCAGCAGCCATTCGGAGTAGCGGCCCAGCACGCTGTCGTATTCCTCGTAGGGTTTCAGCCAGCTAAACTTCTCGGCCGTCTTCGGCAACAGCCTGTCTTTGATCGCCGGTCCCTCGAACGGGGGCGGCGTCATGAGGACGATCTTCGCTTTGGCCTTCTCGACCCGCGTGATCAGCAGTTGGATGCCTTCTTGATACTTCTTGAACCGCTCTTCGCTAAACGGGTGGTAGATGCCGTCATTCATGCCGTAGCAGGCGACGACGAGATCCGGCTTTGTTTTTTCAAGCACGCGGTCGAGACGGTCGAAAACGCAAGGCCGCGGATAAGGATGGTCCGGCTCCGAGAGCCCGGAGACCGTCTCGCTTGGCAAGCCGAGGTTGAGCAGTTCAAACTTCTTGTCGGGAAACCGCGTGTAAAGATAGGCGTCGAGATAGGCGATGTAATGCCCGGAAAAGGTGTTGCTGTCGCCCAGGAAGACGACACGCTGGCCGTCCTTGAGGAAAAAGGTGTCGGCGCCGTGGACCACCGTCTGATGAATGAGCAAAAAGGAACTAGCGATCAGAAGGCGCAGCATGAGAATCTCCCTTCAATCCTAGTCGCAGACTGGTTGACGGCGCTGGGTGACATACGATTGGATTATCCGCCCCGCCCCTTACCTACACCAACTCCTTCATCGGTTGAGCCCGATCCTCAACCAAGTATTCCGGCCGGCCGTTCAGATCTTGAAGCGTGGCCTCGTCGGGGTTGATGCCGAGATTGTGGTACAACGTGGCGAACAATTCTCCGAAGGCGACCGGTCGTGACGTGGCTTCACCGCCCATTTTGTCGGTGGCGCCGATCACCTGGCCGGTCTGCATGCCCCCGCCTGCCAACAAGGCACAGTTGACCTGGGGCCAATGATCGCGGCCTACCTGGGCACTGATTTTTGGCGTGCGCCCGAATTCGCCCATGACGATGACTGTGCAGTCCTTGTCGAGACCACGACTATGAAGGTCCTCCACCAGGGCACTGGCGCACTGATCGAAGACTGGGAAATCTTCCGCTTCGCGCTTGAAGATGGAGTTGTTGGCCCCGCCATGCCAATCCCATTTGCTGTAATTCACAGTGACAACGCGCGCGCCGGCTTCAATCAGCCGCCGGGCCATCAAAAGACTTTGGGGCACGCGTGGGGCGCCGTTGTCGTCCATGAAGATCTTGGGATTGCCGGTGCCGTAGCGATCAATCAGCCGAGGACCTTCTTTCGAAATATCCAGCGCTTCCGCAAGACGGGAGGAAGTCAGCAACCCAAAAGCCTGTTCGTTGAAAGCGTCCATGCCCTTCATCGTGTCCGAAGCATCGAGATCGCGGCGGAGGCTGTCGAAGCTTTTCAAGAGCGTTTGTCGATCCGCTAATTGATCCACGTTGATGCCATGCAGCACCATGTCGTCACGCGTCGGACCCATCGGTCGGAACGGGGACCAAGAGTTTCCCAGGAAGCCGGGTCCGGGCTCGTTGTAAGGGCCGTGGGTGCAGGTATAGCACAAGCTGACGAAAGGCGGGATGGCGCGATCGACCTGGCCTTGTAGTTTTGCGACGGCCGAGCCGAATTGAGGCCATCCTCCCGCGGGTGTCGGCTTGCGCGGATGGTGACCGTTGAAAACCTGAGCGGCGTCGTGGTCCGTTTGATTGCCGACCAGCGACCGGACGATCGCCAGTTTGTCCATCATTCTCGCCAGCCGGGGGAAGGCCTCGCAAATCTGGATGCCGTTGACATTCGTGGCCACGGGCTTCCAAGGGCCGGCAATTTCTTTGGGGGCGTCGGGCTTCAGATCGAACATGTCTTGGTGGGGTGGCCCGCCCACCAGGTAAATGAGAATCACCGACTTCCGCGAAGAACGAATGCCCGCCGACGCCTCGGCGCGCAGGAGCTGCCCAAGAGTTAACCCGGCTATCCCGAGGGACCCTATTTTCAGGAAACTCCGGCGCCCCAACTTGTGTGGAACGTGGTGCCGATTGGATAGACCGGTCATCCTGCTTCTCCGGCAAAATGAGGATGAGGGAATGTCGAGGCGGGATATCTTGGCAAGTCAGCTTGTCGTGCAACTATACCATTTTCCGACTGCACTCTCCAAAGCTTAAATTGGTGAAACAAGAATTGCCTGGTGCGGTGCCCTGACGCGGCGTGGTTCCTGCGTTATTGCGAGGTCGCCGGCATCCCGACCGCGACACAGGACGCCGAGGGACGGGTGATTGAGCACGTTGACGTTCACGCGCTGCGGCGAACCTTTGCGACCAATCTGATCGTTGCAGGAGAAGACCCGGAGACCGTTCGGCAGTTGCTTGGTCACAAAATGCTGGAAATGACGGTGAAGATTTGCACGACAATTCACAACCAGACCAAGCGGCAAGCTCTCTCGAAGTTGACCTACGGGAAGGGTTCCCTTGCTCCCGAGCACATCGTCGAATATCCTGGCACAAACGCTAACAGGTCTGGATTTCCTGTGCGGAATAGTCACCAAACGGTCACAAGACCGAAGGAGACGAAGGCGAATTGACATAAGTGCTTTGCCTGTAATTGGGAGAGGTGGCTGAGCGGCCGAAAGCGCCGGTTTGCTAAACCGGTGAGGGGTTAACACCCCTCCACGGGTTCGAATCCCGTCCTCTCCGTTTCAAAGGAGCCGTGATCCACAATCGCTGATTTATCAATGAGTTGCGGATCGCGGTTCTGATGAATACCCCCCCGATGCCCGGGATTTGTCCAGGTCTGTCATTATCCATGCGCGAACCGTCAGGCTGCTTGTCAGGGCATGGCCGGCCAACAACTCGACACTCGTGATCAGCAAGATCATCGCCGTCGCGGTCATCACCAACATAGCCATTACATTCATTCTGCACGTCCAAGATTGTCGGCATCGGCCGCCGCGCCGTACTTGGCGGACCCGGCGCCCATATTTTGCAGGCTGGCCCCCGCGCGCGGTTGGCCTAAGGGGTCCAAATGTTGGCGGCGGTCGTTGACACGGAATGACAGGAAAGACACGGATCGATCACCAACGGTCAGAATTGACGCCCATTGGCCTTGGCGGGGGGAGTTGTTGGGGCGGTGACCTTCATGGAAGTCGTTTCATCGGGAGCGTGTACACAGCCCTACTTAGAGCTCGCCATTCGGCAAGGACTTACGGCGACGGAAGTGGGTCGTTGTGAGAATCGTGAAACGACTCTGGCGTGCGGGGAGCCGGCGGCGGGTTGGGAACGGGGAACGAGAGTCCCTCAATGACGCTCAAATGGGGTGATTGGCTGGCAAAGTGCACGTTTGGCTGCGATTGACCGGAGGCCGCCTGGCAAAGGCGCCGCCTCGGCAGCGACCGACATTCATCTTGCCGTCATGGGTGAACAGGAAAATCGGCCGCGCGTTCTCCCTGGCGAGCTTCTCCGCCTCGAGGACGCTCGTGGCCAAACCGATCTTCATCGAACCGGCGCTCGTCGGCAGTCGGCTGTCATTCCTCGACGTGCCGATCGACGAAGGGTTTCACGTCGCCGTCGGCGAGATCCGGTTTGTTGGCGGCGAGCAGAAGGCGGCAAGCGGCCGCGATGGTCAGCAGCGATAGGACGGGTTGCCGGCGGCAGAACATGGGAGGGAGGTGCCTTACGTGGCGAGCGCAATAACGGGAATGCAACCCGTCGCGCTTTGCAAGGGGCAATCCACGTCAATACCTGTTACAATGAGCCCAATTCCTCTTGGGAGCCGTCAATGACGACCATCGCAATTGTCCCCCAAACCGGTGGCGCCGCCCAGAAAAACTATCGGGCCGTCGCGGGCGCCGTTCACTCGGAAGGCGGCACCGTCGGCGAAGCCCTGGATGCGCTCACGTCGAAGCTAGGCGAGCCGGAAGGCACGACGCTTGTGATCGTGCAACGCGGCCGCCCTGATCCGTTCTTTTCCCTGGCCCAGCAACAGCGCCTGGAGGAACTCATGGCCCGCTGGCGTCAGGCGCGCGACGGCAAAACACGCCTCACCCAGGGCGAACAAGCCGAGCTGGACAGCCTCGTGGAAGCGGAGTTGCGGGCCGCCAAGGATCGTGCTGCCGCCATGGTCAACGGACTCGCTTCATGAATCGGCGTTATTCGGTCGTGGCGCCCCGCACGGCTCTTCGCTGTGAGTACTGTCACGCCCCGTAATGCATTTTCAACGTTCCCTTCGAAGTCGAACACATCGTCCCGGAAACCCACCACGGACCCGATGAGGAGTTCAATTGGGCTCTGGCCTGTCGTTCGTGCAACCTGAGCAAGAGCAATCACCTTAGGGGCGTGAACAACGCGACAGGCAGTGAGGTGGGCCTGTACCATCCGCGCTTGGACTCGTGGGCTGATCATTTTCTTGCCGACGCCGCGAGCGGCGAAATCCATGGAACAACCGCAATCGGACGCGCGTCGGTCGCGCGCTTGCGCATGAATAGCCCGGCGCAAGTCGAGGCCAGGCGCGTGTGGAGTCGGCTTGGGCTCTTTCCGTAACGAGAAGCCGGCACACTCCTCCTTACCACTGACCTCCTCGCCGCGCTGGCCCAAACCCAGCCGGAGTGGATTGGAGACCTGCGGTCGAGCGGTAGGCGGGGTGGAGACCCGCGCCGAGCGCGGCCGGTTTGCCGGCGGCAGAACATGGGAGGGACGTTCCTTTCTTCGCGGGAGGGAGCAGCGGGCGGCATGGTCCAGGTATTGAAGGAACTGCTCTGAAAATAAACCGGTAACGGCGCGCACCCCTACCGGAGGGCATCGGAATGGTTAGCACCAGCACCGACCGGAAGAGGGTTGAGACAACCCGAATTACGTCTTAGGCCCCCTGCCCGCTGGAGCCGGCGCTCTTAGTCTCGCTGCATTGGAGCCGCTTCCCGCCCCATTTTCATGGTCTCGGGTGCCACGAATGTGGCGTGGCGACTGACACCAATCTTCGTTGCCGAGCGATTCCCCGCCCTGCGGGATTTCCGCCGCCTGAAAGGTAGCCAGGGAAATCCCAAGCGATATCGTGCGATCGATGCCGTCGGTGAGAGCCACGCGCAAAACCGTGCCAATGGTCAGGAGACCGTGTCATGACAGGTTCCCTTGGGCACGCTACTCAGGCCCGCGGGATGTTGTCCCGCCATCATTAGGGAACGTCAAAGTTGAGCGTCTGGCGTTCGGGCCCGACTTCCGCCCGCAGCGGTGTCACGTTGAAGTTCCCGTGGCTGCGGGGCACGCGCGGCGCCTGCGCTCCGGTCTTTAGCCGCTCCTCCCCAGGCCTGACCATTTCTCTCGGCGCTTCTCTGCTGAAGCGGCCGAATCGCTGCTTAATAGCGGCTTCGGCATCGCGGAGTACGACCCGGTATTTGCCCGCCACCGCCCCGTCGTCGCCGTTGTCGGTTCGCAGCCGATAGTGGCCGGCCTCGTCGGTAATGCCGTAGGACCTTGGCCCCGAAGTATCGGGCTCGGGCAGGAAGACCACTTCGATGCCAGGCAGGGGACGGCCGTCCTTGGAGATGGTCCCTTCGACAGGCGTCAGTTTCCACGTTGACCCGCGCTGGCAGCCTCCTGCCGTTGCGGCCAGGGCCAACACGGCGCACAAGATGGCCCAACGCCTACCGAAGCCTTTCGGTGGGCTTGGCCCGCGACAACGACAATCAATATTGCGAGGCATCGACCACCTCACCGCCGGCGCGGGTGCACAAGGCCTGCAGAAGAGTGACGGGGCCGTTGTTCGATGGTATCGTCGCGGCGCCGTTGATTCCGTTGCTGAGAAAATGGACCGAGCCATCGGAGAAAACGAAGTTGGCGCCCTGGATGTGACGGCTTCCGAAGGTCGAATACCTTGCGAGTATCGCAAGGAATGCCGTCAAAAAGTCCGAAGAAGGCGACGAAGCCATAAGACTGTTGAGAGGGTAATAGCCCGTCCCGAGGAGGTCAGAGGCTGTCCATGCAGATTCGCTAAGGGCAAATGGGTAGTTGGCTGGCCAAAAGCCGGTGCTTTCTAAGAGGGCGGCGTATTGTGGCCAGCTGGGATCGAAGTTGGAAACTTCTCCAAACAGGATCGTGTTGGAGGTTCCATCCGTGATGTCAGTAATTCGGACCGGAGCCGGAGAGAGAGAATAAATACCAGCCACGACCCCATCACTCTCGAAATTGGGATCGGTCCAACTAAGCGCCGAGACGTTGGGCCGGTAGCTAGTCAGCGAATCTTGATCGGCGAAGCCGGAAAGAGGCCATGTGTAATGAATGACAGGAGGGGACGGGAGGCTGTCGGAAGGGCAGACATATACCGAGACCGGCGTCCCGTATGCCCAGATGGTCCCAACGTCCCTCCCTTGCTGAAGCCCTTGGTACAATGCTTGTTGTTCTAGGTAAGGAAGCAGATTAGTGAAAGTCGAACCATCCGTTGGAAACCCATTATTGACGTCATGGTAGATGTGGCAGGCTAGGCCAATCTGCTTGAGGTTGTTCGCGCATTTGATGCGGTTGGCCGCCTCGCGCACCTTTTGCACCGCGGGCAATAGCAGGCCGATAAGGGTTGCGATAATGGCGATCACCACCAGAAGTTCGATCAACGTAAATGCGCGAGATCGATGATGGCGGTGGCGAGCGGGTACAATCATGCGTTCACTCCCTCGGTAAGACCAAAACGAAATAACATATCAAAACACCGACTCCAAGTAGACTCTGTCCGCTGATCTCGGCGGAGCCACCGGCTCTGATGCGTAGTCGGGCAAGCAGAGGGCGTGCCAACTCCCCGGTAATGCCCAAACGCCGGGGGCGTCACTACCCCCGTTCGTCGGGACGTTGTGCGGAATCCTCCCACCCTCACCTCCCCAGCCGTTCCAACGCTTCCTTTGCCTCCTGCGTTTCCCGCGCCAACGCCGCGCCCCCTGCGATCTTGTGGAGAATCTCACACGCCTCCTTGGTCCCGATCCGCTCCAGGACCTGAATGGCGCGCACCGTCCGGACAGTTTCACCCGTGGCAATCGATTGCGCGGGGAGAAGGTCGACAATTTCTTGCACCCGTTTCCGTGTTTCCATCGGAATCTGTCCTTCCAACGCTTTGCGAAGCGCGGGCGCAATCTCATAGCGCATCTTCGCCAGTTCCTTGGCGGCCTTTTCACGAGTTTCGAAATCGGAATCGTCGAGTTCGGCGAGGAGGCGTTGGACGAGGTTCGGATCGACTCCTTGCAACGACTTGACGTGCTCCTTGAAGAACGGCAAAGCCTGCCTGGGCGACTCACCCAGGATCCACATCGCTTCGTAAGGCCTAGAGTTCTCTCCGGCGAGGTCGGACCAGAGGGCCCCGAGCGCCTTGTCGTCGAGATCCTTTGGTTCAGCCTTTGCCGACCGTCCCGCAGGCGCCAAATCCCAAACAAGGACCGTACCGTCTCCCATTCCCGTGACCAGGGCTTTGCCGTTGGGCATGAAGGTGAGACATGCTATCAAGGTATCCTGGACGCATTGATAAGATTCGGGTCGCCTGACCTGGTGCAGTTCCTTGCCGGTTGCGATCTCCCAAAGGCGAAGCGCATCGTTATGGACCGTGGCCACCATCTTTCCATCACGCGAAAAGGCGAAGTGCTCGAAAGACGGAGTCTTGATTTGAAAACTCACTTTCCCATCTTCGACTCGGATAAATCGGATGCCGTCGACTCGCTTGACCCAAGGTACGTCTGCTTCCATGTCGGATTTTGTTTTGGGTTTTAGATTTGGTGCCGCAAGATACTTGCCGTCAGGACTGTAAGCGATTCGCGTGCCGAGGTCAGCCTTCACGAATGCGTGCGTTTTATCGGTCAACGCGTCCTCAATGCTGAGTTGGTTGATGTCCCATAGCGCCACGGTGCTGCCGTCGGGCGAGAGCGCGTAGTTAAATCCTCCCTTGATGTCGCGAGTACCAATGCTCTTGCCCGTTTCCACATCCCAGGCCCACAACTTAGCAGATTGGTAGTTGCCCGGATCATAGCCCAAGGCAGTCAAGCGCTTGCCATCCGGGGAGATTCGGAGGCTACGTAAATCCACCATGTCTGTATCGCCGCCTGCACGATCAAACAAAAATTTCCGCGCGTCTTTACCCGTGCCGACTTCCCAGAAGTGCAAGGCATTATCTTTGTCCTGGCCAATGGCCCACCTGCCGTCCGGAGAGAATTCGCATCCTTGGACCCACCAATCGTGGCGGAGCCGGCCGAACGCGTGCAATGGCTTGCCCGTCGCCGCGTCCCAAAGACGCATGGCGTCGGCGGCGCCAATCGACGCAATCACCTTACCGTCGGGCGACACCGCGATCTCAGCAACTTCTCCCGGAGGCCCATCGGGATGGAGCGGTTGACCGGTACCGACATCCCAAAGGCGAATGGCGCTCAGGCCCGACGCGGCCAAGGTCTTGCCGTCAAGCGAAAATGCGAGCCGAGTCGCACAGACATGGTCGATTTCACGTATCTCCTTGTACGTTTTCATGTCCCAAAGCGTGATCGCTTTAGACCCGCTCGTCGCCAACACCGTCCCATCCGACGAAAAAGCGAACACGCCCACGCCTTCCTCATTCGCCTTGGAAGTCGTGAGTGTGACCTGTTTGGTTCCGGTCTCCGTTTCCCAGACCACGGCGTCTCGGCCACTGCGTCCGCGGTCACTGACGGGAACATTCGTTACAAATCGTTTCCCGTCGGGAGAGAACGCAATGGCGCTCGCCCCGCCCTCGATCTTAAGCTGTTCCTTACCGGTCTCTGTGTCATAAAGGCGAATATCAGTTGTGGCGGCGACGCCTAGAACCTTGCCGTCCGTGGAAATCACGGATGTGGCGGTGTTGTTGCTCTTGTACGGAAAAACGTGTCGCTCTTTTCCGGTGCGTCCATCGAACAAACGCAACGGACACTCAATCGCGCCATCTGGCGACCGGGCAGAGGCGCTATCTGAATACTGGGCAACTACGAGCTTGCCGTCGAATGAAACGGCCGTCGACCAGAGCCACATCTTTTCGTCGCTGACGGACCATCGTTCTTTTCCCGTGGCGGCGTCAAAGACTTGAAGCTTCTTGGCGCCGTGAACCACGGCCGTTTTTCCGTCACCCGAAAGAATCGGAAAGCAGCAGTGCCCCCATTCGACCGATCGGTCGATCTTTTCCAGTAGGGTTTTCTTGACCCCCTTCTTGGTTTCCAGATCCCAGTGCCGAACCATGCCGTCGCCTCCGGCGGAGATCAGCGTCTTGCCGTCCTCCGAAAATCCCAAGCCGGCATAGCGATGTCGTAGTTGCGAGTTCCCCATGCGGGCCAGCACCCCCGGCGGTAGCGAGTCGCCGTTGAAGTCGTTCTTCGCCACGGGCGTCTCGTCCGCGTTGGGCGCTTCCGCTTTCTTGCCCGGCTGGCTTGATTCCTCCTTTGCCTTGACGGGCGGCGGATCTTTCTCCGACATTTGATTCGCCGCCCAGCCCGCGCCGGTTCCCACAACACACATGGTCAGGATCACGACAACCGCCTTGAGCTTCGTCACTGTCATCCCTTGAATGGCTCCTTTTGCCAGCAACGTGGCCGATGTGGAGACTCCACCCACCGACGCGGCCTCACCCGCGGCGATCAGACGCGCCATGCGCACCGTCGTGGCAATCACGCGAGCGGGAACGGCTGCGGAGCTTTTCCCCGCCAGGACCAACGCGGATACGGCGGCCAACGCTACGCCGCGTCTCGTCAGGCGACTCGCCAAGCGTTTCCGCGCCCGTGCCAACCGGCTGGCCACCGTGCCGTCTTTCCAACCCAGTTCCCGGGCCGCTTCCGCCTTGGTGCGGCCGCCCAAACAACACAAGAGCAGCGGGGCGCGCAAGTGCTCCGGCAATGCTGTAATCTCTTCATCGAGGATCGCGTGAACCTCACGGAAGGAGGCGCTGGATGCCGCGTCGGTCTCAGTTCGCATCGATTCTTTCCATTGGTGTGAGGATTCTCGCTCGGAATGAGCTCGCGCCTGGAGGGCGATCCGGAACGCCACGCCATGCAGCCAACTGGTCGCGGAGGCGCGCCGCCGGACTGAACGGGCCTTGCGCACTAACACGAGGAACGTCGCCTGAAACGCGTCCTCGATGTCCTGCGTCCTCCTCAGGACGCGGCGGCAAACTCCCCAAACCATCGGGCCGTGGCGGTCCAAGAGCGCCTCGAACGCCCGCTCGTCGCGATGCAAAGCGAAGCGCCCCAATAGTTGCTCGTCGGAATTGGAAACACCTTTCGAATGTTCGAAATGCGTTTGGAGAAGATGCACAATCGGTGCGAGAGAAGAACGAGCCATTGATGTCAGTCTCGGGATTAAAGATCTACCTACCTATATAGTCCGGGAAGGGTGGGAGATTGGTCTCAAAATGTTTGCCGAAAATCGGTGTCAGTCGCCATGCCACATTCGTGGCACCCGAGACCATGAAAATGGGGCGGGAAGCGGCTACAATGCAGGGAGACTAAGCACCCGGCAGGGTGGCCAGGGCTGAGTCCTCAAAGCCGCAGCCGAAACACTGATGGGCGCACGATTGGCATCCGGCGTCAGCGACGAAATCTCAACCACTCGCCATGAATCTCCGTTGCAGTTCAAACAAAAGCTCGTAATCGCCTTCGTCCGCCGCACGGATGGCTTGCAAATACTCGCCTCGGACCGGACTTTCCCGGCCGATCACCTCGATCTTGGGCACACGCCGACAACCCGAGGTGAAAAGGTCGCCCCAGCTCGTTGAGGTGTCTGCGTCCTAGGGGTGGTGAGGCACAAGAAGGAGTGTATTGGTGAGCGATAGTTTTGTGATGACGCAAAAACCTTTTCACAAAAATGGCGCGGCAGTAGCACGTGCCAATGTATTGTCCTGAAACACCATAGAAAAAGTGGATTTGGCGCAAGGTATTTGGCCGACTCTCCTTGCATTGACGCCAAAACATGCCAATGCAGCGCGCCTCGTTTGTGAAAATAATAGCACTCCGTGTACTCTTTTTCCCATGCCCGCGGGCAATGCTATATTGCCGTATTGGCGAAACTCGCGTTCAGCGCCAATTAACGACATTCCCTTTTGATCGAAGGTGATCCATGAATCGATGGACCACGTGCTGGTTATTTGCGGCTGCGTTCGTCGTGCCAGTCCTGTACGCGTCGGCGAAGGAGCCTGGCGAGCCATTGCCGGAAACGCGGATCGTGCTGCGCGTCTCGGGCAAATTCATCGAGGAGCTCGTCGGCGATCGCTTCGAGCGCGACGAGCCGGTCGAAGCCAATGTCGACGGGGTCGCCGTGTCCGGCACGGTGCACGTGGACGGCAGTTTCCAGATTAAGTTGCACGAGAGTGAGACCGAAAGCGACTTCGACGTGTTGGTCAACGGCGAGGTCACGACGCAACTGGCCGCGACGCGCCGTCCGGTCGTGGTCCAAGTGCACGGCGAGGCCCCATTCAGCGCGCGGGGACGAATCGTCCACGAGGACGGTCAGTTCGCCGCGCTAGCGCTGACGATGGACGTGAGGAATCAATTCACGGTCGACGACATCCGCTCTTTTCGCGGCGGTCTAAGGGGGGCGCTCACGCGGCGAATCGCTCGCCCCTTCGTGCGGCGGGGCGTAGCCGATAGCGATCGTCTCGCCGATGACGCCATTCGCACACAGATGACGCAAGCGCTGAAGCCCGAGTTGGACAAACTTGTTGTGGCCATGAACCAAATCCCGCCGCTGGTCGAGCAGGCGCATGAACTGATTATCCTCGAAAACAAGCCCCCGCCGGAGAAGCTGCACGTCTATCGCGCGGCGACGAAGGACCATCTGCTGCTCAGCATCGGCGCGCCCAATCGCCGCATTCCCGACTTGCCGAAATTGGACAAGGACAAGCAGGCGCCTCTGGAGCTGTGGATTGGCGTGGCCAAGAACGCACTCACGGAAGACCGCCGAAAATCCATATTTGCAAATAAGCGCCTGATCGCACCGTACTTGCGTGATCAACTTCAGACGCGCGCGCCGGAACTCGCGAAAGAACTCGACGAGCCGCTGGCCCGCCTGCTGGATCAAGTTCAGATCCACGAGATGCCCGGCTGGCACGTGCTCACGTTCGCGCCCAAGCCTTCTCTTGCCACCGCCAAAGCTCCTTGACCCCAACGGCGAAATACGTGCTAGGGTAATAAGAACCTCGGTGTAAGTTCATTGGTGCTTGTGTCAGGCTTTTTCCAAACCACTCATGGAGGCAGAAGTGGTATCCGGCGTCTGCGACGCAACCTCACCCACTCGCCGTGAATCTCCGGTGCAGTTCAAACAAAGGCTCGTAATCGCCTTCGTCCGCCGCACGGATGGCTTGCAAATACTCGCCTCGGACCGGACTTTCACGGCCGATCACCTGTTCCGGCCATTCCGTGACGGGGCGCCGTGGAACGAGACGAAGGGTATTGGTGGACGCAAGGGAACCTTGCGTCCACCTTATTCGGTGAGGTCCCGTCTCGGCTTCCGGAGTATCACGCTCCTTTTCTGGAGGATTCATCCCAATCGCTTCCGGAACTCCAGAAAGGACCCTTCGCCAATTTTGAAAGAGTTTGAACGACCTCACTGATGGCGAACGGTTTTCGGAAAACGCGGCATGCCCCCAAGAGCAAGAGTTCGGCTTCGGAATAATGCCCGGGGTTCCCGGTCATGAAACAGCAACAGACGTTCGGACGGACTTTCTGGAGTGCACGCAGGGTGCGCGGTCCGTCTATGCCGGGCATCTGGACGTCAAGAAGAACCACGGAAATCTGCGGGCAATGCATGCAGTACAACTCCACGGCTCCGCAGCCGTTGTCGGCCGACCAAACTTGAAAGCCCTCGTTCCGGAGCGCTGCTTCCATTACAGTGAGAATCGCCGGCTCGTCGTCCACGACCAGAACACCCGGCGCTAACGACGCACGGCGACCCTGAGGCGTCGGATCGGGTTCGGATTCAGTCGGTCGGGGTTCGCCGGCGGAGTGAACTACGGGTGTATCATCGTCCAACGGAACTTGCGGATTCGGGATGCGAGCTTGGGATATCATCGATAAGTCTCCTTTTGTTGCCGTGGCGACAAGCGCGACGCCGCGCGTGGACGGCGCTCGGATCAGCTTCCCTTATCGCGAACGCCGGAATGCGGCGTAAGGGATGCGGGGCTTCACGGTACGCTCACGGTGCTCGGTCCGGCATGGAGTACGAGAGTACGCTGGTAGTGAAGGGCACGGGTAGACTTTCGCCCAGGCGCATGCGCCGGGGCTCGCGAAGGCGGAGTCTCACCGCTGCAAGGACATGAAGATGTAGAGGCAGGAAGGACCAAAAGGACCCGCGGAGTTGTCGTCCGTTCTTTCGCCTGTGATTGAGGGGGCTGCCGCGAGGTTGAAGGCCGAGGGGGTTAACGTTGCATGAAGCGACCCTTGACGCCAGAACGACTGCTGCGAGGTTTGAAGGCTTGGAGTTGAGAGGTACTCATCGTCATCTTCTACACAAGCACGCGATTGGGGAATGGGAGAAACGGCCCAGAGGTTATCGACCTGAGCCCAGAACAAAAGGAGAATGAAAAAGCCGGCAGCTTGTTTGGTTCGCATGGGAATTCCCGGTCGTGGACAAGAGCAGCTGATTTGACCAGACCGAGAGAAGCCTGTCAATGGTCGGCGCAACGCGTCATTGAGGGACTCCCACTCCCCGTTCCCAACCCGCGGCCTGCTCCCTGCCTCCCCGCACGCCGAGTCGTTTCACGCCTTGGTGAAACGACCCATTTTTGTCGCCGTAACTCCTTTGTTGATGGTCAAATCCCGGCAGGTGTGTGTGTGTGGTATTCTGATCGACCGACTTTGTGGTTTCCGCTCCAACAACGCCGCCCGCCAAGGCCGATGGGCGTCCATGGTGCCCATTGGTGATCGATCCGTCTCTTTTCCAGTCAATCCGCGTCAATGACCTCCGCGAATTGAAGGCCAACCCCGCGCAGGCGGGGGTGTGCACGTCACGCATGGAAAATCGGCCTCCGGTCCGACCGGCCGTGACTCAACCAAGATAGCCATATTCCGAAGAAGTCGTTGTGTTATCCCGAGATGATCGATACTGTCGAATGAAAGAATTCCACGCTCTACCTTCTGCTTTCAAAGCTGAGGAGCATATATGTCTTGCATCCGCGTGAAGGGGATCCTACCGGGGCTCTTCGTGCTGGGGAGCGCTTGCCTGCTGGCGATTCCAGTGTCTTCCGAGGAGCCGAAGCCGGCTCCGCCGCTGGACCGCGACGGGATCGAAAAGCGCGTCCAGGAGATTCAGCCGACCGCGAAGGAACGCCGCTTTGACGCGATCGGTTGGGCCTCAAGTATTCGGGCGGCCGAGCGGTTGGCCAAGGAGAAGGAACGCCCGGTCTTCCTGTTCAGCAACGTGGGGCAGATGGACATCGGCCGCTGCTGAGGGGGCGCCACCAATCTCCGGGGCGGTTCGCTCTCGGACGAAAAGGTCATCAGCCTGCTCATCCACTATTTCGTCCCGATCTACATCTCCTATGAAGCCTACGAAAAAGGCGACGCGCCCGAGGAAGAAAAGAAGGAGTGGCAGCGCATTTTCCACGAGGCGAATACCCGGCTTAAGCGCTCGGGAACCGTGCATGTCTACATCCTGGCCCCCGCGGACGGTGAAGTGATCGAGAGCATCGACATCGGCACCGCGGTTGAGCCAGAGAAGCTTCTCGCCCGCCTGAATGCGGTCGTCGAGAAACTGAAGACGTCCGAAGGCGAGCCGGTGGTTAAGCCGGCGCCGCAGTCCCGCCCACCCAAGTGTGAACCCGATTCCCTGGTTCTGCATGTGGCGGCACGCTCCTCCAAGGGCACGTGGAATGAGTTCCCGGTGGAGAACTGGATCGTACTCAGCCGGAGGGAGGCCGCGAATCTGCTGCCGGCCGGCGACGTGACGCTCGGGAAATCCTGGGAGTTGGACAAGGAAATAGCCGCCCGGTTCCTGACGAAGTTCTTGCCGAACGGCTATGGATACGCCGGCTATCACAAGACCCAGATCGTCGAACAGTCGCTGAAAGCAACCGTGGTCTCCGTGGAAAAGGGTGTTGCCAGTGCGCGCATCGACGGCACGCTGAAATTGAAGCATAAGTCGCTCAACTTCAACGTCTCTCCTCCAGCCGACGTCGAGGAAATCGCCCAGATGGCGCTGATGGGATTTGTCGACTTCGAGCCGGGCAAGCAACGGGTGCGCACGATCCGCTTGCTCGCCGCCAAGGCCACCGCCCGCGAAGGACAAGTGGAGTATGCGGTGGCCCTTCGCTCGGTCGCCGTTCCGGAACCGAAACCGGCGCCCAAGGAAGCGCTGTTGTACGATTTCGAGGACGCGGCTGATCTCAAAACCTGGTCCAACCTCGAGTTGCCCGACGCGAAGCAGAAGGAACCTCCGGCCAAGTTCGAGCTTTCCACCGAGAACGCCACTCGGGGCAAGCAGAGCCTGAAGATCACTTTTGCCGGCGGGCGCTGGCCGACCATCACCACCACCCAGGTACTCGAGAACTGGATGCCCTATGAGACCTTCCAGGCGGACGTCACGGCCAGCCGGCAATGCCTCGTCGGCTTCACGGCGCTTCAAGAGAAGAGCCAGCGCGGCGGCGGATGGGATCCCGTCGTCAGCCGCTGGACCAAGACCGAGTTCCTTAAGGCCGGCAAGAACACGGTTACCGGCCTCATTCACGATTCCAACAATTACTCGATCAACGCCAAGCTAGGCAAGGTCGTCCGGTTCGAGATCTTTATGTACAACCCCCACGAGGGGGAATCGATCTATGTGGACAACATCCGCCTGTCCACCGTGAAGGAAGGTCCGCCGAAGGCAATCACGAAGTTCCCGGTACTCGGCGCCGACCTGGTCGTCTCCGGCGAGACATCCGGAGTGAAGGAACTGGGACAGAAGCTCAAGGATCGCTGGACCAAACCCGAGAACAAGAACCTGGAGCAGGTCGAAGGCGAGATGCGGTCGTTGTACGACGAGTTGAAAAAGAAGCACCCCGGCGCGGTCCTGGCCGTTTTCCGGGACGGCGAAAAGGGGTACGATCCGACCAATCCGGACAAGGTTTACGCCGGCTGGAAAGATGCATACTGGTCCAGCCACGGGCCGGACGGCATGACGGTCGAGCGCAGCACCAACAGCGGCCGGGAGTCCGGCCATGAGGTCTTCATGCGTCACCGCAGCCCGCTGATGCGTGTGGACCTTGCCAGCATCCCCCCACGCTCGGAGATCCTCGCGGCCCGGCTCATCATCATTCGGGACCATGACAAGCCCGTGAAGGAGCACAATCCGGACCAACCCAACATGTGGGTAGTGGAACCGTGCAATCGACCCTGGGAAGAATACGAAGTAAACGCCTACGAATACGCCAAAGACAAGTTCTGGAAGGCGATCGGCGGCTGGAACTATGGCGATGACCCCGATTTCCTGCCTGTTTACCTGGCCCACGGACCGAGCCAGGGCAAGGTGAACTACTGGGACTTCGTCCACGCGGTCCGTTTCTGGACGGACGGCAAGCACGACAACCATGGCTTCATGCTGCACGGAGATGCGGGCGACTGGCTCCCCCGTGCTCATTCCCGGGAAGCCAAGGAAATCAAGGATCGTCCCGCGGTATGGGTCATCTATAAGACGGGGAAATGAGTGTTCACCCGACTGCGTTTTTCATCTATTCGGCTCCCGTGCAAGGAGTTTCCACCCATCCTCAGGGTCTTCGACTGCGCAGGGTCGGCCCACGACTCGCCCCTAACGTCGCGGACCGTGTTGCCTTCCACGTCCTGACAACGGCGTCGGCACCCCGGTGGTATTGATTTCGCAGCTCAATGGCTGGCCTGGGTGTGCCCTTGTCAACGCTTCGCCTTCGGCCTTACGACCGCCGGCGCATGACTCGGGGCCAGGATGGCTGGCTAGGCCTTTCCTGAACGACTCTTGCATTCGCAACTCCTCGCCGGTCGCCCGGCGCTTCCTGTCAGTTCATTTTTTTTTGCGCCTATGATGACTAACAACTGAACCGACACCCATACGTTTTCGAACGCGCGCTCGGAGCGACAGCAAGCGATTTCTCTTGCTGGCATCAGAGCCTAACGATCCTCCTCAGCCGCCAACTTCGTCAACACCCCCTTCACCACGAGTCGCCACTCGTCGGACGACTTGCCGGCATCCTTGCCTGTCAGCTCTCGTAGTGCGAACAAGGCCGCTTCGCGCTGCGGATACGTCGCGCCGGCCTTTTTCTGTTTGGCCGCAGCGATTTCGGCATCCGTCGCCGGACGGGTGCGAACGAGGTAGTCATTTCGCTGGTTCGCCGGCCAGACGCCGTGTTTCGTCACAGGCTGCGGCACCGCGAAATCCTGCTTCAGGTACGTGATGTCGGCGCGGACAAACGTACCGGTCGCGGCGTGATAGTAAGCCGGCGAGAAGCTTGGCGGCAACGGTTTCGTTGGATCGGGGACCAGCCCGCGGACAAGTTCCTCCTTGTCGAATGACGGCGCATGACAGAGGGCGCAGTTATTGAGGTGGTTGACGCGCACCACCTCGCGCACCACCGTCGTCTGCGCCTTCGTCCCCCTGACATAGGCCGCAGAGGGATCGGGCTTATCGAGGAGATCAACGAGTCCGCCGAGAGCATCGCCGTCTTTCAGCGCCACCAGGGCTTCGGCGGCGTGGTCGGCGACCGGCCCCCACGGATAGCGCAAGCCCTTGAAGAGCTGGTCGCGAACGTCATCGCGCGGACGATCCTTCAGAGCGGTCACCGCGGCCTCGCGGACTTCATCGGACAAATCGAAAAGGGCACGTTGGGCCAGAGCCGTCGTCCCCGCTTCGCCCTTAATGTCGGTCAACAATTCGACGAGCAGAATGCGCAGCGGCTTGTTCTCGGCCTGCAAGAGCTGCACGAGCGCGGGGATCGCCTCGGGCTGCCGCCATTCCGTGCGAACCGTGCCATCCCCTTGCTGACCGGCGCCGGGCGCGGGTTGGGCGATCGGCGCCTTCGGCGATCCGGCTTGCATGAACTTCCTGAGAGCGACCGGGTCGGGCCGGCTGTCAATGCCATCCTTCGGGACCGCCTCGGTGAGATAGGTGCGTAGCTGGCGGGAAAGGACCTGCATGGTTTCCGCCGCCTCTTTGCCCAAATGGCATTCGAGGCCCATGCGCACCGGCAATCCGCTCAGTTCGGTATTCTTGAGAAACGCCTCCGGCGTCGTCTGGGGTAACCGGCTGTGAGGAGTCGGCTTGGTGGCCAGGAGCCGCGCCGCCGTCGCCTGATCCAGGCCGATCTCGGGAACCAGGAGAAGCTGCTTGGATAAGTCGTCCGCCGACGCGCGATCGCGCCTCTTGAAAGTGTTGACGACGGGAAGAGGAGCGTCCCTGGCCGGCTCAGGTTTCGGCAGCTCCGCCTTCTTGATCGTCTTCGGCACAGGCGGGGGCTGGATGATTTGCTGCGCCTTCACGCGGTCGGCTTCGGGCAAGTCATTCGGCGGATCGAGGACGAGCTCAGGAGACGGCAGCTCAGACACCGGCGCCGGCACGGTTTCCTGAATCTCTAGCACAGCCGGCGACGGAGTCTCGGCGACCGCCTGCGCCGGTCTGCGCGCTATAACATAGCCGGCCACGGCAACGCTGATGATGAGGATGACGGCCAATGTGCCTGCGCCGCTAGCCACCAGCACGTACAACGGAGGGGCGAAAGGCGTGGGGCAAGCCGCTGCCGCCGCCTCGCCCCTGGCCTCTCGCCCGTCGGCCCTCCGCGTCCGATCCGGCCTGCCCCGCACAACGGACCGAGCATTCCGACACTTCGACGGCGACGACATAATGGCAGACCTCCCGAATCGCACGTTCTCCCCACCACCGCTCGCGCGGCGCCTCTCTTTACCGGCAAGAACGCTGGAATCGGCGAGAGTTGCGCGTGAAAAGCTGGATCAATGTGCGGACTGTCGGCCCAGCCGCGATAAGTCTTGAGGATGGCGTGTGGTTCAGCGCTCGCCAAAGCTTCGAAGGCGTCGGCGGCGCGGCGACCTTCTCGCCAAGATCTGCCGCTTCGACGAGGCCCGCTCAGGCTACGATCACGAAAATTGGGGACGTTTTTGACAAACCCTTACAGCGGCATACCTTGGGACTAAAATGTACCGCTCTAGTCTTTTATGATTCGCACCGATGCCGTTGAGATCAAGCAGAGAGAGCCGCTGATTTGGCCAAACAACCTCACGTCAATCGCGGTCGTACATGCTCTTTGCCGGCCAATCGCCCCGTATGAGCGTCATTGAGGGACTCTCATCCCCCGTTACCAACCCGCCGCCTGCTCCCTGCCCCCCCGCACCCCGAGTAGTTTCACGCCTCCCCCAAGTGAAGGGTTTTATCGTACCTGTTTGGCGTTGAAAAAGCCACTAAAACACGGGGATTTTTGCGATTTACCAGTATAGACCTGAAACAGAGGGTGCGAGATGGGACTTTAACTGTACCATTTTTGGTACAGTTTAAGTCAGGTATTTATGCGTTGCTCTACCCGTCTTTTGTGTCGTCCTTCTCGGTGTCGGGGTGATGCCGTTTTGTCTCATGGGCATGACGCCGCTCGTGATCCATCCCCTTTTGAAAGGAATCACTCGATGTGGATGCCACGAGTTCATCTAATCTGCTATTGGTGTTGCGTTCCAACTGCCTCATTTTCATGAACAAGTGGTACTGCAAGAACAGTAAGATGATTTGTCCAATCAGGTTGATTAGTGTTGTCCAGAATTCGGTTGGCATTTTCTTCCTCTCATTTTGGTACAGTTATTTATTAACTGTACCAGTTTTTTACGGTAGTTCATCCACATCTGCCTTCTCTTTGGCATCCTCGCTGATTAGTGTTGCCACATCTTGGGCGGCGGTTGTGGCCGCGTCCTCTGCCTCCTGGCTTATTTGTTCTAACTCGCTGGCTTTGGCATCACCCTCCTGCCCTTTTATGTCCTGTTGAAGTTGGCTCACGGCGTCCTTCGCCGTTTGCTTCGCCGTTTCAACTGCCTGAATGTAGGTTTGCTTGAAACCGAGTATATCGTCGTCGCGAGCAATCAGTAAATCCGCCTGCTCGGTCTTATCTTTCACTCCGACTTTATCCACTTCATACTTCGCCTTCCTCGTGGCGGTATCCATTATCAGTTGGCTTTTTGCCGTTGCTAAATCACTCAATAATTGGTCTTGGATTGCTACTGCCTCCGCACTCCCATCACTTTTGATTGACGCGATTGCGGATTGGGTTGCCTTCTTAATGGAAAGATCACTGCTCCTTTGTTTGTTTACTCTGTCGGCTTTGGCAATGGTTTCTTCTGCCTTCCTTCGTGCTACATCGAGATTGAGTTGAATCTTCGCCTTCCTTTTCTTTCCCTTTTCTTGCTGGACTAATTGGTTCTCAATCTGCTTGGCAACCTGTTCCCTCATCTTCGTTTGCTTTGCTGCCTCCCCTTCGGCGTCCTTTTCAATTTGGAGTTGGGCTTCCGCAATTAGTAAAGAGATTGTGGCATCACTTATGTTTTGCCTGCGGAGTTGTGCAACCACTGTTCCCGCATCAAGCAAGCCTTTTCTGAAACCTGTTAGAACTTCGCCCTGACTGGCGTCCTTCTCGGAGCATTGTCGTTCCAGTTGCCACGCACCCAACAAGTCATGGATTTTACTTGAATCAACGCCGATGGAAGTGAGACGGGTTGCCGCTTGTTCTGTTGAATCTGATCCAGTTAGGAAACACTTCTTGGCGGCCGCGACTTTTAACTTCATTATTTCTAACTGTACTTCCTCGTTTGTGGCGTCGATGCCTTCTTGGGCATCGTCCTCGCTAAAACCTAAGTCAGTGATTTTGGCTTTGGCCTCCTTGCTCGTATAAAGTCCTGCCTTGAAAAAGCCAAGAACTTTACTGACTGTAAATCCGCCGATTTCTCCCGCCAATGTTCTACGCTTTTGGTAGTCCAGTGCTTGCCATACCAAAGTGGAACTTTGAAGATCATAACCGAGATCTTGAAGTCGCTCGATAAGTTCTTCCTTGTCGATGGCATCGTACAAGTACAGTGGTTTCAAGTATCGGATTGTGATTGGCTGATACACAATCTGGATGAATGCTTCAATAATTTGCGGCGGATAACCTTCTGCGAAAAGAGCATCCTTACAATTGTCAATGTCCCACTTGTTGTCTGCGCCAACCCTACTTTGTCTCAATCGGTGGACCATTGTACTTGCTTCGCCGAGGCCAGGGAACTTACGGCTACTCATCCATGCCAACGCCGCTTCTTTCCTCGTCGTTCCATGACTAAGGAGCGATTGTCCATAGTTGTCCCACAAGGTAGGGCGTCCCGTATCGGCGGATGGGTTCGCCCACAACTCATCTTCCACTTCACCATACTGGCTTGGTTCAACGAAACCTTGTAATAGTCCATACTTGTCAATCACTTGTCGGGAATTGACAGCACGATTCGTGTAGGGGATTGCTTCTTTTAGTTCGGGTACTTTATCGTACAGCAAGAGGTACGCTTCTATTTCCTCATTGAGATGCCAACCAAGTCCTTTGAGGGCTTCACGGGGGTCTATTTGTGCTTCTGGATACCTTCTTGAAAACTCAATCACTTCTTTGGCGTTAAGTTTCGTCCTCTTTGCCAAGAGGAGGAAGTCAAATTGCTTAGGCGGTCGTCCTGCCATTCTCCAAAGGCATCTGCCGTGTTCAACTGTGATTTGATTTGTATGTACCAACTCGAAGGCTTCGCCCACGGAGTAGATTTCAACGGGGCACGCCCAAGACATAAGGTATTTCAGAACTTTCTTCACTGGTTCTAAACCAAGCATGAAGTTAAACCTTAACTTCACATAGGCGAGAATAGCAGCATCCCAACCGCCAATAAAATCGCCAGAGATGTGGTCAAATAACTGTACGGCTCCGTTGGCACAAATCACACCGAGTAGTAGATCGGGCTTACACGGTTGGCATTGCGTTAGAACTTTTAATGCTTGGCATAAGCCTTCGCGTAGTTTGGTAAAGACTGCTCCTACATCAAAGTTCTGGACAAGTTGATCCAATGTTGCCGTATCAAGGCCAGTGGCGTTCCCTACGCTTAATAATGTCGAACCCGCAAGGGACTTCAATCCCTCAATCAAAGGAGCAAGTGTTTGTTGTGCCCCGAATGGGTTTAGTGGATTTAATGGACTTGTGATGGTTTGTATGCCAGATGGCGTTGTCACGAGTTAGATTAGTTGGTCGATGCTCGTCAATGATCCGACAACAGGAGCAACCGCATCCGTACTGCAATCTTTCGTTAAGTCAATACCAAAGGTATTCTTGGCGAACCATTGTCCTATTGTGGCATACACGTCCATGAGCGTATCCAACAAGTCGCACCACTCTTTACTTCCAACTTCGAGAACACTTAGTTGATTACATAAATCTACGGGCATTGGTGGTGGTGTTCCGATGGATGGTGTCCAGGTTGTTGGTGGGCACACGGGACAAGTTGTTATCGTTATTGTTGTGGTTGTCGTACCTTGACATAATGCCTGATACTTAGTTAGGACTTCCAAAAGCCGAATGCCCGTCACTCCCGTTTCCAACTCGGTGTCGTTAGGGTTCTGTGGCGGGGCGTTCTCTTCACAAGCATACGGACATTTGGAGGCATCACCCCAGATTGTGAATAACCGTGAAGATAATAAAGCCGCTGGATTCCAGTTGCTTATTGTGATCGGCGTAGGGCAGGAGTTTGTAGGCGGCGGCGGTGGTGGTTGGCTGATTGTCTGCGGTGGTGGTGTTGTGGTGCAAAGGGTTGGCAAGATGACCTTATTGAAGTATTGGTAGTCGGCTGGCAGTGGATCAGTACGAAGAGCATAGTAAGTCGTTTCCCAACGGATGTAGGGCGGGACTGATGGCGCAAGGGATGAGCCATCGTCCCACACAATCACACTGCCTGTAAGATAGTCGCTGATCGGTGTCGCACAAACATAATAGATGTGGTAGGGTTGTTGCTGTTGTGTTGTTGGTGGTGTTGTTGGTGGTGGTTGTTTTGGTGGTGGTTGTTTTGGTACAGTTAAGGTTTGTGGATTGCTCTCGGCTTGGTGTTCAGGAGCAATTGCCCCAAATAGTGTTTGGTACATTGTGGGGAGAGTGTTCATCAACAAAAGCCCGTTCATGCGGTCGGTTGCTCCGAGTAGGTAGGTTCTTAACTTGTCCTGTTTTTGTCCCACCTTGCTGGCAATTCGAGCTTGCTCATCTTGAAGAGTACCGAGCAACTTATTCTGTAATACCTTTACTTCACTCGTTAGATCTTCGCCAGTGGTTGCCAAGTGATTGGCAAGTTGTGATTGCAACGCACTGACTTCACTTGTTATGGAATTGAGTTTTCCCGTGTCAATGGCTTTGGATGGAAGAGAAAAGCCGACATCGTATCCAGGTGTATCTGGCATGGTGGAGTTTAGCCTCCACTCGTTCCGCTTGGTTGTGGATTGTTGCCAAAGTTATCGGACATGGCTTGAAGATACTGCATGTTGAGAAGACATTGTGCATCACTCTGCTCACAACTAACTCCGCAAGATTCCGCCTTCCTAACAACGTCCATGAACTCAAGGAGGTCTTGGCTTAACTGTTGGATATGTTGCAAGTCAGTAGGTGTATACGGTTGCTTACTCATACGAGACTTACCTCCACAACACCAATGTTAAGCGTACCCGCCGAACTGACGGCGAATAATGCCCTTTGGCAAAAGTCCCCGAAGGCTTGGCTGTTCATCCAAATTGGAGAGGAGTTGGCGTAGAGTTGCAACCCTTCACCTATCTCGACTGATGGATTGGTACTTATCGACACATTTCCGCCAGTGGGTGCCGAGATTATTAGTGCCACTCTTTTGGCATTATATCCAACGAGTTGTATTGGTGTCGTGGTCACGCCGATAGAGGTGCACCCACTCGCAGATCCAGGTATTGTTTCGTCGGCCAAACTCATTGTTCTTCCTCTGGTGGTGGACGATAAATCGTCTCAATATAACTTAGTACAACGGTGCCACTACTAATAGACCACAAACCATTGACAATCCAAAAATCGCCTTGCATGATGCTGAATAGGGCGTTCGCACCTGTGTTATTATTTCCCAACAGAACATACCCATTCGCACCACTGACGGTATTATCTGGGCCAATAAACTGGGTTGTGGCATTCTCGTTGAACACTCGGACGGCGATGCGGTTGGGGTTGGCACCGAGTACCTGCGTTGGTGTAAGTTGCGTGGTGACGAACTTAAACTTCCACGAATAATACGGGACATTCGTGGTGGGATCTTGTATTGCCACATTGTTTATCCTTTATTATCCGCTCACGGGCTGGTACATTAAATAGACCAGACTTGGTACATCGGCGGCGAGAGCGAACACCTCCACATTTGGAAGTTGGTAGTTCTTGAAGGTTAAGCCAGGAACAGACCACGGATAGGCAAACGCATCGTGTGTTCTACTTAACACTGTTGGAATAGTTGGAACACCTGGTCTCTCGAAGTTGCCAGGTACAACCAAACGACTGACAACACCGTTAGGAGATACAACGAGGTGCGAAATCACATTATAAACGCCTGCGGGCGGAGTCGATTCCCAAGTTACGGCGATGTTGGTGTAAGCATTAGCCGTACACGTCGATGCCGCTGTACCTCGAAGGGTGAAGATTCTTCCGTTCTGTGGCGGTTGTGGTTTATCTCCAACCCAAACGGCGACCGTCGTCTTTTGTCCCGTTCCCGTTGTGGTTGCCAACACTCCTAACGGTTCGGTGTTCGGAATCGCCATTGGCTGGAATCCGTACCAGTCCATACTCAACGGAGAGGTAAGAGTGGGGCCGCCTGTCAATCGGGCGACGTGAGGATTTCCATAAAGTTGATAGTGCGGGACTTGAAGGCGCACTGACTGTACATCGACACCAACAGCCAACGCACCAAGAATATAACTATCTCTCGGTATCAACACTTGGTTGCCGTTGACCGTGAAAACACTTTCGATTGGTGTTAGAGCGGCATCAGTGCCGACTGCACTTGTTCCCTGAAATACTACGGTATGAAAACTCATTTAACTTTCTTCCTTTTATGAAATTAGTGGGGTTGATTCGCGTATGCCCGCTTGGCCTGGATATACACATCTTCTCTGGCGTTCTTGTCGCTCTGCGTTATGTTCGGCATAGCGGCAATTTGGGAGAGTATTGGATTTATGTAGTTGGCCCAGGGGGTCAAGTTCGTGGCTAACTTAACTTGAGATTTAGCCGCCCCGCTCGCTAGCCTCTGACTGCCAGGTCCCGCCGAATTAGTCTTCCACCCCTGAAATGAGGCATTGTTTAGTGATGCCACATATTTCCCGTTGTTGTATGCTCGTTGAATACCAGCAAGGTAAGCGGGAGCCGCTTGTGCAGCCAACATCATTGGATTTACAGTGGTTCCGTTGATGCCTGCTATGTATTTGTGCGTTGTCTCACTCTTCGCCATCGCGGCCGCATGAGCTTTGGCAACTGCTACTGGATCAATCTGTTTTCCTGCCATGATTTGTTTCCTTCAATAGTGAAACATTATCTATGCTTGCCGTCTCGTATTCTTGCTTTATTTTTCCAATTCCTTGAACTTGCGGGGCAAGAACCTTAACGATCTGCTTGTCTTGCTCCCTCTTCTGTTTCGCTTTGTTCCCTCTTCGTAGGGCATCCAGAAACACATTATTGGGCTTCAATTAGCACTTCCTTTCTTTGTTGTGGCGAGGACGGCTACCCACTCCCCCCCAGTCATAAGTTGTTGTGTTTTTTCCCACTATTTATGGGAATGTGCCTTCTCAGCCATTATGGCAGGTCAAAATACCACTATTTTGATGTTTGTCGCCTGAAAAAACCTGTTTTATGATAAGGGGCTCACATCACAAAAAACTCCCCGTCATCGTATCTATCGTATGTCTGCTAAAACCTGCGCAAGGTGTTTTAATCCTACGCTGCCTAATGAGTTCGTGCTTAATCGTCATGCCACTGACAACGCATCGTCCTGGTGCAAAGCCTGTATGCGACAGTACAACAAAGAACGGCGAAGATCACCGCACGGGCTTGCTGTGTCGTGGTGGTCGAGCATGAATGCTCGGTGTTTAGATCACGATAAGAAACATAAAAGTTATGCCCTGATTGGTTGCGACTTCACTCGTGATGGGTTCTTACGCTGGGCTGAAAATGCCCTGGCCACTTTTTGGCAACAATTTCCTGCGGGAGTTCCTTCGCTTGACAGGATCGACCCAGCGGCAAATTATTCAAGTCTTAATTGTCGTGTGTTGGACAAGGTGATCCATGCTCGATACGGCAAAAAAAAGGATGCGAGAAGGATACGGATACAGCAAGACTTGCCGTGGATACCGCCTGATTTATGGAAAGGCATTAGCACTCAGCCAATTCAACCAAGACGATTCGTTCCACCTGATTCAATGTTTCGTATGGTTGGTTTTTAACTGTACCAAAATTAGCAATCACTGGTTGTGCTTCTTAAGAAGTGAGAAAGTAGGAGTTGATGGATCTCGGTGCGAAGTCGGCTTTTGCCCCACTGGTGGGAGAAATGGATTTCCTCTGGTGCGAACAATCCCATAACTTTATCGGCAAGGTGATCGCAGGTTCTACGGATGTGCTTCTCTTGCTCGTCTGTCATTGGCGGCCGAACTACTGCGGCAGGTATGTCGAGGTGGGACGCACGAAGATATGGCTCATTGGTGGTGCGTTTGACCGCATGGCGTTGGCGTTGTCTGTTCATTGTTGCCTTTTCCTTAACTGTACCAAAAATGGTAATCAACTCTGCCTTATTTAAGCGTGATGGTAAAAAAAATAGGTGTGGCATCGTCGCCACACCTTTGGTGCCGCTTGTGAAAGGACAAGCGGGGTGGTTGGATTAGTCCTCTTCGGCTTCGAGTAGTGGATTACTCTTGCGTGCCATCGCCTTGATGCCAACTTTCATGTTCTCCTGTGCTCGTTCTAACTTTGTCCTGGGCTTAGGTGTGATCTCTGCTCCCCAATTAACCGCTCGCCGTAGCAACCACGCCAATTCTACGATTGGCATTGTCATTGTTGCCGTCCTACTCGTTGTCGCATCCAGGTTCAAGTCCTTTAGTCCTACTGCGTGAAGAACACTATTAGCCGTTGCCCACTGAGCTTCCGTCCAACCATCTACTTCTTTGTGATAATACATTTCAACCACCATATCTTTCTATATTCGTGCTTCCAACCGCCCATCACCAACAAGGTATGCCCACCGACAAGGAGGATTCAGGACGGTTGGTTGCACTTACTTTTAGGTAGTGTAATCTTGAAAAAAAGTGGGATCAAGGTATTGTTTGGAAAAATAAAGTAGTTTATTCTAACTACCTTAAACACAACAACCCATCTTGTGGATGGGTTGGTTGTGCCGTGAAAAGAAGCAAAGGATAGGTGTCCTTATCAGTATAATAGCGTCCTGCCCAACGAAAAAAAAGGTGAGATTTGGGAAAACAGGAAATAATTTCCGTTGGGCTTCCTGTCGATGGCGTTATTGCCCCTCCTGTTCCCATCGGAGCAAAACCCGAAATCTTCGAGATATGCCTCATAACTTCGTGCTTGCCACTCCTTGCTATAAGTTTGTTTTGCACTACTTCGTGCATGTGCCTTCAGCCGTAAAATCTCTTATCAATGCTGCTTTTTGGCGTACAGCAAGGGCAGGTGGTAATAATGTCCAGTATTTCCAACGGTTAGAACTTGAAGGCGGGTTGTACCACTGTCATCTCGTGGTGGTTGCCTCAAAACCGTTGGATTTACCAAAGTTAAAAACTCGGTGGTGTGATTTGCTGTGGAAATATGCCAAAATTGGGAAGGTTCCTGCCGACTTGTACATGGAACCTTGTGAGGATGTTGGTAAAGCCTGTTGGTATGCCTCTGGTTGTGGCAAGGATGATCCAACTACCCATGTTCCGCCTCGGTGGTTGGCACCAAGGGTGCAGGGGTTTAGCCGTGGTTATGGCTCCTTCTTGGATGATTTTGATTTTGGTCGGAATGGGCAAAAAATGGGAGATTATTGCCGTGATGTACGAAGTATGAGTGTATTAGATGTGGAAGGCGGGGACGGAAAAGGGGTGATTGACTTGACGCCAATCACCCCCAGGAACGCACCAAATGAGCCAGGAACGCGGATCTGGTTGCCAAACGGGTTAGGACTGCCCCTTTTCTCTCTTGGCAAAGCCGAGGCTGTATTTGTCCTGCGGTGGTGGTTTGATCCGTCGAATTACGTCCCGCAGAGTTTCCTTCACGGGCGCAACCTTGTCCACAACCCTTGCAACCGTTTTCCAACCCATCCCCAGAATCTTGGCAATTTCCGTGATCGACTTGCGTGCCTTAAACTCTCGCAAGATCGTGTCCCGTTTGCTCGCTGTCGCTCTCCGTAGGTGTTTATGACCCTTCGTTCTGGCACCACCGTATTTCGCACCCTTCCTCTTGAATGAGTGCATTTGATCCTTCGTGCGGCCGCACATGATTTCACGTTCCACCTGGGCGATGGCGGCCGCCATTGCCACCGCCAAGAACGCCATCGGCGACGTAAGGTCGCACCCCATTTTTATGCAAAACAATTCGCACCCGTGTTCCTTACAGGTCTCGACGGCTTGCAAAATCTGGATGGCACTTCGTCCCAACCTGTCGGCATCGAGAACCACGATTTTGGCAACCACACCGAGTTTTACCAATTCCAAAATCTCCACAAACTTCGGCCTGATCCTGTCCTTGCCACTGGCTTTTTCCGAGACGGTCCGCCAGTTGCCTGGATGCTCTTTGGCGTACCGTTTCAACGCTTCGGCTTGCCGTGCGTTGGACATGCGGTCGAGACTGACCGCATCGTACAAATACCACACCTTTTCCGCACTTTTCTTCATGGTCGCACCCCTGAAATGGAGGCAACCGCATTTGGCGTTGTCATCGTAGTGGCCATCGCCAAACACGGCAATAATCAGGGGAAAATCCATGCGAAACCACTCCGCTTGAACGCTCCGTGAAACGACCCACGGTTTGCGTTCGCAACTCCCTTTTGCGTGCCAAGTTGCAAAAGAGCCTGGGGCTGGGGGGGCTATGAGACAACCAACCTCGCGCCGATGCGTGCCAATAGGTCACTTCCCTCCCCGCCAACGTCGATGGACACTGGCGATCGAGGTTGCTGGTCGAACTTTGACCACCCTCTCCGCCACTTTTCCGACCCTCTCAACCACATGCGCGACCCTCTAGGTCACATGCGCGACCCTCTAGGTCACATGCCGACCCTGTGCTCACACGGCAAGTGGGTGAGAGGGTGATCAATAATTGAACACTTCCCCCCGCGGGCGAAGTTCATTGTAAACCTAATCGACGCTGCTCTTGCTGCTCGAAAATGCCCGGTACAGCAACAGGTCGTAGACGATCTTCAATCCCCCGGCGAGGAAGAAGGGCAAGCTCATCAATCCGGCGCTGCCGACGAATAGGGTTGCCAGCATGGGGGAGATCGACGCGCCGACTGACCGGGCCACGGACGTGACGCCCGCCGCCGCGGATCGCTCATCGGGACGCACGACGGCCATGGTATAGGCTTGGCGCGTCGGCACGTCCATCTGCGAAATGCTGAACCGCAGCAGCAGAATGCCGATGGCCCACTGCACGTTGGGCATGAGCGGAATGAGGATCAGCAGCACGTTCGACGGCAAATGGGTGAAGACCATCGTGTTCACCAGTCCGATGTGGCGCGCAAACCAGCCGGCGGTCAGCGCCGAAACACCGGCCAGGAGGTTGGCGAACAGAAAGATCGTGCCGAGCATCGCCGGGTCGAGTTGGAATCGAAGGTGGAACCAATAGGCGATGACGCTCTGGATGACGAACCCACCGCCGAACGCGTCCAGAGCGAAAAGCATCGACAACCTTAGAACCGTCCGTCGCGATTCGTGCAGTCCAAGTACGGCTTTAATCGCCGGGCGGGACTCATGTCCAGCGTTCGGCTCGATGGCAGAAGACAAAAAAGCGAAGCCGCAGATCAGAGCCACGCCGATGCCTGCATAAGCCAGCAAGACCGGGCGGTAGGCAGCGGCGCCGACCAGACCGAGGTGCTGGGACGCCTCGGCAATCAATCCGCCTGCCAACGCGCCCAGGGCGGTCGAGAACGAACCGGCGAGGTTGTACCATCCGAATACGTCCGCTCGCCGCTCGTCGCTGACAATGTGTGACAGCGCGGCCTGCTCGACGGAAAGGAACGGCCCGATCTCGTTCCCGCTGGGGCTGATGACGCCAATCGTGGCGGCGACCACGAGCAGGAGGAAACTGCCGGTCGAAACGAAGACCATTCCCGCCAGCACCATGAGGACTGCGCCGACGATCAACGTGCGCCGACGACCCAGCCGGTCCGCAGTCGTCGTAAGCCAGAGGGAGATCGCCGTGTCGCCCGCTAGCGTGAGAGTAAGCAGAAGCCCCACCTCCCACTCCTTCAAGCCGACGTCGACCAAATAAAGCACCAGTACGACCGAGAGCAGCCCGTAGGCGAACATCCTCGAACAACGGGTCGCAAAGAGCAGCCAGCCGTCTCGCGTCAACTTACCTGCAACGCTCATCGATCACCCCATCTCCGACCGAGAACACAAGGGTTTTTATGCTGGATCGCGCTAAATCCTGTACGGAAATCCAATCAACGCAAGCGTGCAGCATAGAGATTTTTGCGGAGTGTGCGGCGGCCAAAAACTGCGAAGTCTTGAAGACTTCGGAGTTTTTTTCCAAGTTAACTTTTCCTGATCCGACAGCCGGTCCGCGTAGGCGAGGTCAAATAGAAGAGAACGGCAGGTGTCGAAAGAAGTGAAGGTCAAGGAGTTGCGGCGACGGAATTGGGTCGCCTCTTAGAATCGTGTAACTAACGGCGCGGCGACCGGACTTGGATTGGATGACATACCACCTTGGATCACCCGGAATACCGTCCGGGGCCAAGAAACCGGCGCGCAAACTCCGGACATCGCGTCCTAGCGCCCGCTTTCGCAACCGCAGCGAGAGCAGGACCAGCCGTCTCTCCACCCCCAACGGTCCCACCTCGGGAGCACGTTCTTGCACTGCGGGCAGAGCCTTCGCGTCAGCCAGAATCGCCACGGACGAGTCACCGCAACGGCCACAAGCCCGCCGATGACGCCCGCGACCGTATACCAGTGGGAGACGACAAAGTCCCAATCCATCGGTGGACTCCCTCTCAGAGGACATGGACCTATTCTGCCCGCGGCGCGCTGCGGCGTGGCCAGCCGCACACCCTCTCCCGCCACGCCGTGAGAGGTGCACCGCGCAGTGGAAGCCTAGGTTGCAAGGTTCGCCCGGTCAACGCCTGGTAAGTGGAATGATCGAATATGATACGCCGGCTCGTGTTTCAACAGGGTAGAGTGGACAGCTGCTCGTTGATTAAATAGGTGACAATGTCGTTAACAGGAGAGAATGGGCCGTATTCTAATCCCGCCTACCACCAACCACGGGAGCAGATCGGGGTATGAAAAGCAGGGACAAACCAAGAGACTTCCGTGAAGACTTGAGTTTCCTGACCTATGGGAGCGTTTGCTTTGAGGCGGACGCTCCGTCGGCGGTCTTCGGCGGCGGCTGCGAGCGGTCTTCCAGGCCTTGTTGGCCCTCGGCGTGGAGTTGTCCGGCATGCTCCGGAGCCGAGGGGACGGCAACTCCCTCCGCGTTGTCCAGATTCTCGCAGTGAAGGGTTTTCATCCACTGGCTGGCGTCCATGGTCAGGTTGCCGATCGTGGTTGGTTCATCGGTCCACAAGGCCATGCCAAGCAAAACGGAATGCGGCCGCGGCGGTGTCGGGCCAGCCAGCAGCACCCAGTGCGAAGGCTGACCCTCGGGCGCGTCCTTGCGAATGTGGCGGTGAAAGACCGAAGGAAAACCATTGGCGCTGAGCTGAACCGGCCACACGCGGAACGCGGCTTGATCCTGCCGGGCCATCGCCCCCAGGCCCCAGCGAACCTTGTCGAGCAGTTCGCCGATGGCAGTCTCGTTGATGGTCGCCCCCTTTCCCGGCGAAGCCGCCACGACCAACCGCAACCGGGCCGGCACGCCTTCGATGAACAGCCGGCGCGACGCGAGCAGCCCCTGCGGCGGCGCGAATTGCGCCAAGTCCTCGTCGAGCTTGGGCTCCTCCCGAACGGGCCGGCGCGGCAGGCGGATCAAGGACCGCAACAGCCGCCGCTTGTACCACGCCAACGGCAGGAAGACGATCAGAGCCGCCGTTCCCAATAGAACCAACCAATAATCCCGGAGTTGCTCCGGAAGCAGGTCGATCGCCGGTTGCAGAAACTCTTCGATTCGATTCATCGCCAACTTTACGCAGTGACCAGGGAAACGATTCAAGCGTCGGCGCTTACTTCCCGGATATCATGCTCCAGCGTCCGTCCCGATGCAATCAAGAATTCGGTAAAAAGCGGTCTAAAAGTCACTCATTGCCGGATTGCCGTTTCCCCCGTTTCGTGACGGCGGGGCGTCGTTGATTGACTTCGATCGGCATTCATTGCGTGATCGATCTTTGGGTGCAAGGACGGGTCCATGCCCGGACGCGTCAATAGACCGCGCGAAGGGAAGACCAACTCCGCGAACCCATAGGCGGGCCGAAGAAAGTGAGCTAGCCAAAAATGAGCAAGACGCTCCAGGGGTGCGTCTGCATGAACTGGCAGCCGAGATGACAGGAGTCGCCCTTTTTCATACAGTGCCGCACGCGAATTTGGACGGAATCGAGGTCATCGGGAAAATCGGGCGTTCGCACGGCGAGCAGGCGGCCGACCTCGATCGGTTGGGGAACTGATAAGCACAGACCGCCTCGGGAGCGGTTGAGCACCAAGCCCTGGATAGCCTCGTCCGGTCCCACGAGGTTGGAAACAAGGACAGGGACCGGATTGCCGCCGCGCCGCAGCGCGCCGCGCTTGCATCTGGGAGCGCCAACGTGTTGGCCGCGCTTCAAGCCGGCCTGCGGCTCCCGCGCGGGCGGGCTTTCCGTATTGTTTGACGGTTTGAACGAGTCAAGCTTCGGGCCGAGTCTCTCGGTCCGAGAATTTGTGGAGGCGACGGGATTCTGCCCCACCACGAGATAGCAGAGAAAAAACAAAACGCCGCCGAGCAAAAGGAGAAAAACCATAGCCTGCCACGCGCATGCGTACAAGTCGGCGTCGAGAGTCACTTCCGCAAGAACCATTGTTCCTACCCGTGCCAGAGCCCCGGAATACTCCCTTGCAGCTTAGCATGCGCCCAGGGGTGAGACAAACTGTAGACGCATGCCTGCGTGAACGAAGTCTTGGCGGGCATGAGCGCCGCTCTGGATGGCCGAGAGCCTGCCAAGACTCAACCAGGCCGGTGGCACGGTACTGAAGCTACTCCACAAGCTGAACGAAGCGCTTCCGCGCGACCTTCTTGGTATCCCAAATGATGGTGAGGCTGGCGTTCCCCCCGATGGTCAAGTCGCGGCTAATGAGTTGGGAGCCTAGCAGGGCTACGCTGCTATTGCCTGTGACCTTCAGCGTCGCTCCGGCGATGTAAAAGGTGCCAGTGACGTTGAATCCGCTATCACCGGTGATAGAGGCCGCCACATTGGAATTGCGGTCCTGGAATATCGTTATGCCGGAGTAGCGGCCGCTGGTCGGCGGGCTCAGGGTTACGTTTCCCTTGCCGCTTAGACTGATCTGGTCGGACGAAGAGGCGGGTGCGTTGTAGATCATCACCCCACTGCCAGTAAGATTGCTCGAGCCACTGAGGTTGAAGCCGCCGCCTTGAATGTAGTAGATCCCCGGAAGCAAGGTAACGGATGTGGTGCTGCCGATGGAGATGCCGCCGACGTACACGCCGGGAGAGAGTGTATGGCTCATTCCGTCATTTAGGTTGAGGGCGCTGCCGCGCTGCGAAGTCAGGGTCGTGGGGTCGGGGGCGACGAGCGCGGCCAAAGGGTCGGGGGTTGCGGTCACACCGGTGTGGACAGTGCCCGTGAGGTCCCCCCCGCCGGACAGAGAGTAGTTGCCGGTGACATTGATCACCGGCGCAGTCAAGTCCGAGCTACCGCCGACGGTCAACGCTTGGGAACTGTCCGAGTCGACCGTGATCGGGGCGTTGGCGCTGATTGTTGGGTTTCCCGACGCGCTGAGGGCGCCCGAGCCGGTGGGATCGAGGTTCAGGATGGCGGAGGTGGAATAGGGCTTCGATGATCCCAAGGCGACGGACCTGGCCCTGACGGGAATGGCGCCGGACCCGAAGATGCTGCTGAAGCCGCGCGCCTGGTTCCACTGGACGACGACCTCGACATAGAGAGGATCGCCGACATGGTCGCCGGATATGGGAGGACTCCATATGCCATGAACCGGGTTACCGTCGCCGTCCGTGAGGTTCGGCGTGATCACCGAGGATACGCCATCATTGGTATACCCGTTGGCCGCTGCCGTGGTTAGCGCGCTTTGCTGGGCAGTGGTCGCCGAATTGCCCAGGTACAGGTCCGAGGCCGCCGATAGAGCGGCCGCGTCCGCCACTGCTTGGGCATGACACCGCTCACTGAGGAGAATGCCCCCGTCCAGGGCGATGGCGACGATGGCGACGAGGAGGGTAAGACAGATAGCGACGAAACCCGAGACGGATCCGCGCCGCCGCCGCACCCCAACCCCTCTCCTGCCAGGGTAGAGGGGTTGGGGAGGATGCGGCAAACAAGGTGGCGACAAATACATAGATCAAATTCCTTGTTTCGATTGCCTGGAAGGGAAGGCCGGTTTGCAGACCACGCGGCGGGTCGGGCGAGAAATCAATAAAGGACCACGGCAGTGGAAGTGCTGCTCAAATTCATACTGGGCAAGAAAGCCTCGGGGACCCAGTGATAAGTGACCGTGACGGTTACGGTGCTCCCCTGAGCATTGTTGGGGTTCCAGCTAACGTTGTAATTGAGCTGACTCGAATCGAGCGCGACGGCTCTGGGAAGGATGGCATTTTGATAGACGTCCACTGCCGTGGCGGCGGGCTTCCCGGTCGATTGATGGTATTGGTCGCCATGTAGCGAAGCGTAGCGCGAACCTTCGCGCGCCAGCGATGCGACCTCCTGATAGCGGAATACGCCCAGCCCGCCGATGATCAATCCAAAGATCAAAAGGGATACGACGGTGTAAGCGATGGCGCACTCGACGATGTGGGCGGCGCGTCGCCGGTTGTTTTTGTTTGTGATCAACATGGGATCGTCCTCCGTTCCAGACAAACCGGTGTTTTGGCGGATCGACGGACTAAGCGCGCCGTGCCTCGTCTCACGGTGGAATTACCCGCATCTGCACGGTTCGCCCGACGGTCGCCGATGCGGGAATACCCGGAAAATCGGTGATCGTCTTAAAAGGGTAGGTGACCGTCACCGAGACGAATGAGTTGCCCGCGCTATCCGTGCCGGTTGTGGAACTGACGTTGAGCGAGGAGCTCAACTCAGGGGATTCCGCCTTGGCGGCGGACTGAATGCCCGTCGCGTCCGCGGCGTGTGTGGGGCCGATGCTGCCGTACAGCGCCCCGCTGCGGGCGCAGTTGGTAACGATCACGTGATAATAGAATACCCTTCCGAAATCCAATGCCGCCACGAAGATGAGTGCCAAGAATGGCAAGAGGATGGCCAGTTCCGCGACAGCCGCCCCCCGACGTCGATTACGGAGGCGATGCGGTACAGGGTGGGCCATAAACTCTATCCCTTTCTCTAATTCCGCCGTACTCTGGGGAGGGATGATTCCAGGCAGGGGTCGCGATCGGTCCGCCGGCAGCACCTAGTAAACGTAGCACAGACTTCGCCGAAAGGCGCGGCAGTCAACGCTCGCCACGCGCTCTCGCCCGATGATCGCTTCCCATCTATGAACCGGAAGCGGCCGCCGTATTCAGGGCGACGTTGCTGAATACTTGATTGGCGTTGGAGCCAATGGTGGCGATGGCGGCGATGCAGATGACGACGATCAAGGCTAGCATAGCGGCGTATTCCACGGCGGTCGGACCGTCCTCACGCTGAAGAAAATCGACAATGGATCGCCCGAAGTTGGCCATCGGTACCTTCTCCTTTTCTATATGGGGGATGGTAAAAACCTAACGCAGCCATCCTCCGATGACCGCATGGCGGCTGGGTGCCGCGAAGATCCGCAGCGGCAAGGCCCGGGATGGAAGAAGAGCGTTTTTGCGAGGGGAGGGCGGCCTCTTCCTTCGTCCTGTACCTTTTGGAGGAAGACAGTCTCGCAGTTCTCGTGCCAGAGGTTCCCATGCATAGCGCGGAAAATCAGTTCTGCTGGGGACGGAATTGGCAATTAACGTTTGCGATGAGCGCACGCGAGACCCGCAAGCCATCAAAACCTTGAGAAAATGGTCGCTTATGAGAGGTCGAAGATGACACTCGCTGTTTCCAACGCCCGCAAGTTGGAAACAAGAGTCAGACGAAGAGAACGCGCTGTATTCTTCCCAGGATGGAATTCGCGTCAGTGAACAAATCGTGAAGTGTTCATTAGTGTTAACTCGTCTGTAAAGTTTAATTAGCAAAGGTTTACGCTGTAACGGTCCACCGACTTGACTTTAGGCGCATGACGAGCCCGAGCCTCGGCGCCACATCGGGAATGATCCCGCAAGGCGATCAAGACGGGGGCGTGCTGACCTGAATTCGATCCCACGCGATCCGCCAGCAGCAAACCGCGCCAGACACCAAGCACGGCTCGGGGCGGACCGACGGGACCGTGAACAGGGCAGTGTTTGGCGCGGCGAATGCGTTGACCACAGACGGTGTGGAGTTGGTGGAAGGAAGTGCCGTCGCTGGCGGAGAGGGCGGGGTAAGCCTTGGGGGGATGCCGACCCGGCTGAGTTGCTGGGTGAAACTACCGACCTCGGCAAAAGAGGAGTCTCAACGCCTACTGCCGGCAAGAGAAGCGTTGTACCCGCTCTCCGGTGAATTACAATTGCACCATGGTCCGTTGGATCGTGGCTGAGGAATTCGATGCCTAGAAGACTTGGAACGTGTATTGTCCTTTCAGTTACAGCTCTCTGCCTTGCCGGCTTGGGCGCATGGTACACCGTTCGTTCAATGACAGGTTCGGCTCATGAAGACTCCGCGCCGGGTCCGGGCGCGGAGGACAACGACAGGTCTGTCGCGGTGATTGGACCTGAGTCCGTAGGGGAGAGGCTCGATGACCGGTTTGCAATAAGCGTGCACCCGTTCCTGGAGCGCTATTGCTTTACGTGCCACGGTTCCGAGAAGCAGGAAGCCGCGCTCAATCTCAGCCTTTTCGCGGACGCGACGGCGGTTGCAGCCGACGCACGTCATTGGGAATTGGTGCTCGATCGACTTCAATCGGAGGAGATGCCACCCGAAGAAGCGCCGCGACGGCCGAAGCCTGAGGAGCGGGCCGCGGTGGTCGCCTGGCTTGGGGACCTGCGCGCGCGTGAGTTGGAACAGAACGCGGGCGACCCTGGGATCGTTTTGGCTCGACGGCTGAGCACCGCCGAGTTCGATTACACGATTCGCGACTTGACGGGCGTCGACATCCGACCGGCGCATGAGTTTCCGGTGGACCCCGCCAACGAGGCCGGTTTTGACAACTCGGGCGAGTCGCTCGCCATGTCGGCGCCGCTGCTCAAAAAGCACCTGGTGGCGGCGCGGCTGGTGGCCGACCATTTGGTACTGAAGGCCGACGGCTTCGCCTTTGCTCCCCATCCGGCGGTTACCGATACGGATCGCGATAAGTACTGCGTCCAGCGAATCGTCGCTTTCTACCAGCGCCATCAGGTGGATTACGCCGATTATTTCTTGGCGGCCTGGCACTTCCAGCATCGTGAGGCTTTCGGCAAACCGCAGGCGTCTCTCCGCGACTTTGCCGATGAGGCCCAACTGAGTGAGAAATACCTCGACACGATTTGGTTGCTGCTGACCGAATCCAAGCCGGCTCTCGGTCCGCTCGGTGAGGTGCTGGCCCAGTGGCGAAAATTGCCGGCCGATGCGCGGAAGGAAGGCGAGGCGCGCCGCGAGTGCGAACGCCTGCGTGACCTCGTCGTGAAGCTGCGCAAGGAATTCACAGCGCGTGTGGAGAACTTGACCGTCAATGGCATCTCCAACGGCAGCCAGCCTCTCATCCTGTGGAGGAACGCCCAAATCGCCGGGCAGCACATGGTTGGTACGGTCGGCGCGAATGCCGCCGACGCGGACGCCGCCGCGCGCTTTTGCCGGGTGTTTCCCGATGCGTTCGTCGTTATTGAACGCGCTCCCTACTACGACGCCGGCTCCAGTCCCAAGGGACGCTTGCTCAGCGCCGGCTTCCACCTCATGCATGGCTATTACCGCGATGATGGGCCGCTGTGCGAGCTGGTCTTAGACGATGCCGCCCGGCACGAGATCGACACCCTTTGGGAGGAGCTCCATTTCGTTACGCTCGACCCCATGCGGCAGTACAAGGACTTCATTTTTTTCGAGCGTGCCGAGCCGCCACGGTTCATGATCGATGCCAAATTCGACTTCGCCCGCTCCGAAGACAAGGACGCTACTTCGGAAGCCAAGATCAAGCAATTACGCGAGGCCTATTTGGCCAAGGCGCGCAAGATCGAGGCCAGCGAGCAAGCCTTGGAGGCGATGGAATCCTATTTCACAACTATTTCCGCCCAGATCCGCCAGGTCGAAAAGGCCCGGCGGGACGCGGAGCCGAGCCATCTCGCGGCTTTGCAATCGTTCGCGGCGCGCGCTTATCGCCGGCCGCTGTCGGCGACGGAGCAGGACGATCTCCTCGTCTTCTACCGCAAGCTGCGCAATCGGGACCAGCTCAGCCACGAGGACGCCATCCGCGACACGGTCGCCAGCGTCTTGCTGTCGCCGCACTTTTGCTACCGCCTCGATCTCGCGGAGCCGGGCGCCGCCGCGCGCCCGCTCTCGGATTACGCGCTCGCCAGCCGGTTGAGCTATTTCCTTTGGTCGAGTATGCCCGACGCCGAGTTGTTGGCGCACGCTGCGACGGGAGACCTACATCAGCCGGATGTGCTGACGGCCCAGGCGCGGCGGATGTTGCGCGATCCACGGGTGCGTGGGCTGGCGACCGAGTTCGGCGGCAATTGGCTCGATTTCCGCCGCTTTGAAGAGCACAACGCCGTCGACCGCGTGCGCTTCACGAGCTTCACCAACGAACTGCGCCAGGCGATGTTTGAAGAGCCGATCCGTTACTTCGTCGATGTCGCTGAGCGCAATCGGTCCGTTCTCGATGTGCTCTACGGAAACGACACATTTGTGAATCGGCCATTGGCCAAGCACTATGGCATGCCCGATCCCCCGACGGGATTAGCAGATTGGGTCCATATCGACGACGCCCAGCCCTACGGCCGCGGCGGCATGCTGCCGATGGCAGTCTTCCTCACAAAGAACGCGCCGGGGTTGCGCACCAGTCCCGTCAAGCGCGGCTACTGGGTCGTCCGCAGACTTCTCGGCGAGCGAATTCCGCCGCCGCCTCCTACTGTTCCCGAGTTGCCGAAGGACGAGGCGAATCTGGGCGAGTTGACACTGCCGCAGGTTCTCGCCCGCCACCGGGCGGACAAGCGTTGCGCCGCCTGCCATAGCCGGTTCGATTCGATCGGGTTGGTCTTCGAGGACTTCGGCCCCATCGGCGAACGCCGCACGAAGGACCTGGCCGGACACCCGGTGCAAACTGCTGCGAGCTTCCCCGATGGAGAACAACGGAACGGGCTTGAAGGCTTGCGTGAGTATCTGCGTGAAAAGCGACAGGAGGATTATGTCAATAACCTGTGCAGGAAGTTGTTTTCGTATGCGCTGGGGCGGAGCCTGTTGCTTTCGGACAAGATGGCGCTTGCTGAGATGAGAACAAGGCTCGAGGCCGACGGGTATGTGTTCGGTAGCATTGTGGAATCGATTGTTACAAGTCCGCAGTTCTTGAACAAAAGAGGGCGCGACGAACCCACGGGACGGTAGAATAGGATTTCGGCACTTGGTCGTCGCCCACCGACAGCAGCTTGGTAATTGTTATGATGAACCCACGATCGCACAACATTACCCGCCGCACCTTCCTCACCGGCGTCGGCGTGACCATGGCCCTCCCGTGGCTGGAATCGATTCCGGTTTGGGGCACCAGAGCCGCATCCGGCGCGCCCGCCTCCATTCCTCCCCAGCGCTTCGCCGCTCTGTTCATGGGCAACGGCATCAGCCCCAAGAACTGGTCGGCGAAGGGGTCGGGCGCCGACATCGAGCTGAGCAAGAGCCTGGAGCCTCTGAAATCACTCCGGTCTCGCCTGAATGTCATCTCGGGATTGTTCAACAAGCACGCGACGGGCGTCGGCATCCACCCCGGTCAGACCGGCAATATCTTGTCGGGGGCCGCGCTTCAGAAAGGCGCAGTGCTGCGGGGCGGTATCAGCATGGATCAGGCCCTCGGCGCGCACTTCGAGGAAGAGACCGCGCAGCCGAGCCTGGTGCTGGGTTGCGAGCAGCCGATCACCGGCTTCCACGAAACCAACTTCTCGATGGCCTATAGTTCGCACATCTCCTGGCACGACGCCAACTCGCCGGTGCCGATGGAGGTCTACCCGTCGCTGGCCTTCGACAGCCTTTTCGACAACCAGGGCAGCCGGCGGACGCTCAGCATTCTCGATCGCGTCAAGGACCAGGCCGCAGCGCTCAATCGCCGGGTCAGTCGCGCGGATCAGGCCAAGCTCGATGAGTACCTGACCAGCGTTCGCGAAGTGGAGAAACGAGTCGAGCGCGCCGGCACGGAGAAGGACAAGGCCGACCTTCGGGCCCGCGATCGCGGCAAGCCCGCGCTCTCGATGCCCCGGCCCGACAACGGTCTTCCCGAAGACATCCGCGAGCACATGCGGCTCATGTGCGACATCATCGCGCTGGCGTTCCAGACCGACAAAACGCGCGTCGCCACCTTACTTTTGTGCCGCGATCTTTCAGGTCTCTTTTATCCTTTCCTCGACGTGCGAGCGGCTCACCATCCCACATCGCACGAAGACCAATCCGACGCCTACGAACGGGTGACGCGCTATTACGTCGGTCAGTTGGCCTACCTCGCCGGCCGTCTGGCCGAGATGCCCGAGGGCGACTCGACCGTGGTTGACAATTCCTGCCTGATGTTCCTCTCCAACATGTGGTCGGGGAGCCAGCACGATTCGAGCAAGGTCCCTGTGCTGCTGGTGGGAAGCCTAGGCGGCAAGCTCGAAACGGGCCGGGTCCTCAATTACACCGGCCGCGCCGACGACAAACGCAGACTGTGCAGCCTCTATCTGTCACTGATGAACCGCATGGGCGTCCAAGCCGACCGGTTCGGCGACGCCTCGGCGCCGCTCGACGAACTGTAACCGCAGTCCGAATCCTCGCCAAAGCCCGAGATCCTCTGGAAAATCGAATTGCTTGCATACGCCGAGTAATAGTTCGCCTGTCTCATTTGACGTTAAAAGTACGCGAAAAGACTCGAAAGGGACTGGGCAGCGCCGGGCCACGCCGAATTCCCGTGTCTCACGGCGTCGTGAGACACGGCGGTTTTTCGACATCAAAGCCTGTCAAGGCAAGGTCTTAGGAGCGAGGAGGTGCGTGTGCACACGCGTGAGACACGAGAACCAACCTGATAGGGAAATGCACGTCACAGCGGCAAGGGGCCGACGAGGGAGACAGTAGTGGCCTCACGAGCGCAACTCTAGGCGGCGTCGGAGATATGCAGGAACCGGCGATAGGCGGCGAGGATCTGGGGGCCAAGGCGCACGCGGTCGAATCGGGCCTCGGCCGTACGACGAGCGTTGAGGGCAAGACGGGCACGAAGCGTCGGCGAGCCGGCAAGCTCTTGGATTCGCCGAGCCAGAGCGGCGGAGTTCCCGATAGGAAACCCGACCGCATCGTGCTCGTGGGTAAAAAGCTCTGTTGCGCCTCCTCCCTCCGAAACGATTACCGGGCGGGCGCAGGCCATTGCTTCCACGATCGTCCGGCCAAAAGGCTCCGGCTGGGTGCTGGCGTGCACAACGACGTCGAGCGCGCGATAAATCTCCGCCGGGTATTGATGAAAGCCGATCAATCCAAGCCGGGAAGAAAGGCCCAATGTCGCCGCCTTCGTGCGCAGTTCGAATTCGGAGTGCTGTGAGCCTTGAGTCGAATAAATCGGGCCACCGATAATGTAAAAGCGAACGTCCGAAGCGGGAGAAGCGTGGACGAATTGGGCCGCGGCCTCGAGGAATACCTCTTGGCCCTTCCAGCGGGCGAATGTAGCAACCAGGCCGACGCGAAGTGTGCCGCGCGGCGCCGGCGGGAATCCGGCCAACGCATCCAAATTCGAGCCGGCCCCCGGTCCCGGCGAAAAACAATGCGTATCAACGGCGTTGTGAATCATCTCGATCGGTAATGCGCCCAGGGTTTTTCGGACATCGCCTTCCACCGCTCGAGAGATGACGATTCCTCCCCGAGCGCGGCGTTTCGCCCAACGCAAGAGGCGGCCCACAACAGGACGCAAGCTCAGGAAGTCTCGAATGTGCCAGATCACTGGCCAAGTCGAGCCGCTCGCCAATCCGGCGAGAAGGTGAGATTTGATACCGTTGGTATGCACGAGGTCCGGTTGCAAGGCGGCAAGCGTCGCTCGCAGTTTCCGGACGTAGGCCGATGCCGCCAAGCCGGCGCGCGGCGTTCGGCAAACCAACTCCATCTTTGCTCGCGGAGAATTGCGCACTATCCATCCACTATCGCCAAATTCCGCCATTTCCGGCGGCATGGGTAGAAGGAGGACGCGGACACCGATCTTTTCCGCTTCCTGAATGAGAGGCCCGGGGGTCGCGACGACGAGGGACAACTGTGCCGCGGGCATCGTCTGACGAACGGAAACCAGGATGTCGAGCAGGCTTCTCTCGGCGCCGCCCAGGGCTCCAACCGGGTTGAGATAGACAACTTTCATGCGGCTTGTTTCAGACCATGCCGGGACGCGAAGTCTTCCAAAACGTTTAAGGCGAGGATTTGCAGGGCGGAGATTCGGCGATCTTGCTGGAGAAATCGGTTCCAAAGCAAAGCGGGCGCCAGGGGATTCAGTCCCAAGGCGACCCAAACGTCACGATTCCGCAGCGCTCGACTTACTCGGTCATGCATTGGACCTCGTAGCCACATCTGCCACGGAAACGTGAAACCCTGTTTCGGACGGCAGTAGACCAGCCGAGGAAGCCTAGGTCCGACGGCGTCTATCAATAAAGGCTTGGGTCGGGGGTCCGGGCGCTTCAAGGCGCCCGGCAGTTGAACGACTTGCTCGACCAATAGGTGATCGAGAAGGGGGACCCGCACCTCCAAACCGTGGACCATGCTGAACACGTCGGCGTCGCGCAAAAGCATGTTTCCCATGTAAGTGGACAATTCAAATAGAGAGACCTGATTGACCGCGTCCAGCGTGCGTGCCTGTGTGGACAGGTCATTCATCAGGTTGCAAGGCATGCCGGTGACTGGATCGGAGTTATCGGGAAGAGGCAGAAGCGTGCGCCGCTCACTCGGCAAGAAAAGCTCCCTGCGAAGCAAGTACATTTGAAGAGGCGCGGGCGTGCGTTTCAGAAATTCCGCCACCTTGGCTGCCGTGCGTCTTCCCGTCCGGTTCACCAGGCGGGCCAGCCAAAGTCGTGTGAGACCAATCGGTCGCAGACGCCGCCCCCAGCGGATTGCCCGCGGCACATCCCGGAAGCTGGCATAACCGCCAAACAATTCGTCCCCGCCAAGCCCGCTTAGTGCCACTTTCAGACCTGCTCGACGAGTCGACAGAGAAACAAAATAGGTGTTGAATCCATCCACCGTCGGCTGGTCAACTGCGGCCAGCGCTCGGGGAAACTCATCCAGGATGTCCGCACCGGAAAGGCGAAGGGAGGAATGCACCGAACGAAACATGCGGGCAACGCTGCCGGCGACCTGGGTTTCATCAAAATCCGGCTGGTCGAAGCCGATGCTCACGGTGCGTAGCGCGCCAATCTGTTCGGTGGCGACCGCGGCCAGTGCGCTGGAGTCCACCCCACCGGAAAGGAATAGACCCAACGGCACGTCGGAAAGCAGGCGCAGTTTGACTGCCTGTTGCAGTGTCGCAGCTAATTGAGCAACGGCCCGGGTGCGCGAAGCGGATTGGCTCGGGTCACGCTCTGGGAGGAAGGGGGGCACCCAGTACGACCGAGCCTTTACCGGCCGGCCGCACCAGTCGGTCGTCAGCGACTGCCCGGGGCCTAGCAGCTCCACTCCTTTAATGATGCATTCTGGGCCAGACACCGCGCCCTGAGCCAAGAAACTTTCCAGAGCGACGGAATTGACCCGTGGCGGAACCAGTTCCGGTCCGGCCGCCAACAAGGTTCGGACTTCGGAGGCGAAAAGCAGGCCCCCGCATTCGGGCCTGACCAGATACAACGGCTTGACGCCGAGCCGGTCCCGGCAAAACCAGGCCGTGCCACGCTCCACGTCAACCAAGCACCAGGCGAACATCCCACGGAGCCGCTCTACGCATGCTTCTCCCCAGACACGATACGCGTGAAGGATTACCTCGGTATCGCAGCGCGTCCGGCACGACCAACCCGCGCTCGCCAGCTCGGGCTGCAAGTCCTGAAAGTTGAATACCTCCCCGTTGAACACGATCCAATTCGGTTTTTGTCGGCGGTCCAATGGCCGGTCGCGCATCGGCTGATGGCCGGCTGGGGACGGATCCAAGATTGCCAACCGGGTGTGCAAGAGGGCGATCGGCCGGCCGGAGTTTTGAGCATCGTGGATGAATTCCACGCCGGAGTCGTCGGGGCCACGGTGCCGCATGGCGCCAATCATGCGCGGCGCGGCCTCCTCGGCCAGATTCTGCGGCACCCCTACCATTCCTGCGATTCCACACATATTTCAACCAAGACCTTGGTAAGCGTTGAGAATTGTTTCCGCGTGCTTTTGCCAAGAAAAGCACCGAGCCTGAGCAATTCGGACGGTTCGATCCGGACCCGCATCTGGATTGGTCAGGAGGCGTGCCACGGTTTCCACCCAGTGAGGGACATTCGCGACATGGCAGTAGACGGCGGCTTTCCCACCGACCTCGCGCAGCACCGGAAGTTCGCTCGCGACGACGGGAGCCCCACATGCCAGTGCCTCAACCACGGGCAAGCCAAACCCTTCCGCTTCACTCGGAAGGAGGACCAGGCGAGCGCGGCGGTACAAGGCGGCGAGGGTCATTCGATCCAGCCCCCGGAATTGCCGGACTGCCGCGGTCAAACGGTACTGGGTAATCTGTCTCAGTAAGGCGGGCGTCCATTTTCCACCAACTTGTACCAAGCTGAGGTCCGGATGCCGTTCTCGAATCGCGGATAAGACGTCCAATAGAACGTCAACGCGCTTTCGCGGGATGCAACTGCCGACATGCAGTAGCCAGGGCCCTTTAGGGAGATTCAATCGTCGTCCGAGCTCCGCGTCGCTGAGGTCGAGTTCGGCAGAGAACTCGGGAGCAACGCCATAAGGCGCGTAAACCAGGCGGCTTGGATCGACCAGCGACAACTCTTTGATGCGCTCCTGGGTCACGCGAGTACTGCAAAAGATAAGGGCCGCACGTTGTAGGCCGCGCAGGATACGCCGCGTCATGGCACGGAACCACGTCGGACGCGCTTCAAGCTCCGGCGCCAAAAGGCAGCGAAACGCGTCCAGGTCATGGCAGAAGACGCCGGTCCGCTCGGCGGGAAGCTCGCGGACCAGGTGGGCATAACTGTGATCGCAAACATGGAAGCAATCGAAGTCACCGGCTCGTCGGCGAAGATGGCGGGGGTAGTCCCAAAAGCGGGCCAGAAAGCGATCACCGTTGCGGGCCATCCCGCCCGCGCCGACACAGCGTAATCGGCTCAAGCGACGGGCCATGCGGGGGCGTATGCATTTGGCCAGCACTTCACCTTCGGGGCGCGCGCGAAGCTGGGTCCAGAGGAATTCCGCCACCAAGTCCATGCTGGGCCAGTTCTCTTCGACCAGATCGCAAATCAGCCCCAACCGCAGTTCCGCCCTTGCGCCCGAGGAAGGCGTCACCGGCCGAGGTCGCCGTTCGGCAAGAATGTGATGAGGTGTCATTTGGGTTGGCAGAGGAACCAGGCTTGACTGCTGAATAAACCACCCATCCAGCCGAGAGGCGAGAAACGGAGCCGGCGCACGTGAAAAAGTTCCCGCACTTGGAGCAGCAGTGCCGACCAATTGAAGCCTTTATGCCCGTGATAAAAGGTCGGCTGGCCGGGGATGAAGTCCGCGCGATACACCGGACGGTCGATGGCAGTTCGAGGCCCCGCAAAGATCATCTTCCAGAGTTCACGGCATGTGTAGTGTTCGGTGTATTGGTAATCACCCAGCTTCCTCCATCCTGCCAATGTGCGGACGACCTGCTTGCCGACCAGGCTGGGGCCGATTTCGATGGGTACGCTAATGATTACCGTACCGTCGGCCCACACCAACCGATGAAGGTCATGTAAAACGCGAGCGCGGACTTCTTCCGTACAGTGTTCGAGCACTTCCATGCAGAAGACAATGTCAAAGTTGCCGTCGTACTGGCGATCGGCGAGGCGTTCCGTCAAGAGGAACGTAAGGCCCGACAGCGACGCGAATCGGCGAGCGCAGTCCTCGGTTTGCTTGTGATCCAGGTCCGCCCCAACCGCGTTCGGAAATAGGTCGTGGACGAGAGCCACGAAGGTGCCGTCGCCGCAGCCGTAGTCCAGAAGCCTACGTCCCGCGAGCGGTTCGGCGAGCTTGCGGCCGAGCCGGAAACGCGAACCGTGGCTCCAGGCCACGATACAGTCCTTACAAAAGAGTTGCTTGCGGGCATAAACGCCCCCGGCCAATAGGCCATTATCGGCAAGAGACATTGGCATTTCTCTCCGCTCGAGAGATGACGATTCCTCCCCGAGCGCGGCGTTTCGCCCAACGCAAGAGGCGGCCC
>Ga0207158_1008_pt1 | contig 68574 bp, 59 predicted proteins | sample Alteio_BWMinHeat_22_FD_153512 | JGI IMG/M metagenome (GOLD analysis project Ga0207158, IMG submission 153512) | Enriched cells from forest soil in Barre Woods Harvard Forest LTER site, Petersham, Massachusetts, United States -... | ecosystem: Environmental > Terrestrial > Soil > Temperate forest >... | reverse complement strand
AGGATCACAGCGAGCAGGAGATAGGCCACCTTGATGGCGAAATTCTTTCCCCAGGGTTTGGCTTGGAGAGTGCGGGCGGGTGTCTGCGGATGGATGTAGTGAGGGTCCGTTAATAAGGGGCGCAAGGATTGGGCGGTAGACTTCACGAACTGGGCGATATCAAAAGCGCGTCGTCCGGGTGAAAATCTCCGATGGCCATGGGTGTGCGTTTTTCGGCGAGGAGCCTTCCGGCGTTCTAATAAATCACTGGTCATCACAACCTCCTAAGAACATCCAAAATGTCCGGATCCACCTACCGCCCCTGTCCTGAGACCCCATGGGCTTAATGTAACAAGTCGCCATGACGCGACCGTGACAACCGCGTAAAATGTTTTTGAGCGGTCAGTTACTGGATGAGGGTGGGGGCACGGTGAGGCAGAGGTTGGTGTCTCCCGGCGGCAGCGGGGACAGATTGTCCAGCCGCGATGGGTTGTCAGGACTGCAATCGGCGCCCGGTTTACAGGCTGCCACTTGCACCTGATAGCCTCCGCCTCCTCCGGACGGACCTGCATAGGTCACTGGAAAACCCGCGCCGCATTGTGCTTTCTCCAAGGCGTTGGCTGTCGCCGCATCGGCGACAAAATAGTTGTCATATTCCGCGGGATAGAGGATATGGCCTGGGCGATTGTCGACCACGCGCTGGACAATGGATCCGTATTCGAATTCCATGTCTCCGAAAGCGGAGTGGTTGAGTATCCCATGCCCGGAGGCATCCACGGTCAGCGTCGTATCCAGTTCTGTGCCGTCATGACGCGGCGCCCTTTGATCGCAAGTCGACGTTCCTCCAGCCAGGTTGCTCTGCGCTACGTGAAAGCCCGTCGGGCAGGGCTGATCCGCTGAGTTCTGGGCCTGGGTTTTGTCCGAATTCTGAGATGGCGCCGGGACCGCCGCCACATCTTTGGAAACCGGCTTCGATGCCGAGGCGGCGTAGTTGTGTACAACCGCCGCGGAAAAATTGTCCATGTCCTCGCGCGTCAGTCCGGTCGGATGCGACTGGAGGAACTCCTGCAGCGTCTTGAGTTGGTGAGGCTGATATCTTCGGTCCGGTGTTTGACTTCCGGTCACGACCCAGTTCTCGGCGTGAAGCGTAACGGCGACGCCGGTCAGAACCGCTAAAATTAAAATCTGTTTTGTCCGTTTGAAATTCATTTTTCTTCCTCCCTGATTACTTTGTCAGGGGTATTGTAAGAAAACCCTTCCCGAGTCGTGATGACATACGTGTAAAAAAAGGACCCGATTTTTCCTGGGTCCAGTGGACGGATAATACTGGGCCCGTCAGTCACCGATATCGCCGATGGACCCGCCGTAAAATGAGTCCTGTTTGTCACCTGGCTGTAATCGCCGATCTCTATACTTAATAAGGTATGAACCTCCGCTCCGTGACTCGCGTTTTTGCGCTTGCGCTGATACCAGCTGTCGTCAGTGCTCAGAGTTCAGAGTTAAGAGTTCAGGCGGCTCAACACATGGCGGCCTCTCCTGAACACTATTCACTGAACTCTGAACTCTATTTCAGTTCGCAGGCCATTCCGGCGCCCGTCTTAAATGTTCGCTTTGGATCGTTTCAAGAGAAATTGAAACAGGTGTTCTGGACATCGGAAGGTCGGGCCGTCCTGCCGGCCGCATTGTCAGGAGCACGCCGCGGGATGCGAAAAGCCCTCGGAGGTCAGAAGGAGGAGCCTGGCCTGGAGACGCTCCGCGCTCGGCTCGTTACGGACGCACGATACGCCGTATCGATCGTTCACGGGGACGAAGGCCAGAAGGGTTTGCCCCGTTCCATGACCGATTGGCGGACGGCGCTGCTCTTTGCTTTTTCCCACGCCGCCCGAAGCGAATTTATGGCGGTGATTGAATTTCTGCGGCACTACGCGCTCGATTTGTACCGCAATTCGTCGTTCATCAGCTTTTATGAAATTCCCGATAAGACGCCGCTGGAAGAATGGAGAGGGATTTTTGGATTCGACAGCGTGCTCCTGAAGGCGCCGGCCGTGTTCGCCCATTTGGCGGTCCCCCATGAGTTGGCGCATGCCCTCCTGGCCGATATCCACCAGCCTCATCTGGAGGAAATCGCGGTGATGGCGCGAGACGTGAAACGTCTTCTCCAAATTCATTTCGAAATTCGGCCGGACCAGATGGCGCTGACGAATGAAGTGGCCGTTTATTTAGCCAAACAGGGGTTCCACAGGGTCGGGAGAGAAAAAGTTTATGAATCCCTATCCGAACAAATCCTGGACGAATTAGAGGAGATCGAGGGACGCTCCCTGCAGGCGTTCTATGCTCAATTATTGAGGGGCCCCAAAGGTCTCATTTTTTCATCAGAGCAGATTATCAAACTCGTCGTTTCCTACATCCGCAACAACCCGCATATCTACCCGCAAGAGGCTGCGGCGCTTGAGCAATATGCCTCTGCTCAGGCCTCCGATTGGGAGGCGCTCGCCGCCGAAATCAGTAAGCTGGACGCACTGATTGATACGCGACTGGGAATGATTTCGCGGCGGGAACCGATTCTATTGAACGGAGCTCCGAGCGCCCCAGGCCGTCGCGCCTTTCCCGTGCGTTTGTTCCCCCCGCAGCCTGTTTCCGCGGCTGCGTAAATGCTCGCGATTTGCTTGATCGTAATAATCTCATGCTATGATGGGATTCGTAATGATTCCCAAGAGTTGCACGAGAATTCTGGCCGGCATTGTGCTTCTGATCCCCCTCGCGGGGTTCGGCAGCGATGATTCCTATACGCAGGTACTGGTGCAGCGCCTTCTGGCTAACGACAACAGTGACAGCCAGTTTGCGCTGGAAGAAGCCGCCCGCCTGCCCAAGAAAGAGAAGGCGGACGTAGTCGCGCAACTCTCTCCGTTGATGGCCAGCGATGATCCCGATCAGCGCCGCCGCGTCGGGCAGTTACTCGAGATCCTGACCCCGCCGCCCGACGATAACATTTCCGCGTATGTGGCCGGGCTTTACCACCACCCCCAGCAATAATTCACGCGTAGAAAACTTTTGAAAAGCTTCCTCAAAGCTTTTGGATTTCTGGGCCGCGCTGTGGCCTTCATTTTCATCGCGGGCATCGGCCGGCTGCTCATCCACGACCCTGTACGCAAGCGGCAATTTTCCATCCGAACCAGCACGCGATTCACCCGTCGGGCTGTCGATGGCTTTGACCTCCATGTTCAAGTGATCGATTTTCCACGACAAACGCCCTCCCGCTCATTTTTATTGGTCGCCAATCATCTGTCGGATCTGGATGTGTCCATTCTCTCATCCATCATGCCGCTCGTCTTTGTGGCCGCCGTGGAAGTGCGTGAAACGCTGTTCATGGGGACGATGGCGCGGTTGGGTGGAGGGTATTTTGTCGAACGCCGGAATAAATTTCAGCTCTATAAGGAACTGATCATGGTCCGCCAATTGCTGGACCAGGGCTTTAACCTGGCCTTATTTCCGGAAGGAGCCAGTTCGAACGGAGAAGGAGTGCAGCCTTTCAAGAACGCGCTGTTTCAGGCGGCCATCGATGCCGAAGCGATCGTGCTGCCGGTTTGTCTGAATTATCGCCGATTGAACGGCCAACCGCTCACGGCGCAAAATCGCGACAGGGTGTTCTTTTACGGCAACATGGGTTTTACGGCTCACCTGGCGAAACTCCTGACCACCCGATCCATCGATGTAGAATGCCGTTTCCTGCCGGCAATTCCCCTCGTGAAGACCGATTCCCGTCAAGAAATCGCTCAGAAAGCGCAGCGTGCCATTGCGGAGCATTACACCTCCATCCACTGAGCCGTACGCCTGAATAGGCCTTGAAGTTCACAGCCCCGGGGCTAGACTTAGAAGGAAGGCTCCCCGATGAAAACTCTCGCCTACAGCGTCTTAGTAACTGCCCTGTTTGCCTTGACCGTGCAAGCCGCGTCGCCATTGAGCGTGACCGTGAGCGGCGGGATGATTTCCGACGATAACCCCACCGTCGGTTTCGTGCTGGCCAACCCCGGCACCGAAGCGGCCCTCACCAATGTCTTTGATCTCCAGGGCCATCGCGTGGCAGAGCTCAGCGCTCAGTCCCTCAGTCATTTCAGCTGGGACGGCAACGATGTGGACGAGCAGCCTGTCGACCCCGGGTTCTATGTCGTCCAGATCCGCCACGAGGGTCAGGTCGGCCACTACCCCGTCATCGTGAATAGGTAAAACAAGACCTCTCTTTCCCAGACAAAGGACCTAAGACCCGACTGGGTCTTTTTTTTACCTCACCGTCACCTGAATTTCACGCCCGCGTTCTAGAATGATTCGTGTACAAAAATCACGCGAAAGCTCTTTCCCGATACATAGGCTCATGAAGCACAATTTCTTTCGTCTGGTCGCCTGTTTGCTCGTGCCGGTAGTGATCGCCGCTGATCCTGCTTGGGCGACGGGCATCGCTCCAACCATTTATTCCCCCCGGGTCGTCTCTTCATACAACCTGCATGGTTCTGAATTTCAAATGCAGGCGCTTAACGCGCGCAGTATCGCGCCCGGTCAAAATTCAATCTGGGGCGGTCCCGGCTCCTTCAGCGGAACACGGCCCTTCTGGAAATGGTCCTTTTCAGACTCAATTAAGGAGGCACCACCGAAGCCCCATAAAGAAACGGTGAATGAGGGTCGAAGACGCTTTCTTGAATTGACGACCAAAGCGGGAGTGCTCGGAATCGTCGTCCTTTTATTCGCGGCCGTAGCGTCGTTCGCTCAGGACACGACGCAAAGAATTTCAAAGTTCTATCCCTCCGCAAGCGCTGTTCGCACCCCGAATACGCCGACCCTGGAAGAAGCCCGGCAGCATAAGAACCTGCTGCCGCGATTGATCGACGTCTCGCCCGAGCTGCAGGCCGCCCTGAACGACATCGAGGCGCAGCGAACCCGCATGGAAGCGATGCTGGCCAACGATAAATATCTGGCATTCATTCAGAATGATTTGACCCATTCAGCGCCCCGCCTTCCTCTGTCCGCGGGCATCCCCGTGCCGGTGCTGACCGATGTGATCGCTCGCCGAGACTTGCAGATCAACGGACCCATCAAGCGGGTGGAATCCCTGCCCGCTCACAAGCATCCCATCCAGGGTTCCTTTTTCCATCGCGTGAAGGAACTATTGGCACTCACCGAAGAAGAGTTAAAGACCTTCTTTTTGCGCGGCGGCATCACCCTCCACTCGGATGTCGATGTCAAAAAGAGCCTGGAGGCCTACCGGCTGGCCGCCATCGATCTCGCCAACGCCGACGCGGAGGCGTTCAAACTTCTCGAGGAAGAATGGCAGGGGAAAGCCTGGGGAACAGAATTTCCGGACCTGAAACATGAGGAAGAATTCGATCAGAAAGTCGCTTCGGAAGGACTTGAAGAATCATGGTTCGACCTGGCTCTGATCGATGTCGAATTGCGCCGATGGGAGATGGAAAAACGCTACACGGAAAAACAGGTCGCGGAGATTCAGTGGCGTTTGGATCATTACATTGTGGACGACCGGGTGGCGGCCAATGCCGCGATGATCGCGGCTCAAAGCCGGATTGATACGATCAGGCTCGATTTATCCCGGATGGTCGCCCGGCGAAACAAGCTGGCGCTGCATTTAGTGACTTATCTTCGTGGCGCCGACGGCGACCGAAGCGTCCTGGCGAAAACGCAAGACTATCGCCCGCTGATACCACCGACTCAGCCGACGTTCTTGTCTGTTTATCGGATTTTGCTTAATTACGGCCATCCTCCGGATCGAAAAATCGTCGCCGCTTTCCGCGAGGCCGTGAAAAAGCGACTCCCGAATGCTCACATCCCTGAAGATCCTTTCGAACCTGCCAGTCGGGAACTCGTCCTGGACCTCATCTGGAAAATCGAAGGATTTCACGATGCGATCCCGGCGGCGAGAGTTCCATCGGACGATCAATATAAAGCGTCTTTTGAGAATGGCAAAGCGGACGAACTATTGGCCGTCAATGAAACCAATCTATTGCGGCAATCCCTGGCCTCTCCCTTGCAGGCCACACTCTTTCTCGATACGCAGCGTCTCAATGAGCAGATCCACAGCTTAAAGCTGGACGAATTAGGAAGCTGGGCTTTCCGCGTTTATGGAAAAATAGGATTGGACCTGCCGATCCAATTCTCCTATCAAAACAACAAACCTGTTCAGGTGAAACAAACCGAGTACCTCATCAAGAGCCATCGGGAATTGATTGATGCGGTGAATAAAAAATTAGAAGCCGCCCAAAATAGCAACGATGAAGATGTGGCGAAAGCCCGCATCGTGCTGGAATCGGCGCGAAATACGCTCGAAGAAGGCGCACGGCAATCCATGGATTGGCTGGCGAAAACTCCCACCCTGGTCCGTTATCAAGTCCCTTCTTCTGATGGGACGACCGGTTCCCAAACACCCGTTGCGCCCGTGCAACTTTGGGATCAACCGGCCCACGAATTTGAACAGCGAATATTCACCCTTGAGAAAAGCGCTCTGGAAATGGAAAAAGCCTATCGGCGGCTCTATTATCTTATGGAAGGTCGCGCGGAATTACGACAGCTCCTGGACGAGAAGCGCGACGCTTTCCTGGCCCAAAAAACCATACCGCCCAAATTAGTCCCCGAAGAAAAGCCGGTGGAGCGCAAAGATCTGACGCTTCCTGACACGACCGAGAAAACCCCTAAGAAAATCACAAAACAACGCGTGATCACACGAGTCTTCGATCTCGTTAGCTTGGGTACTTTTCTACCAGCCTTCGCGGCAGCGGCCGATTATTCGATTATCCACCATGTCATTTTGGCGCCCACATGGGCGAACTGGGGGCTCAGCAGCGTATTGTTCCTGGGCGTCTTTGCCATGTCTCATTGGATGTGGCATCGATTTCAGGAGGAAAAGGGCAGGAGTATCTGGATAAGAACATGGGTCGGCCTCATCCTGGCGGCCGCCATTGCTTTCCCGTGGGGATTCTGGGCAGGGCTTGCTTTGGGCGTTGTTCTCGCGGCATGGGGCTGGCAATGGTCGCCCGATATGAAGACGAGCCATCGACCGGGGTCGTTCAGAGATGAGGCGACACACTTGTTGACTCAACCACCCGGCATAACACGGCCCGAATTTTTCAAAGAGGCCAGCCTTCGCCTGGTCCAGTGGGTGAGTGGGTCCTATATTGTGTACTTCCTCGGCAAACAGATTTTGGGATCTCTGTTCCAGCTCGGCCTGCGATTCATATCGTTCCAAGCCTCTTCGGAGAACCTCGCGGGGTTTCAACCGGTTCGATGGCCGCTGACCTATACGCCGCCGCAAACAGGAAATCTTGCTTGGTACAATCCGCCTGGACCCGATGGCGTATTGAATCCTGCCGACTCCAAGGGGGTTCGCCAACCTAAATATTTAGTCCGCTGGGTGGGTCCAAAAACGAATCTAAAAACTATTCAGAACGTAATGAATGACACTGTATTTATCTTTCAAACAACGTCCGAGACTAGCGCCGTAGAAGATGAAGTGAATCAAGCCCTTCAAGAAGTTCAAAACGCTCAGACCATCCTTGACGATGTTCGTTCTCGAGGACGCGCGGATGCCGTTCCAGAAGCAGAATCGGCGCTCCTAAGTGCCCAAACCAGGCTGAAAGCCGCTTTCGATAAAGGTCCCCTTAGGGATGAACCGCTACCAACGGACATTCCTATTGAAATTGACCGAACACTCACACCCATCAAGATCGGAGCTGCTGCGACGGCCGGAAAAACGATGACCCTTGCCTATCAAAAATCGTCCCGAACGGGCGTTTTGAAATTGACCTTTTCTCCGGAGGACTATGCGGCGCTCGGCACAGGCATGGCCCAGCCTGGGAAGTATATGCGTATCCGCTTTAAGACCGACAAATATGGCGATCTCATCATCCCCGTGGCGGCCATCCAGAACCTTCAGAGAGCGGTGCGTGACACCGCCCTCAACGCGCGGGAGCGGGATGCCGCGAAGGGCGGCTTTAAGCAGATTTTTCGCGACGTCTCTATTCTTATTACCGATAAGATGCTTCAGGATAAGACAGTTTCCCATTACGTTTCTGCTAAAACACTTCAATTCCTCGAGGAGCTCAATAGCGAGGAGCCGGGTTCTCTCCCCGCCTTGACGCCGGACTCTTTTGAGGAGTGGAAAGATGGACAATGGGAGCCTTACTCTGAAACGCTGCCACCCAATGTCGTGATGGCCGATGCGGAGCTACAAGGCACTTCCGCAGCAACACCCTATGCCGCGGCCCCCGTGCAGGTGGCGGCTATTGCGGTTTCATCTACGAAGGATCAGATTCAATCGCTGGAACATGCCCAAAAGGAGCTGCGCGACCAAATCAAGAGCTTCGAGGACAACAGCAGCCCGGAAATTGATCTAGAGAAACAAAAAATCGAACTACAGATTCGTCTCAACGAAGGGAAAATTCGGGCCCTCCAGACAGGCCTCGGCCATAAGCAACAGGGAGGTCAGGTTCGAGCCGAAACAGGAACTTTCATAGCCCCCCGTGCGCTTGAGAAAGTAGAAGGAAATCTTTGGATCTACGCTCGTGACCGCATTGCACGGCGGCTGAATCCCTGGACCGAACAACAGCCGTCTTCCAATTCGGGCGGGATTGAAAGCCCGGAGCCGAACGACCAGACTTTCATTGCGTCATGGGACCCGCACGCGCTGAACCAGGTGCAGGGCGATGAAACCGTCATCCGCGTGAGGACGGCATTGCAGACGTCCCGGGATATCAACGAAGGGCCCTGGGATGTCTTGTTCCCCTCGAATTCCAAGGCCATTCAGTACAAAGATGTCGTCGTGCTTAAACCCAACGATACGATTCAAGACCTCAACGAGGGCGGCATCGACCGAAAGTTTCCCCTTGAGCGCAATGACAAAGGCCCGGGCGCCCGGGATCTGATCCCACTGCCCGGATCGCTTTTGCCGGTCAAATTTCTGCTCCCGGATGTCGAAGTGAATCGTAAAACCACCGGCGAATCCCGTGATTATGGTTGGCTTAAGGATTTCTTATATGGTGCGGCGACTCTCATAATTATGGCCGTAGGTTGGTTCGCACTGTCGACCTATCGCTTGCGGACTCGAAAAATGACCGAGGCACGCCCGCCTGAACTTCTGGCTTCCCGTCGCGATGATAGGCTAAAACCCTTGGATGTGGTCCGACCTCGAGCACTCACCAGCCGGAGGGTCTCCGAATTGAAAACGCTTCAGGAATATCTCAGGGACTCTTTTCTCGATTTCTCACGTCGGGTAGGCGGAAATCCGTTGGGCCGGCTACTCAAACCTCATGAGCGATTCTTTAAGAAATTCGGACCCTCCATCACATCCATACCCGATGCGAAGAGTCACTACAAGTACTGGCTCTGGGAACAGGATGAATTTAAACCCAACCAACGCATCGTGCACTTTAAATGGACGGCGGTCATTCTCATTGTCGCTAATACATTGCTGGCCTGGTCCGCCGCGCTGCGAGACGTCGCCACAGCGGTCAATATCGGACAGCCGACGGTCGATATCCTCCGCATCAAAGTCGCCGCCATTTATTGGCACGGATTTCTCTCCCAGTTGCTCCATAACCCCCAGGTGGCGCTGGATCATATCACCCTGACGCTTTACTTGTTTGGATTCCTGGCCGGCGTTGCCCTGGCCATCGCCTGGATTTTCGGCCAATTGGCTCCTGCCGGCGTACGACTGCTCCAGGCGATGTGGCATTGGGGCAACCGCCGCGAACCGTTGGTCCGCGATTTTGAAGAATTGAGTCGAGAATGGAGTCCCGACGGAAGCGAAGTTGATTTTGAAGAGGAGATCGCCCGGCTGCGAGAAGATGCCCATGCCCGCAAAGATAAACGGCGACTCAAAGAAAAGGACCCCGAAGAATTTCTGCAGGAGTTTCAACCCTTCTGCGACATGATGGCCCGACGCGCCTGCCGAACGCTCTGGAATTTAGCCGCCGGGGTCAATTTGCCCGAGGGAATAAAGGGTTACTTGTTCGAAAAGCCCGAAGATCTCGACGCACGCGGTCTCGATCCCACCGGCAATTTTGCGACCGAGGGTCAGCGAGTTGCTTCGGATGCTCGTTTATGGGCCGCGATTTTGGAGGATGTCGCGCGCTCCCAATTTACCCCAAGAGCGCTGATCCCTTACTACGAACGGCCGAATAATAATCCACTGGATCTGGAGGGAGATCAACTTTTGGATGGCGAGGCGCTGACCAAGAGATTCAGAGAAATTGCAGTCGATAGTTTAGGGATGCCCCCCATGGACAAAATCCGAGACATCGTCTCTTCTCGCACGCAAAAACCTGACGAGATCAATAGCCGCGCCGAGCGGATTGCGGGCGAATATCTCGATCGCGCGCGCGTGCTTTGGGCGATTGAAATGCTGAAAGATCGGCCCCTGCGGTCCTTTGTGGCGCTTGACGCCTACTACAAGCTGGGGTGGGCCATGCAGAACACCGGGGACGAGAAAGCGGATCGTGACTTCGATAAAGGAGCGGTGGAAAACGTCTTGAAAGAATATCACAAGTGGTTGCCCTCGCACTTGCCAGTGGCGGCGGAGCTGCGCCAGATCCATGCGCGCGAAAACCCGATGTTTCAAGGATATCGCTACCTCTCGGGAGACTTCGGTGTTCCAGATCCTGATAAAGAAGAAGATGCCGTTATGAATGGGAACGGCGCCCGCCATCTCATGAACGAAAACGAGGCGGCCGCTTTTCTAACATATTTAATCCATCCCAAAACGAAAAAGGATCTAATGCGCCGTGTTGGGAAAAGTGACGAGCCCACCTTCGAGGGCATGGCGATTCCACGTTACACGACGGGCGACTGGCAGAAAGATCTTGTCGGTCGGCTGAAATCGTACATCAAAGGACTGGCGCGGGCGGCGGTGCTGGAACAATTGAAAACCCAGAGGCTTAGAGGTGAACAGGCTGAAGCGCTCGCCGATGCGAAGGCCGATCAAATAGCAGACCAGAAAGTAGAGAAATTCAAGGAAGTGCTCGACAAGGTCAGCTCCCGTCGCTATCTCGCCTGGGCGACGATTCGACGTTTGCAGAAGAATGCGACAGAATACTTTAAAAAGCTCATGATTTCCCGAAGACTGAAGACGCCGAACAGAGGCAAATATGACCTTCGCTATCTTTCCGATCCGGCGCCCGTGATGGACGACAAAGGCAGGACATTGACGTATAACGCCGATCTGAAAATCGCCGAGGTGAAGTACCGCAACCTCCTGGAAAGAGCCATTGCCGCTGCCGAGAGCCCTCTGCTCGGAGATCGCGATTTTTACAGCGACCTGGCCGATGAGATCAACCCCAAAATGGCAGGGAAAGACGCTGCGCTGGACGCCCGCATGGTAGGAGGGAGAGCTACGCTTATGGCGATGAGCGAACCTTCCAATCCTTTCGCGGACGATTTGGGATTGCGCATCCCGACGCGGGCCACGAAGGAAGCGTCTCGGATCCGAGTCCGAAGTTCGCAGCAGGCGGAACAGCTTCTGCCCACCGCCGGCAAGCGACGGCCAGGATCCGTTCTCGAAATATCCCCCGAACCACCGCACTTTGCAAACGCAGTCAATCCCAATTTAACGGATCCGTCGCTCTATATTCTTTCGGCCCCCAATCTTTATCTTAAGTACGCGGCTCGGCTCATCTTCTTTAATGAAGTATTGCCTGAGGGGGAAAGGGAATCTACGCTCCGCCGCATGGGAGCCTTTCGCGCCGAATTCGAGCGCGAACTGGCCGAGATCCGCCCGACGCTTGAACGCATGAATATCCGAGTCAAAATTTATACCCAGTGGGATGATGCGATCCTGAATCATGACGTTCCTTCCGAAGATGACGATCACAGCTACAACACCATTGTCATTCTTCTTCCGAATGTGCGCCCGCCTCCCAAGTCTATGCCGGCCCCTACGCCTTCTCCAATAAATGGGAATAGCGCTAAATCGTCTCGTTGGAAATGGCCCTGGGCAGCCGCCTGGTTCTCACCATTTATCCTGGTAGGAAGTCTGCTCTTTCAATTTCTATCTTCGGCCAGTGCAGCGACAATAGGAAATACCCCCTCTTCAGGCCTAACCGGTGTGGTTCAACAGGCCGTTCAACAAGCCACACTGATCATCCCCTATACCGTCCAGGCCGGTGACAGCTACTGGGCTATCGCCAGGCGCTTCCTGGGATCAGGGACCCAATACGGGCAACTGATGGATATGAATAAGTCTCTCGTCAATGCCTACACACAAGCCGGTCATGTTCCTCACATGCTGCATCCGGGTGACGCTCTTAATATCGGATTGACCGCCCATGCGCCGGCAGCCCGGGCGATTCAGATGATGGGTTCGCCCTTGAGCTGGTTCGACCAATGGCGTCTGCATATCTTGGACCTCCAACCCGCGGTTCTTTGGATCCTGGCCGCGGTCACCCTCATGAGCGTGATCGTATGGCTTTGGAAAATTGGACTCCTGCAATCGTTGGCCAGAACGTTCGCACGTCTGCTGCGTCCTCCCGTAGTGGCAGGAGGTATGGCGGCGATGGCGCTGGCCAATGGAATAGCCCCCGGACTTTTCCAGCCGCGACCTGAGCCAGCGACCATCCAGGTGGCACAATCGATCCGACCGAGCCCGACGGAGCCCGGGCCGGAGTCTACACAGATCGCCCAGAAACCGTTCGAGACGGTCGCTCAGAACTTCAGTCCCTTGCCTCCGCCGTCACCGCCGCCTCCAGCGACGACCCATAAAACCTCTCAGCCGTCGGATCACTGGATCGAATATGAAAACGCGCGTCTGAAAGAGGCGGCCGAGGCCCATTCGTTGGGCTCCCCCCAGGCCATGGCCGAGGAGCTTCGACAGGAATATCTGGCTCTTTACGCTCAGCGAAAGGCGGAAGAGTTGTCCAAGAAACCGCTGATTCCGCCACCTTCCCCGCCCGCCGCGCCTCCTGTAAAAAATCGTGGGTTTGGAAAAATATGGAGCCCCTTCAAGAAAATCTTCTCCGGGTTCGGAGGCCTTAAAAAAGCCGGACACCCCGTCGCTAAATTAATGAACGAAGAAACGCTTCCGACGCCGCAATTTGACCCCGGCATGGAAGCGCTGAAAAAGAAGATCGAAGATTTGATCCGAAGCGCCAAGCGCGATCAAGCACTGGCACAAAGGATGCTGGGCATTGCACAGCGAGCGGGCAAACCGGCCGACACTTATCAAGCCCCGATGGAAGAGAGCCAGAGCTGGGCTGATCAACTTCGCCAGGCCCTTGTTGAACCGCAAGATGTCCCCGGCATGCCTGAAGCGGATCGCTTTGAAAATGTCTTTGGGACTCGTTCGTTATGGGATCAAGTGGAAGCCGGCACGGATCGGCTGGCGAGCGATCTCTCGGCGGTGCAATCAGAAGCCGCTGACAGCGCGTTGCCTGTTAAAGGCACTGAAAAAATGAACCGCCAGCAGAAGCGCGCGGCGTTGAATCAAGCGCAGCAAACCGCGCAAGCGGCGGCTGTCACCTACGATATCCAGCGGAGTCCGGTCCAGGCCAAAGTGCATGAGCGGTTGGCGCTGGCACAGCATATGCGTTTCTTAGGACTGAATAAGGAAGCCGCTCAGATCGAAGAAGAGGCGATCCTCCTGGCGCGCCAATGGAAACTCCTGCCGCAAGGTGACCCTTTGTTCCGTTCGCCCCAGAACAGCGTTCACCTCGAAGATTCGGCCGCACTGCAGACTAAAAATGGTCCGCTGTTTACTCAACTCGATCCGCTCTTGAAAGCATCCGAAGCCGCGGAAAAAAGTTTTGCGGACATCGCACAAGAAGCCGCCCGGCTTGAAAGCGACTGGCAGTGGAAATCTAAATTGGCCGCCGCTCATGGTTTGGATATGCTCAAACTGTATCCGGAAGAGCATGCGCAATTGATCGCGGCGCTGGAACGGGAATCTGACGCCCGGACCGCCATGCGAGCCGCCGGGCTGGCGCTGGAGGCGGCCCGGGGTGATTCCTCCATGACGCTCGATATTCAAGAAACACCGTTGCTGACGGTAGAAATGCCGGTTCCCGACGACCAGACTTTGAAGCTTTTTGAAAGTAATATGGTCGCGCGGACTTACGTTTCGCAGGCGAAGAATACCCCTCCCGAACCGGCGGCGCTCGGTAAAGTTCCGCGCCGGACGACCACCGGGAGCGCGTCGGCCCGTCGAAAGGCGCAAACGTCCAGTGCCTCGTCGCGTAGAACTTTGCCGAGCCGTCAATTTATCGCGCCGACGCCACGCCAAGTCTCGAAAGTAACGGTCGCTGCCATGGAACCACCGCCTCTGGTAGCGGCGGAGCCAACGGATCCGGCGGCTCTCATCATCCCTTCGATTCTGCCGAAAGTTCCCGAGCCGCGGCCCACGCTGGCCAAGTCTCGAAAGAAGCCGAAAATAAAATCCGTCTCAAAACCGACGACGCCTGATTTGGGGGCGCCCGTGGTCGTGACGGAAACGCGCGATGCGGTAAGCCGCGATTTGTGGCAATGGTGGCTGCCTGAAGGTTCGATGTCCAGGATCAAAGCGTCGCAAACCTGGTTGGACGAACGCGAACAAAAAGAAAATCTGAGCCCACAGGAATCGGTCACGCGTCGCCAGATTATGGTCAGGACCATCGATCTTGTTGCCCATTTAATCGATGTCTCTGCGGATGACGACATTCTCCTACGCGCTTCGCTGCAGCTTGAATCTTTCCGCCTCGCCGAGCGTCTCCAACTCGCTTATGCAGGAAACGGACCCAGGCTGCTGGATGCACTCGACACGCTACGTAACAATCCCTCGTCCATCCACAGACTGGCATCCGATGGCGGTTCGCGTATTCAACGCGCTTCCAACGATATTGAAAACGAGATTCATCGCCGACTGGATGCGCTAAACGCCGCGAACCAAGGGCCTGCTTCGTCGGTTGTGCTGCGCTCGGTGGCCGCACCACTTTTGCTAATATTGGTGCTCCCCATGCCCGATTGGCTGGCGATGCCTCACTGGGTGACGATATCGTCCCTCGTCTTTGGAATGGCCGCCGCCAGCTGGCTGGTCTTTTTCCCACGTGCCGCCCGGCGCGTCAACCGATGGATCTCTGACGCCGCTTAAGACGATATGAGCACGAATTTATTGCAAGATTTGCAAACGACACCTCTCTATCGCGATCCGTCGGCGGGCGTGCAAATTGAGCTGGTTCAGGGCTTCCCCGAAATCATTGAGCCTCTTCTGCAGCAGACCGTCTGGGGATCCGGCGATGTCCTCTACAAGGTGGATGACATGGCCTCTTCGCTCCGCAAGCTTCCGTCGGCGAAATATCTCCTGCTGAAAAAAGATTCCGAACTGGTGGCCATGCATTTTATCCTGCCGAAAGGGAATTATTTTTATTCGAGTATTCTTATCGTCAATCCAAAGTGTCAGGGCAGCGGATACGGGAAACTCTTGAAGCAACAGAGCCTGCAATTTATTGCGAAGCAGGGGGGCCCGAAGTGGATGAATTACGCCTATATCGAGGACTCCAACATTCGATCCATAAATATTTCGAAAGCGCTGGGGGTTCAACCGGCGGGACTCTTTCATGCGATGACCATCAGCCGCCTGTTCCCCAAGAATTCACCGAAGGTATCCCGGCTGAGTGAGGCACAAGAACCCGTCATCCGTCAGCTCCTGGCCGACCGGTATGCGGAACATGCTCTGGCTGATTTCGACCTTTCGCTCAAGGCAGACCGTTACTGGGTGCTCTTGAGGGATAACCGGATCGTGGCGGGTGTTCAAGCAGATCCCCAACGCTGGGAGATCAAATCTCTGGCGGGCGCCAGCGGTTGGGTGGCCATGCATACGATCCCCTATTTGCCGGTGATCCGCGGCCTCTTTAACCCGAGGGATTTCCGATTTCTTAAAATCGGGAACCTCTATTTTCAGCCCGGCCATGCCAGGGAAGCTCATGAACTGATTCAAGCGGTTCTGGCCCGCCATCAACTCCAAACGAGCTTGGGATATTTTGACAAGAGCAGCCCCATTTACGAAGAACTTGCCGCGGCGGGACGATTCGGCCTTTTGAATGCTTTGACCGAGACCCCTGTCCGTATCATGGCCCTGTTTGAAGGATTTGAGGAGACCGAAATCGCCGACTTCAAGCGCCGGCCGAAAGTCATTTCCCCCAGCGACATCTAACCAATTTTCATCTATTTGTCACACAGATTTGACGTTCTCGCTATAGTGTTTCTGATGGATGTCTGCTAACCTTATTGTACATGGCTGTCAACCGATCGCCTATTTTCGACAAAATCACCGATTATAAAGACCCTCACCAGCTTCGCGCAGACGGACTCTACCTCTATATGCGCAAGCTCGAGTCGTCCTCGGAATCGCGCGTTATCGTGAACGGGACGGAGCTGTTGATGTTCGGCTCCAACAACTACCTGGGTTTGACGACCCATCCGAAAGTAAAAGAAGCTGCACATAAAGCGCTCGAGAGATTCGGGGTGGGTGCCGGTTCAGTCCGGCTCCTGGGCGGCACGTTCGGTCTGCACGAAGAACTGGAAAGACGGCTCGCTGAATTCAAAGGGACGCAGGCGGCGATCGCTTACAGCTCCGGCTACGTTTCGAACCTCGCCACCATTTCGACGCTTCTCTCCAAAGAAAGTGAAATCGCCGTCATTGACGAAAAGATTCACGCGAGTCTCCTGGATGGTCTGCGTTTTGCACAGATTCCATTCCGGGTCTTTGATCACAATGACATGGCTGATCTAAAAAATAAGCTCGAAGCGTCGGCCGGCAAAGGGAACCTCGCTATTATTACGGATGGCGTGTACAGCATGGATGGCGATATAGCGAACCTGCCGGAGATTTACGCGCTCGCCAAAACCTACAACGCGATTATCATTATCGATGAGGCTCATGCCACGGGCGTTATGGGCGCCAAAGGCCGCGGAACACCGGAACATTTTCACATGCACGGTAAAATCGATATCGTGATGGGGACCCTCAGCAAAGGGCTAGGCGGAATCGGCGGTTTCGCCGCGGGACCGGCGGATGTGGTGGACTTTTTGAAGCATACGGCGCGGGGGTTCGTGTTCAGCGCGGCTCTGCCGCCCGCCGTGTGCGCAGGCTTGATCGCGGCAATGGATGTGATCGAAACCGAACCCGGCTGGCTTGTGCGGCTGCATGAAAACGCCAACCTCATGCGCAATGGACTGAAGCAACTGGGCTATGATACGGCCGCGAGCTGCACACCGATTATTCCTGTGATGGTCGGAGAAGATCTCACAGCCCATCAGCTGACCCGTGCCTTGAATGCTCTGGGGATTTACGTCAGCGCTGTCACCCACCCGGCGGTGAAGCGGGGAACAGCCCGCGTGCGCGTGAGCGTCATGGCGACGCATACGCCGGAGGATATTTTGAAGGCGTTGAACGCATTCGAAAGAGCCCGGAAGATGGTTCCGGGGCTGGCGTCTGGGTCGACTTCAGCCTCAAGAACGTCGCCGGCCGCCGCAGAACCTTCTTCCGCCTCGAAATCTCTCACCACCACCTCCGTCGCGGCTTAACGCTTCCCTTATTGCGGGGTCAGGGGTTCCGGAGCCAGGTTTTCCGCGTTTGCGCCCTTCCCAGGAAATTCGAGCAACCCCACAACCATCAGGGTCCGTTCCGCATCCACCTGGCTGGATTGCGGGGTGTCATCTAAACGATCAGAGATGATCAGGTGAACAGGCCGTTGATCGGAACTTCGAAGCAGGCCGCGTAGCCGGTCCAGAACATCAACCGCACCGATTTTCACAGCCGTCGAGTTTTCGCTGAACAGCATGTCCTCGTGCAGCGTCACTTGAACTCCGGATGGATCATAGGTGACTTCCAGAGGATCCCCGGGCAGTACCCCCTGCAATGTCAGCAATCTTTTTTTGTCCGCGTCGGCCGCCGCCTGATGCGCCATCTGCTGTCGGATGCCCGTGAGATACTGGTTCGCGTTGTCGTGCAGGCGGCCATGCTGCTGATCTTGTTCGAAATCCGGGGATCCCTGGGTCAAACGATTGAGATTGTTGATCGTATTGCCTTGCCAGTAGTACGTCTTGTCGCTGCCGTCATCGCTGCTGTTGTCGGAAGAAGCGCCCCGGCACGGCCGAACGATCATCATCGCCACCAGGAAAGTTGTGTAAATCGCGCGCATGTCTCCTGATATTTTAAACGATTCTGGGCCTTATTGAATGGTGGCGCCGTTAAGAAGAGCTTTGGAGCCGGCGGCGAGCAGTAAATCCGTTTTAACATCAATGATTTCGGACTGAACGCGCGCCAGGTTTCGGATGGCTTCGCGCAAATCAACCAGCGTTCCCTGGAAAGTAAAGTACCGCTCTTTGGCAAGGTGGAATGCCTGACCGGCCGCGTCAGCCTCATCCTGCAGATAGTCCAGCTTCACGCGGGACGAACGGATGATTTCGTCATAATGCGCGTTGATCTGGTCGATGTCCATCTGTACGGCCAGCTGGTCCGAGTCGCGTGCAGAGGCCAGCGCCTGCGCCTGGCGCACAGCCGCATCAATCCGATACCCTTCAAAGAGCGGGACTTCAAAACCGAACCCGCCGGAATAATATTTTTTACTCACCAGACGCGCTTCGTCTACATCCCCCGCACTCGCTATTGCCTGAAGCTTCGGATAATTTTGCGCCGAAAACTGCTGCACCTCGGAGTGGGCCACGGCGGACTCCGCGATCGCTTGCAGGACCAGGGGACTTTGGTAGCTGATCTTGATCAAGCCCAGCGCCTCTTCCGGCACCCTCTGAGGCGTCGGAATAGAAAGGGCGCTGGCCGTGCTCGTGGTCACGACGGCCAACCGCTCAAGGGCCACACCGTAGCGTTCGTGGAAGGAGGCCGCCGTCATTTGGGCATCCGCGGTCTGATCGTGCACCAGGAGTTTCTCCACCACCGACCGCTGGCCTGTGACCACATAGTGATTGACCTCTTTTTCGACCCCGAGGACTTCCTTGATAATCTGGTTGTACGCTTCTTCCTGCCCGCGAAAGCGCGAGGCATCCAGAAAAATCCCGAGGGCCCGCTGATCGATCTCGTATCGCACGATCTGGGTTTTGGCCTTCACCGCATCCAGTTCCCGCTGCGCCGTTCGAACGGCGTATTGCCGGCCGGCATTATAGAGGTCAAGGTTGGCCGTGATGCCGGCCGCCGGTCCGGACCGGAAAGCCGAACTCATCAATCCACTCACGATGTGCAGGTCGCGGCTGGAACCGGGGAAACCGTAACTATCGATCGCCTGCGCATCAAATGTGGGGTAGTAGAACGATTTGAAGACGCGTATGTTCTGCTCGGCAGCGCGCTCCCGCTCGATGGCCGCTTTCAAATCCGGGCTGGCGGCTTCCGCCATCCGCAGCACCTGCGTGACGGAAAGATCCGGCAACGGAGCTGAAGCGGGAGTCTGGGCCTCGACGATCAAACTGAAGAGAAGGAGGACTATAAGAATCGTCATCCCCTGCGGCCACTGGCAGGGGATCCATGGATTCCCCACCAGAGACCGTGGGGAATGACGAAAGTTTGCTTCACTTTTCACGCGGCTTCTCCTTTTGCACCATGCTGAAAAGCACGGGCACCACAAAGAGGGTCAGGGCGGTGGACACGAGTTGCCCTCCGATCACCGCCCGACCCAAAGGGATGTTGGCCTCCGAGCCATGCCCCATGCCAAGCGCCATGGGGACGAGGCCCAGGATCGATGCCATGGCCGTCATCATAATCGGCCTGAGGCGAGCGCTGGCGCCGTGGAGAATAGCGTCTTTCACCCCATGCTCCCCCAGATGATGCTGCATGAACTCGATCAGGAGGACGCCGTTAGCCACCGCGATGCCGATCATGAAGATGGCGCCGATGGCCGCCTGAATGCTGAAGTACGTGTGCGTGACCGCCAGCATCAAAATGACTCCGACGATCCCCAGCGGGACGGCCATCATCATAATGAGCGGAAGGACGAAGGATTCAAACTGCACAACCAGAATCAAATACACCATGATGGCCGCCAGAAGAAACCCGCCGCCGAGGGACTGCACGGCGCGCTGCATCTCGCTGATCTCGCCGCGAATATGGATGGAGTAACCTTGGGGCAGGTCCGTCTTAGTGATCACCTCTTGAATATCACGCGACAACCCGCCGACATCTCGCCCTTCCGCGTTGGCCCAGATGTCGATCACAGGGTTTAAATTCAAGTGGTTGACCTCGCTCGGCACCTTGAGCTCCGTGATCGTCGCGACCTGGCTTAATGGGACGCTCCGCTCCTGATCGACGCCCGTGATCGGCACGTTGGCCAGGTCCGCGAGCGAAGACACCTTGGCTTCGGGAAATTCCAGCGTCACAAAGTAATCGATGCCGGTTTTAGGATCGATCCAGATCGAGGGCTTGAACGTCGCGCTCCCGGAGACCGCGCTCGCCACATTTTTCACGACTTCATCCGTCGTCAGCCCGATCGCCGCCGCTTTTTTGCGGTCGATGGTGAGCTGAAACGCCGGTGCATCGATCTTTTGCTGGACCCGCACATCGACCGCCCCGACCAGAGCTTTCATCCTTTCGGCCAACCCCTGCGCGATGGTTATGGCTTCACGCTTATGGGGTCCTTCCACCTGAACATCGATCGGCGCGCGTAACCCCCCGTTCAACGCCGAACTCAGAAGTCCCCCCAGCTCGAAACCGGTTTCCACGCTGGGATATTCTTTGGCGAGGTGATCGCGCACGCGGCTGACCCAATACTGAGAGGTGTGATGACGATCCTCCGCCAGATCGACAAGGAAGAAGACATCCTGCGTGCCGGAATTTGGCGTAAAGGCGGCCGGGTACCCGTAATACACACCCGCGTTAGCGATGATCATTGAGAGATCATGCGGATCGATCCATTGCCGGAGCTTGCCGTCCATTTCATGGGCGAATTCCGTGGTCTTTTCGATCCGCGTGCCGGTCGGAAGGCGCATTTCCAGCACAAAATTGCCGCTGTCGGCGCGCGGGAAGAGCTCCGTTCCCACCCGCCCGGCCATGAGGAATCCGCCGATCAGGAGCAGGCCGCAGCCGCCAAGGACGAGCCCCCGATGTTCGAGTGCGATGTTGAGTTGGTGCCGGTACATACGCGTCAGTGCATCAATCGCGCGGCGGATAAATTGCAGGAAGCCATGGCGGCGGACCACTACTTCGCTCTGGCCGCCTTTAAAGGCGTGCGCGGCAAAGAGCGGAATGACGGCCATCGCGGCGAAATAGGACCCGATCATCGCAAAGACGACCGACTTGGCGAGGGAGGAGAAAAGAATTTTTGTGATGCCCCGGAGGAACACCACTGGAATGAAGACGATGATCGTGGCCAGGGTGGAAGCCAGCACCGGCATCGCGACCTCACTCGCTCCTTCGAGCGCTCCCTCGGGGGCTGTCTTGCCGTGATCGAGCTTTTTGCTGATGTTTTCGAGGACGACGATCGAGTTATCGACCAGAACACCGATGCAGAGGGCCAGACCGCCCAACGTCATGGCGTTCAGAGTTTCGCCCACGGCGGAGAGCCCCAGAAACGCGCAGAGAAGCGACAAGGAAAGTGAGATCACGACACCCACAGTCGCTATCGCATCGCCAAGAAACAAGAACACCAGCAGGGCGGCCAATCCGCCGCCGACCATGGCTTCCTCGCCGATGCTGTGGATGGCATGACGGATGAATACCGATTGGTCTCCCACCAGATGGAAGGAAAAGCCATCTTTCAACAGGGCCAGCTTTTTTAAGGCCTCGCGCGTGTCGTCCACGATCTGGAGAGAATTGGCGCCGGGCTGGCGATAAATCGGGACGTAAACCTGTTCCTTCCCATCAATGAGTACAACGTTCGTCTGGATTTCGCTGGCGTCTTCGGCGCGGCCGATCTGGCTCAGGTATACGCGGACTCCATTTTCGGAGCGCAGGGGAAAATCATTCATTTCCGTCGGCTTGTCCACGAGAGCGTTCGACAGGATCTGGTAGTCCCAGTTCCCGATTTTGACGTCCCCCGCGGGGATGAAAGTATTGAACTGCGTGACTTTCTCGATCACCTTCAGCGGAGAGAAATTGTAGAGGCTCAGCCGGGTCGGATTGGCGTAGATGACTACTTCGCGCTCGGCGCCGCCCATGACGGTCGGGGCCATGGCGCCCGGGATGGCCTGGATGGCGTTGCGCACATCGTAGCGCGCGACGTCATAGAGATCATGCGCATATTGCTCCGTTCCGACCGCGACAAGCGCGAGCGGCACGGCCGCCATGGGGTCGAACGGCAGGATCATCGGCGGTTGCGTCCCCGGCGGCAGATGGCTCATGACCGACATGGTGAGAGAGGTCGTCTGCGTGATCGCGGTATTTAAATCGACGCTTGAATTGAAGAAATTCTTGACCACGCAAACACCTACGAGCGAGCGCGATTCCTGGCGGATGATGCCGATGGCTTGTCCGGTAAAGCGCTCGTAGCGCGCGGTCAGGCTCTTCTCCACGTAGTCCACCGGCATGCCCGTATAAAAGGAAAGGATTTGGACCGCAGGGAGGTTTGACGCGGGCAGCAGGTCCTTCGGCAAGCGCACCACCGCAAGTCCTCCCAAGAGGACCACCGTCAGACAGGCGACGATGATGAAATGTGGGTGAGAAAGTGAAAATGCAGCGATACCTTTGCGGTTTTCCATTTCCATAAAGGAACTCCTTGCTTCTACTAATGGGGCCTAGAGAAAAAGTGGCTTGGTTATACTAGGACAGCAGGGAACGGCTGGAGGCAGGCGGCGAACGGTTGCCCTGGGAAGGCAATGCGGGGTCGGAACCCTGGGGTGAATTGATGACCCGAATAATGGAAACAACGTAATCAGGGGCGGCTGAGACCGCCAACGGCGCCGGCGCTGGAATAACAGCGATGACGTGATCAACGCCCGATACGATGTCGGAAGGACTGGAAATCAGCAGCAACTGGCGGGGCACATGGCCGGAACCCCGCGCCATAAAAACGGAGGTAGCTGCGATCAACATCAAGAGAAAGAATTTACCGAGTCTTTTCATGCGCAATGCCTTCCTTTTCTAAGTATGGCCATCAATCCACCTGAAGTCAATACCTTGTCATGCCTCTGTCATATAGGATTTACCCGACCGATATGACGCCCGTAACCTAACCTGCCTACAATACGACCAAATTAAAAACAACACAAAGGAGGTCACTGGAATGGTGACACAGGTAAAGCAAGAAGGAGAACGGGAATATCTGGCGGCGGCATTAAGGCAGCAGATTAATTCCTTGCATCACGTGATGGAAGAGATCGAACGAGAACATCTGGGACCGGAAGCATTGTCATGGCGGTTGCGGGCGGTCGAACTCGGACTCAGGAGACTACGGGAAGCGGCTTAAAAACCGCACCAATTTTCAATGAAAAAGGGGGACGTGGTTCATCTCGGACATAAATTTAACGGGCGGCGCCCTTTTCCCCTTTTCGCGGGTGCCGCCCGTTTCATTTTTGATTCTACTAAACAAAGGGAGAGGACGCTCAGCGTTTATTTCTCTATAAGTTGAGCGATTGCTATCCAATAAAAGGAGATGAGTATGCTTAAAAAAAGCAAAGCACTGGACACATTGAAGCGGGTGGTTTCTTCGCTTCTGGCCGTGGCTGTTGTCGTCGGACCGGCCTTCGCGGATGAAACGGCTGCGTTAACCATCAAAAGCATTCCGAACGTCAGCGTCCGGTTGTACGGGTTTGTGGAAAATGACCTCATCAATGATTCCGTTCAGATGAATAGCCAGAAGGTGCTTGAAGAATTAGACAACCCGATCGTTCCGAAAGCAAGTTCTTATGCCGGCCAGCATCATCAGACCGTCATGAGCATCCGCAATAGCCGGCTGGGCTTCGACGTGACCCTCCCCAAAACCGAGAACGGATTGGCCACCGAGGGCATCTTCGAACTGGACTTTCTGGGCAACCAGGCGGCCAACACCACGCCGGGCCAGACAGCGGGGACACAAACGGAACGCGACTTTTTCAACAATCCGACGGTGCGCGTCCGCCATGCTTACGTGAACGTGACCTACAACGACATGTGGAATGCCAAAATCGGTCAAACCTGGTCGCTCCTGGGATGGCAGCCTTACTACTTCCCGAGCGAAGCGATTGTTCAGCCTGCCGTGGGACAGCTTTATCGACGATTCGCCCAGATGCGCGTCACCAATACACAGAATTTAATGGGTGGCGACTGGACTCTCGAATCAGCCATCGATGCGGCTAAACCGGCTGAATTAGGTTCAGGTCTGACAGAAGAACACGCCGGCATACGCCTTGCTTCGACGAAATGGAAGGCCGCCAGCGGGGTAGGATCCTCAACACCCATGGTCGGAGCCTCAATGGCCCTTTCAGGCGCACTTATCCCAGTTCGCACTTCAGGTCAACCCCTGAATGGTGGAGCCACTGCAGATCAAACACCCAACTCCAACGGGACGGTCGTCGCTGTCGACGCCTTGATTCCGATCATCCCATCGTCCGATGGCAAAAACCCTTCCAATACGCTGTCGCTAGTCGGTGAATACAGTAATGGACGCGGCTACGGCGGACTTGAACTGGCTGGAGCGACTGGCAACTTAACGACACCAGCGGATGGTACGCTGGGCAATACTACGACCACACCTTCCACAGGTGTTGGCGCGATCGACTCCGGTCTGGCGAGCGTCTCAAAGGGCGGTAATCTGGACCTCATTCACATTCAGACTTTCCGCACTAATCTGACCTACGTTTGGCCCGGGGCACATTGGGCCAATAGCGCGGGGTATGCGGATACGCAGATCCTGAATATGGCCGACTATGTAGCCGCGGCCAGCAATATTGATCGTTACCAGTACTTTTATGGCAACGTGATGTTCTTACCGCTCACGTGGTTACGTTTCGCACTCGAATGGGCGCAAATCAAGGACACCTATACCAATCTCGGTACAGGGGTAACCAATGATCGGTACGCCTACGACAACCGCGTTCAGTTCACGACGTATATATCGTTCTAACAACGCCACACCCCCCTGGCCCCCTGACATTAGGGGGGCCAGGGGCTGCTGTTTTGAAGTCGTACGCACGTCACACCCTTGTCATGCCGATGTCACATAAATGACAAACATCGAATGTAAAATAGGAGGAGATATGAGAAGGTTTTTCATAGGACTGATGTCGGTGGGCCTTATCGCGAGCAGTTCTCTCGCCTGGGCCGATGCGCTGCTGGTCAATGGGGCCGGCGCGACATTCCCCTACCCCATTTATTCCAAGTGGTTTGACGAGTATCACAAGAATCACCCGGAAATTCAGTTCAATTACCAGTCCATCGGTTCCGGCGGCGGAATCCGCCAGATCACCGCGAAAACGGTGGATTTCGGAGCCTCCGACGGCCCGATGACCGATGCGCAGCTGCAGACGGCTGAAGGCTGGACCATCCTGCACTTCCCCACCGTGCTCGGCGGAGATGTTCCCGCTTACAACATCGAAGGCGTTACCGACAAGATTAACTTCACCCAGCGGGCCATTTCGGAAATCTTCCTGGGGAAAATCACCAAGTGGAATGATCCGGAAATCCAGAGCAGCAACCCGGACATCAAGCTCCCCGATGCGGCGATTGTGGTGGTGCACCGCTCGGACGGCTCCGGCACGACGTACTGCTGGACGGACTTCCTGAGCAAGATCAGCCCCGAATGGAAAAGCAAAGTCGGCAAAGGCACTTCCGTCAACTGGCCCGTCGGCTTGGGCGGCAAGGGCAATGAAGGCGTCGCCGGCTTGATCAAGCAGACACCAAACTCCATCGGCTATGTCGAGCTGATCTATGCGACGCAGAATAATATCACCTACGGCCGCCTGCAGAATAAGGCCGGCAAGTTCGTGAACTGCACGCTGGCCTCGGTCAGCGAAGCGGCCGCTTCGGTCGCGGACAAGATGCCCGCCGACTTCCGCGTCTCGATCACCAATCCTCCGGGAGCCGATGCCTATCCGGCGTCGACCTTCACCTGGCTGCTGATCTATAAAACGCAGGTCAATAAGGACAAGGGCCAGGCGCTCATCGACTTCCTGAAATGGATGCTCACCGATGGTCAAAAATTCACTCAGGACCTCGGGTACGCACCGCTTCCGCCGCAAGTCGTGGAAATGGAAAAGTCAGCCATCGAAAAGATTAAGTTTCAGTAAAGCTTCTTCTCCTCCTCTCCCCCCGCCTGACGTGTGGCGGGGAGGGAGGGGATAGGTGAAGCCTGCCGAGAACACTCTATGAGCGCCACCCTCACGGCTCCTGTGCCGTCCACTCCTTCGGCTCGTCCGACATCGGCCTCCCAGGGGAAGAAAACCTCTACCGGCTGGGGCGACTGGATATTTGAAAATTTAACGCTCATTTTTGCGCTCAGCATCCTGGCCATCGCCGCGGCGATCGCGTGGCAGCTGTTTAAGAATTCGGCCCTGGCCCGCCACGCCTTCGGCTGGTCATTCCTCACGAAGCAAATATGGGATCCGGTAGCGGAGGATTTCGGCGCTCTGCCTTTTATCTTTGGAACACTGGTTTCTTCCGCCCTGGCCCTGATGATTGCCATTCCACTGGGTGTGGGTGTCGCCATTTTCCTGTCCGAGCTGGCGCCTCGCCGGATTTCCGATGCCTGCGCGTTTCTCATCGAACTTCTGGCCGCCATCCCGAGCGTCGTCTACGGCCTGATCGGTATTTTCGTTCTGGTGCCTGTCATGCGCACTCATGTCCAGCCTTTCCTCATCAAGACGCTGGGATTTCTCCCCTTCTTTCGCGGACCGGCCTATGGGGTGGGGATGCTGACCGCGGCCGTTGTCCTGGCCATCATGATCGTGCCGTTTATTGTCAGCATTTCCCGCGAGATTTTTCTTTCTGTGCCGGCTCCGCTCAAGGAAGCCGCCATGGCCCTGGGCGCGACCCACTGGGAAGTGGTGCGCCTGGCGGTTCTACCCTATTCCCGGTCGGGAATCGCCGGGGCCGTATTCCTGGCGCTTGGCCGCGCGCTGGGTGAAACCATGGCGGTGACCATGGTGATCGGCAATGTTCCCCGGATTGCCGCATCACTCCTGGCGCCGGGTTATACCATGGCCGCGGTGCTCGCCAACGAATTTACCGAGGCCACCTCCGACTTGTACGTACACACGCTGATCGAAATCGGACTGGTACTGTTTGTGATTACAATCCTCGCCAATGCCATCGGACGGTTGATTCTTTACAAGATGGCCCCCGATGCAGAGGCTCACTGATGCCGGGCACCTACCGTCACCGTCGATGGGTCAATACGGCCGCTTTTGCGGTGACGGGTTTTTGCGCTTTTCTGACGCTGGGCATCCTTTTCTTCATCCTGGGCTATGTCACGGTTCACGGAATCGGCGCGCTGAACTGGAATTTCTTCACCCAATTACCGAAACCCGTAGGCGAAACGGGCGGCGGCATGGCCAATGCGATCGTTGGAACCTTTAAACTCATCTGGCTGGCGGCGCTCATCGGACTGCCCGTCGGCGTGCTGGGCGGCATCTACCTGGCGGAATACGGGCGGGGCACGACGGTTGGATTTCTGGTCCGTTACGCGGCCGATGTCATTAACGGAGTCCCTTCGATCGTCATGGGCATCTTTGCCTACACGGTCGTGGTTCTTCCGATGAAGCATTTCTCCGCGCTGGCCGGCGGCATCGCGCTCGGCATCATGCTGATTCCGATCGCGGTGCGCAGCACCGAAGAATTTTTGAAGCTGGTCCCGATGGCCATCCGGGAAGCGGCGCTGGCCCTGGGCCTGCCGCGGTGGAAAGTCATCCTTCGCGTTGTCATTCCCACAGCCCTGCGCGGACTATTGACCGGCGTTCTGCTGGATCTCTCCCGCGTCTCGGGCGAAACGGCGCCGCTGCTTTTCACAGCTTTCGGCAACCGCTTCTGGAGTTCGGGCTGGATGAATCCGATCGCCTCCCTGCCGGTCATGATTTTCACGTACGCCGTGGCACCCTATGAAGACTGGCACCGTCAGGCCTGGGCGGCCGCGCTGGTTTTGCTTATGATCGTGCTCGCGACCAACGTCGGGGCCCGCGTTCTGATGCGCAAACAGGTCAGAATTTAGCGCTTCACTATGGAGGAGAAGGATATGGAAACCATGCTAGAATCCGAATCGCAAAACGCTATGGCTCAAGAATCGACGCAACCGTCCGCTTCGCCCAATCCCGTCGAACCGGCCCACGGCCTGGAGGCGATCAAGCTGAACACCTGGTTCGGGACCAAGCACGTGCTGAAGGACATCAGCATGAAAATGAAACCGCGCCAGGTCACAGCCATCATCGGCCCCTCCGGCTGCGGCAAGTCCACATTTATCCGCTGCTTGAATCGCATGCACGAGGTGGTCCCGGGTGCTCGCATGGAAGGCCAGGTTCTTCTTGACGGAGCGAACATCCTTGAACTGGATCCCGTGATGCTGCGCCGCCGTGTAGGCATGGTGTTCCAGAAAGCCCAGCCTTTCCCGACCATGAGCATTTTCGACAACGTCGCCGCCGGCCTGCGGCTCAACGGGATGTCCAATCGTCAGCAGCTGGCCTCCATTGTGGAGCAGAGTCTCAAGCGCGCTGCGCTGTGGGACGAAGTTAAAGACCTCCTGGACAAACCGGGGACCGGCCTTTCCGGCGGCCAGCAGCAGCGCCTCTGTATCGCGCGTGCCCTGGCGGTCAACCCGGCGATTCTCCTTATGGATGAACCCTGCTCCGCGCTCGACCCGATCGCCACCTCCAAGATCGAGGAACTGATCCTGAACCTCAAAAAGAACTACACTATCGTCATTGTGACTCATAACATGCAGCAGGCGGCGCGTGTATCGGATGAAACCGGCTTCTTCCTGCTCGGCGAGCTGATCGAATTCGGCGACACCCGGCAGATCTTCACCAATCCGCGCGACAAACGCACGGAAGATTACATCACAGGAAGGTTTGGTTAAATCCATGGAACGCCATTTCGACCAGGAAATGCAGCAGCTCAAGGAGCGCATTCTCTACATGGGCAGTCTCGCCGAGACGATGATTCATATCGCCGTCAAGGCGCTGGTGGACCGCAAAAAGGACCTCACGAAGGATGTTTATCGTCAGGAAGAAGAGGTCAATAAGCTGCAGATCGAAATCGACGACCGCTGCATTCAGATGATCGCCCTGCATCAGCCGACCGCTTCGGACCTGCGCTTCATCACCGCCGCGATGAAAATCAATTCAGACCTCGAACGCATCGGCGACCAGGCCGAGAATATCTGCGAGACGACCGAGTATTTACTCGAGGAACCGCCGCTCAAGCCTCTGATCGACGTTCCGCGCATGGCGCAGATCGCCAGCAAAATGCTCAAGGATGCTCTGGATTCTTTCGTCAATAAGGACGAAAATCTCGCGCGCTCGGTGCTTGTGCGCGATGATTCCGTGGACGAGCTGAAAGATCAGGTTTTCCGCGAGCTCTTGACCTATATGATTTCCGATCCCGCCACGATCAAGCGGGCGATCGACCTGATTTTAATTTCACGCAACCTCGAGCGCATTGCCGACCATGCCACCAACATTGCCGAAGACGTTGTCTTTGTGGTGGCCGGCAAGGATATTCGGCACGGCGCCGAGGCCAGTGTCTAGGGAGCTCACCATGAATCGCACAACCCTCTGCTGTGCTCTGACTCTCAGTGTCACGTTCCTGTCTGTCGCCGCCGCCCAGAACCAGATCATAATTTCCGATGGCCCTTCCACCGGATCAAGCGCTCATCCCGCGATCGTCACAACGGACGGCCCCCCACAGATGCCTTATATGACACCCCCTCCCATTGTCGTCTCAGATGGTCCATCGCAGCTTCCTTATTCGATTTCAAGGGGCCGCGGGATCGCCGTGAGCGACGGCCCCGGAACCGCGCGTACGGTCGAGCCGGCGGCTGATTCTACGTCGCGCGGCTCGAACCCAGAAACCTCTGCGCTCGCGCCGGCGATCACCGCAGCGCAATTCGGCGTACCCGCGGCGGCCGCCCGGGTGTCCGGCGCGGCGACCTCGAATTCCTGGTATGGGACGCATGCGACCAGCTCCAGGGAAGCGTTTTACGTTTATTCCGATAAACAGAATTCGGGGAACCATTTCATCCCCAGCGGCTGGATGGGCGATTATCGCGATATCCGGCTGGATGAAAGCAGCCGGAACAATCCGCATTCCGGGAGCACCTGCATCAAGATCATGTACTCCGCGAAGGGAACGCAGGGCAATGGCTGGGCGGGCATCTACTGGCAGACGCCGGCAAACAACTGGGGCGATAAGCCGGGCGGGTACGATTTAACCGGCAAGCGGCGGCTGACTTTCTGGGCGCGCGGCGAAGAGGGCGGCGAGGTCATTTCGGAATTTAAAATGGGCGGGATCACGGGCGAAAACAGCGATTCTTCCGAAGCCAGCACCGGCTCCATCGTTTTATCGAAAGACTGGAAGAAATACACAATCGGCCTGGCGGATAAAGATCTGACGCACATCATCGGCGGATTCTGCTGGACCGCCGCCCGCGATGCCAACCCCAAAAGCATCACCTTCTACCTCGACGACATCCGCTACGAATAAGGGGTCACACCCCTAGCGCAAAACAAATCCACTGGTTGGGACACAGCATGCCCGAAAGTCCTTGCTGTGTCCCAAATGAACGCGTAGATTACGCGAAAGGGTGTGACCCCTTAAGAATTCAGGCGGTCGATGAGCTGGCGGAGGCGGCCGAAGTTCAGCCGGTCAAACTGGAAGGCGAGTCGCGGCAAATCAAGATGGTCGGTTTCTTCCTTAAACGGTTTCGTCACCTGGATGGTCCCTTCGGTGCAGATATCCTTGAAATCGGCGTTAATGGCTTTGAGCGCGGCGGCGCTCGGTGCTTTATGAACGCGCATCACGAGCAGGTCCTTCACGAACCGCATCGAATGATAATTACTGTAGAAACGCAAGATTTCCTTCACCGCGACATCCACGCTGTCCGTGATCTTGAACAGGCCCATATCCTCCGGTGAAATTTTCTTTTTCTTGAGCAGCTGCTTTTCCACATAGCGCTGCCAGTCCTTCCAGTAGTCACCCCCCGGGGAATCGATAAACACAATCGGCATCGGATCGGCCTTGCCCGTCTGCACCAGCGTCAGCACCTCCATCGCCTCATCATGCGTTCCGAACCCGCCCGGGAAGAACGCGACGGCGCTGGTTTCTTTGACGAACATCAGCTTGCGGGTGAAGAAAAAGCGGCAGTCGATGAAGAGCGGATCGTGGCCGATGAATTCGTTGGCTTCCTGCTCATAGGGGAGGCGGATGTTGATGCCGAAGCTGTTGTTTTTCCCCGCGCCCTCGTTACCGGCTTCCATGATGCCGGGGCCGGCGCCGGTGATCGCCATAAATCCGTGCCGGGCCATCTGGCTGGAAAAGTGCAGCGCCTGCCGGTAATCGGGATCGTTGCGCGCCGTGCGCGCGGAGCCGAAAATCGTCACCTTGCGCCGATCGCGATAGGGCTGGAAAATGCGAAACCCATAGCGCAGCTCGCGCAGCGCGCGCGATAGAATTTTGATATCGCCGCGGCTGAGCTGGGCGTATTCGGCCTTCAGCGCCGTGACAATCAGCTGGCGGACCAGATCGCGGGTGTCTTCGCCTTTTCGCGACGGCGGCTCAGCCAGATCAACGAGCGCGTCGATTTCCTTGACGATCTTCGGATCCCAGGCGTTGAAGCCTTCCTGATCCGGAGATGGCTGTTTTTCCGGCAATGGCGGCGGAACTTTTCCCATGGCGAGAAATTCTACAATATCGACAGGAGGCAATTTCAAAATGACGGCGGTCTTAATTTATGACGGGCGATGTAATTTCTGTCGGACGCAGGCGGACCGGCTGGTGCGCCTGTCCGGTGGACGGCTGCGTCTGGAATCCTTCCGCGATCCCGGCGTGATCGCACGCTATCCCGGCCTGACCGAAGAGGCCTGCGACCGGGCTATGCAGCTGGTGACAGCCGATGGCAAGATTACCGCCGGCGCCGAAGCCGCTGCGCAAATCATCCGCCTGAACCCCTGGCTCGGCTGGGCCTCGTGGATTTACTACCTCCCCGGCATCCGCCAGATTTCCGACGCCGCGTATCGCTGGATCGCCCGAAACCGCTTTCGCTTCGGCGGCACCTGCGACCTTCCGAAGGGGTCACACCCCTAGCGCAAAATTAGCGGACTCTCTGGGACACAGCAAGGTCTTTCGGGAAAGCTCTGTCCCAACTGACCGTGTAAATTGCTTGAAGGGGTGTGACCCCTAAAACCGGAAGGTGGTGCTGAGGCGGTGTTCGTCCTGGAGATTGAGGCTTAGCAGGAAGGAGTAGTCGAACTGGAAGATGCCCCAGCGGGCACCGAAGCCGAGCGTCGGTCCGTTGCCCTGCATAAACCCGCTGCGAATCGCAAAACGTTCCTGGAACCCCCACACCTCCGCCCCTGAGAAAACCCGCGCGTCCTGCGCCTCCTGTAATTTAATCAAGCCATCGACATCCAGGTTCACGAGAATCGGCCAGTCCAACGGGTCGCGCAAGGTCAGACCCGCGCCGGGCCGCAGCCGCATCGGCACCCGGTCACTTGCGTCCGGCGCCGAAGGCGCGATGGACGACCCCCGCAATATCGTTCCCCCCACATCGGTCAGCGCGACGCCGAAGCGGATCGGATTGTACTGCGCATGGACTCCCAGATCCACCCCGAGCCCCGATTCGCTGAATCCGTCGAACGCGAAGCGGAAATACTTCATCGCCGCCCCCAGCGACACATGCTCCCAGGGGTGGACCCCCGCGCCCCACAGAAACAAATCGTTGGTCAGGGTATCGGTCCCGAGAATCTGCTCGTCCGTGCTCGTGAGCTCAATGCTCGTACTCTGTAGCCGCAGCCACCCGAATCCGAAGCTGCCCGGAATGACCGGGCTGTTCCAGCGCTTGTTGAACGCCAGGAATTCGCGCGACGTGCTCAGCGCCGGGGCCTGATACATGGCGGTGACGCCGGACTGCACCAGATTCCCCAGGCCGGCGGGGTTGTAGTAGATCGATTCCATCTCGTCCGAAAGCCCGATGAACGCGTTCCCCATGCCCCCCGCCCGCGCCCCGATGCCCGTCAGGGCGAAGGCGTCGGGTTCGCCGGATGCGGATGCCAAACCGCAACTCAAAACACAAAGTGCAAAACTCAAAACAATGGCCCTCATCCGGCCTTCGCCATCCCCCATACGTAAGGGGGACCAGGCATGCCCTGCCCTCTCCCCGTGGGAGAGGGTGCCCGGTAGGGCGGGTGAGGGCAAGCTTCTCTCACTTAACACCCACCACCCGCCGGTACTGTGTCTCATCGTGCTGGGGGCTATGGCCGTGGATTTTCGCGATGTAGAGCCCCGGGCTGACATCGGCTCCCTGGTGATTGTGCCCATCCCAATTGACCTCATAGCGCCCGGCCCCCGTGGTATCCTCCCGGAAGGAGGTCACAAACTGCCCGCCTGCATCATAAATGCGGATATCGAACGTACCGGCTTCATTCACCAGCGCGACAAATTTCGTGGCTTCAGCGCCGATACGAAAGGGGTTCGGATAATTATGAACCGTATCGCTGAAAAAGCTGCCCGCACCCGACCCCGTGGCCGCTGCCCCGCCGGGGTTCCAGAAACCCTGAAGCGTCGTATAGCTCTTGCGCAACGCCCGGTTGGTCCCTGCCGGGTTCGAGATGGCATCGATCGGGCTTACCGACGCCAGTCCAAACCATTCCGTCTGGTAATTCGGATCCAACGTATCGTCCGGGCGGCTGAAAAGGAACTGGAGACCGTGGGTGAGACAGTCGTCCGCTGTGTCCTGCCACCATTCATCGGTCCATTCGAAAACGGTGCCGCCAATCAGATCCGCGCTGCCGGCTGTGGCGGCGCTCAGGTTAGCGGAGATCTCCTGCCATTGGGGGCCGATGTAGCTGGCCTGCATATCCTGATCTTCGCGGCCCACGGAATCACGGTAGGCGTCTTTGCCAAATTCCGCAACCAGGATCGGTTTGGTAGTGCTCGAAGCAAGAGTCTGGAACAGCCTCTCGAAGGTCTTCCCCCGGTAGGCGGTCACTCCCCAGATATCGAGGTGGGTCATTTTGGAGTCATCGGCCTGAACGGTGGCGTTACCGACGTTGAAAGACGTCGTCGCGCAGCCGCCCTGCGGACATTCGCCTTCCACGCTCGCCACCGGGTGATTGGGATCAGCGGCTTTCACTTGCCCGGCCAACGTATTCAGGAACATGTACCAGGCGGAATTGTCTCCGTTATTCAGGTTCTGCTCGTTGCCGATCACCCACATCAGTACCGCTGGATGGTTCTTATAATTGTTAACGGAAGTCAGAAGCTCATTCTGGATCTGAGTCTGAATCGCAGGGTCGCTGAGATTACTGAAATCCGATACAAAGTAGCCCATGACCACATAAAGATGATCGGCCTGTGCCTGATCCAGAACCTGAAGAACGGAGCTGGTCTGGGAATTCGTGTTGAGAAGACTGTAGGTGCGGATGGTGTTTGCGCCTAGCTTCTGGATCAGCGGGAAGTCGGCCACATAGGTGGGGCGGTCGGTCCACCATTGGTAGGGGCCGGAGCAATTGGTGGAGGGATTCTGGACCGTGCTCCCGACCGGCGTGGGGGAGTAGTCCACCCCCTGGATGGTGAATGCCTGGCCGTTAACCAGGAGCCGGCGGCCGCTGACCGTCACCACCGTGGGGGCGGCAAAAACGGGGGCGCAGACGGCAACTAAAAGGGCCGTCAAGCTCCTTTTCACTATTTATTATGGCGGTACAGGTTCAGGCTAGTATGGAGGGTGTTCAGCGCATCGAGCAACCCCGTGATCTCTTCGCCCTCAGAGGCGGTGACCTTGAAAACCCATTGGCCTTTTCTGGGGTATTCCACTTCGATAGCTTTCGGATGGGATGCGTCTTTTTTTGCCTCCTCCCATACCTTTTGGAAGGGGTCAGCCTCACCCCCAGCCCCTCTCCCCATGGGAGAGGGTGGAGGGAGGCCGGGTGAGGCGTCTTTCACCCTTTTGTCGACCTCTGACTTGAGCTTTTTGACCGGCCAATCCCCCTTGGCGCAGGCCTCTCCAATGGAAATCTGATCATTTGGCTCATTTAAACGCATTATTTCTCTTAAATGAGTCATAGAAAGTCTGGCGCGCGCCAGACTTTCCTTCACTGAAGGGTCCATATCGGCCAAACTAAGGAACCGGCCCACGACTGTTTCATCCTTGCCTAAAGCCTTAGCCAACCCTCGAACATCCAACCCCCCAGCCTCCTGCATCCTCTTGTAGAGCGCCGCGCGATCGAACGGGTTGACGTCCTCCCGCTCATCGTTTTCGGCAGCGGTTACGTAGAGCTGGGCAAAAGGGGAGAGACCATCGCGGACAACCGCCCGGACCTTTTCCCATCCAAGTCTCTTGGCCGCCAGCGTCCGGCCGATGCCGGCGATGACTTCATAGCGGTCCCCCTTGGGGACCACGATGATGTTCTGCAGCTGCTTATCCTTGCCCATGCTCTGGGCCAGCGATTCCAGCTGATCGGGACTGTGAGCGCGGGCCTGCGAGGGGACGTCGATTAAACTGAGATCAATCCAGACGGTCTGCGTATCGGGCGTGACGTTCATAACGGGGTCCTCCTGAGCGGGTCATTAAATAACATGCGGATGATACCTCTCTCAGGCCGCGCGGGCAAGTCAGCGACGGATAACCAGCAGGGGTCACACCCTTTCCGCAAAAATAGCGAACCATTTGGGACACAGCAGAATAGGTTATCTGGCCAAATGGTGCTCTGTCCCAGACACCCCTCCTGCATCGCGGAAAGGGTGTGACCCCGAGGAAAAAATGAATAAATTCCGAGTGGGTCGCTCTAACCTGTGTCGCTTAATTTCTCGAAAGGAGATTTATTATGCCTCGACCCCCAAGAAGTCTCATTCCCAACGGCATTTATCACGTCATCAGCCGTGGCGTGAAGCAATGCCGGATTTTTCTGGAGAACCGCGACCGCCTCGATTTTCTGCGGCTGATCCGCTTGACCCGCGATGACCAGCCGTTCATCCTGCATGACTACTGTCTGCTGGATAATCATTATCACCTGCTTCTGCAGCCGACCCGGGGTGTTCTGTCGAAAATCATGCAAGGAATCAATAGCGTCTATGCCAACCGCTTCAATCTGCGCCACGGTCTCAGCGGTCATGTGCTTCAGGGCCGGTTTCACAGTATCCCGGTGGACACAGACGCCTATCTGACGACGGTGAGCCGCTATATACACCTGAACCCTGTTCGTGCCGGTCTTGTGCAGCGGCCGGAAGATTATCGCTGGAGTAATTATCGCGCGATGATCATGGGTGCGTCCGACCCGCTGGCGGATCCGCGTTTTGTCCTGGGGTATTTCGGTTTTGAGGAGGGGCGACAACGTCAGGGCTATCGTCGGTTTGTGGAAGACGGAATGACGCGTCCGGAGCCTGTCACGGATAAGGTTTTATGGCGAATGCGGCAATGGGGCGAACCGTTCAAGGAGCGTGCTGTGTCCCAGCTGATGCGCTAATTTGCTTGAAAGGGTGTGACCCCTATGCGCTGCGGGCAAGGGAGCGGCGGGCGGCGGCGTGAGCGGCGACTATCGCTGTGAGAGCAAGTAGTACCTGGGCTATAACCAGGTTTTGGCTGACCAGACTATGATGGACCCAGCTCAAAAGATAGGCGATGGGAACGGCTGCGACGGCCATCAATCCCGCCAATCCCATGCCTCGCTTGTTTTTCTGCGACTCGACTTTCCTCGCCTTCCTTTGCAGCATTCGCCGCAAAACCTTGGCCGTCTGCATCGGATCCATCGGTTCGATCTTCGCGAGAAGCTTTTCTAATGCCGATCGATCTCTGCGGATATTGTTCCCGCCATCGAGCAAGGAATTGATCCGTGCCCCGCTGAATTTCGTATCGAAGAGAGTTCGAGACGGCGGGTTGTGATCAAACAAATCACGGAGCCGCTGGCGCAGATTCTCGGAGGCGACTTTTTCCAGTTCCCTGGGCGTTTTCTTATTCGTCAGATGTTCGGCGAGACGCTGCATATCATAAAAGAACGATCTTTCAATAGGTCCGGGGCGAAAGAACCGATTCAGCTTTCTCCGCGATATATGTCCTTCCCTCATCAAGCCGTCCATGCCCCATCGCTGAATGAGAGGGGCGAAGTCGTTGCGCAGCCGGGACAACTCTGTTGGATTGACAAAATTTTTCCCAACGAGATCAATGGACGAAGGACCGGAGCCGCTCCTATTGTCCCGATTCATCCGCGGCGTCCGATGAATCAATTCGGCCGTTAGGATTTTGGGGCTCGCGGCGGGCAGGATTGCGGTGCGCATATCGATTATCTGCATGCTTGTACTCCTTATCGCGAAGAACCGCTGCCCCTCATAAGTAGGCAATGTCCACTTTCGCGTTACGAAATGGGCACGATCGGCGTCATCCCAGGAAAACAGTAGCTGGTTATATCGGGAATCAATCCCTACCATTTCCTGCCGCAGGCGCTCCGTAAAGCGAGCGCGGATATGAGGAGCTCTATCATCCATTAAGGGGATTGAAATATCGACGTCATGATCATGACGATCCGGTGAGGTGATCGCGGCATCCAAATCATAACGACCTTCCGCGAAGCCGCCATAAAAGAGAATCTCCCTTGTATAGGAGCCGAGGCCCGCTTCAGTGCTGCGCAGCGCTTCCTGCAAATCGCGCGCGATCTCAATCGCTCCCTTCTTCGTTGATGACGCCGCGGCGGGCTCGGCCGCAGTGATCAGGTAGGCCCCCGAAGGGAGCGTCTCCACATGCAGCAGAGGATTTTCGCGCATGTGCTCACACATCTCCCGGGCTGAGCCGGATAACAACGGGTGGGATTGCCAGGCCAGCTTTTTATCCAGGATGGCCAGCGTGATCCCGCGTTCCATGTAGCCAGACCCCCGCGCCCGCGCATCCATCCGCAGGTCCTCCAGGAGAGGAGCATTCGCCGCCGCCTCGTGCACGATCACACGATCTTGCGCCAGAAGTTGATGCGTCTGGGCGTCCAGCACAAGCAAGTATTGATAAACCGATGACGCATTGCTTTTTTTCGAAGACAATTCACTTGTGACTAAGCCTACTTTGATGGCCGGGTCACGTTGACTGTGGATGGCCCACTCCAGTTTCGATTCAATCCGTTCATTAAAATCCGGCCGCTGCGGCACTCTCGACGTAAAGAGTTCCGCGCTCAGATCCACGGGCGCTGCGGCTTTGGCCCCACCCGAAAATGGAATGCCGGTGCCGGCGTCGGAAAATCGGTCCACAGGGGCGCCCGGGTCCCCGCGGCCGGTCAGACGATTCAAGGTTTTCATCGGTCCGGACGCATCGCGGGTCCCCTCGAACGCCGTTTGGATCGATGGGGTATGCCCGGATTGAGCAGCCGGCGCGGCGACGGGCTGCCAAACGAGCGGGAGCCAACCGTATCGAGCGGGATTGGAACGCCACTCCTGGGGCAAAATATACTGCACATAAACGGCTCGCGGGTCTTTCCAACCCAGCGCATTGCAGAGCTTCAGAAAGCTGCCGTAGCGCGGGATGCTTTCTCCTGCTTCCCAAAATTGAACCGAACGTTTGATCACTCCCACGCGATCGGCCAGGGCGGATTGGCTCCACCCCTTTTGCGCCCGCGTTGCCTTAAGTTTGTCGCTGAATGACCATGGCACAACATCGATTTCCCCCCCCGGGGAGACGAGCCGACTCAGGCGCTGCTGATGAAGGAGGGAGATCCATTGCGACCAAACGGCAGAACCGTTGAAATTCAGGATTTTGCCGTAGGCGGTCATGATTTCAAGGGACGGAATGTATTTGTCTTCTTCAAAACAAGTGATCATGTTCGCCGTTAAATTCAAATGGGCCTTCTGCTTGAAAAGCTGAACTAATGCCGGCTGGGACATATCGCGCCGCGCCTGCAGGAGATAAAATCCCAGCGTTTCGCCTGGACGCAGCGGCGGAACACTAACGTTCAGCGGTTCAGGATCCGCCAGGTCCAGATATTCACGCCAGAAAAAGTCCGGGTCTTTCAAGCCGAATATTCTTGCCACATGAGCCGCCATGGACGGCGTGAGCAAGCAGCGACCGCTTTCGAACAGCCATAAGTGGTACGGCGTCAGCCCAACCTGCCGCGCGCCCTCGTCTCGATTCCAGCCATTGCTCCGGCGTAAATCAAAGAGTTTGGACCCCGCTCTGACCGAATACCCCGGCGCCTCGGTCGTCGCTGCAGCCATAAACATTTTTCGTGACGGCGTCAGAGTCCCATTCAGCCATCGCTCGATCAGTCCGCCCAAAACCCGGCTTATCTTATTCTGAAGATCTGACTTCCAGAGTCGGAACCGAAAATTCACGACAACTTTCGGATTGGCTTCGTATGAATAGTAAAGCCTCGAGACCCGGGTGGCGGGCAACAGTTTCGGACGATTCGCAATTTCATTTCGGATGGCGGCTTGGAGACGCGGGTGATCCAGCCAATAGCGCATCAAGACCCTGATGACCTGTGATTGATTAAATCCGAACTGTTTGAGCCGGGATCGAAAGGATTCCACAATGGATGGATCTAGACGCAAACTCGCTTTTAGTTCCTCCTTTGTAGCGGCCATCGCGTAGGGTAGACCGTCTTTTTGGGTTAAGCGTTCCAGGTTGAAATCTTCATGGACCTTCGCCGCTCCGGCGTCAAATGCATCACGGGCGCGCGGTATATTGATGCCATAGGGCAGGGCCTTATAATAAAATTCCGTCAAGCCCCCCCGCGCCATATCTCCAAACAACTTTTCTAAAACGGGAAAATGAATCGCCGGCACCGTTCGAACCAGCTTCGTCCCCACCCAGACTAGCCAGCGATGTGCCTTTAAGAACGGCTGCAAGGCGTCGTCGATTACCTCGGTCCCCACTTCGACCAGGAATTCCTCCAGAGTAGGAATCTCGGTCCACTCCAGGGCAACTTCTTCCGCGCGGTCACGGATCTTTCGTAGGAATCTCGCTTCGGCTCCCGGAGCCAACGTCCCCAGGGCTTTCCGCATGCGTTCTTCGTTGTTCCACAGCACTCCCCAGGCAAACACGACACTCGCCCAGCTCAGCCAGACCATCCCTTTGGGTCGAGAGGAAGAACCACCGCGGCTGGTTTTCTCAAATTCCACCTTGGTTCCGGCGCCGGTTAAATCGATCACCGTCAGCTCAAATAGGGGGCCGTCCGTGGGCGTGATCCGAAATTTGAAATGAGGATTTTCCATGTCCGGATTGCGAAAATCCTGAGGTTCTCCCGTGGTTCGGCCCACGGTGATCCATGTGTTAAAAGGGAAGGTATCGTAATCCTCTTCATTCACTGGATCCCAGTAGGCTGATGTCCCGTCCGATCGCATGCCCACTTCGTATGTCCGAAAACCCACCGTGATCCAGGCTTTGCCGCGCACGATGTACTTTCTTTCCGCAGATCGGACGGTTTCGTTGATCATGGGCCCCTTGTAGACCGTTGAGGCTGTTCCTAAAAGCGGCCGGAGAAAATCCTTGATCGCGAGAAGCCGATTGAGTACTGACGTAGGAGAGTCCACATATTTGAAATACATAGCGGCATCGACCTCGGCCTTCAGGAACAAATCGATCGTATCCCTGAAGGCTTCGGGCGAATTTTCAAGAAAATCGAGAAATTCCCTGACCATTTTACCGGTAAATGTCATTCGTGATTTTTTCAAGGATCGATAATCATTGAGCGTCTCCACGCTCCCCTGCATCCGCCTGAGACGGTTCATCATGACGATAAATTTCTTTTGTTCCGGCGTCAGAATCTCGTGGACATCTTCCGGCTCCGGAGCCGGCGGCGTATCCAAGATCGTCGAATAGGGCTTGTCATTGCGTATAGCCCAGGTCAAGGCGTCATCCTCGGATGGCAACGCATCTTTGGTGATGGCTCGAGCCAACAGGTGGAGAGGCGTCTGGTCTCTGTTGGGCTTGTTCAGATGATCCAGGAACCAGCGGTAACCTGCATCCGAAAGAATATCGCGGGCCACCGCTTCGGCGTCGACCGGGAGGCCCGGGGATCGCAGATAGGCCTCTACAATTTCATGCAGCCAAGCCGCCGTATTTTCCTGAAACCGGGAACTGACGCCGATAAAGCGCGGGTCGCCCACGCCCTTGATGCTCGGGTGATATTCCAGGATGCCGATCAGACCCTTAAAATCACGTTCAAACCAACGAAGGGCCTTTTGAAGATAGGGCCACAATGCAGGATTTAACGCCTTAAGGCGGTCCTCCTCCTCTTCGAGGGGGCCGCGAAGTTTTTCCACAATCCTCGCCCGGGCGCTCAGAGAGTTGGCATCCGGAATTTCAAATTGCAGATTCTGGCGCCGTTCCCGCTGCGATTTCCAGGGCGTATAATCGACGTAGAGCTTTCCCCAGGAGTTGACGGGACCGGGTTTCGTGAAGCCGACCAGGTTCATAGTGCCTGGCGCCATCGCGCCGGCAGACGGTGATTCGCCCGGTGCGACGGCCATCGGGGATGGTGGCCCCTCCGGCGGCGTCTGATCGAGATCGTGGACCGTGCCGCGGCCGGAGGCCAGTTCAATGCGCGAACGTAATGCTTCCAGCCGAACGGTATCGGGAACTTCAAGCGTTAAATCGATCTGCATGAAACCGCTCGATGAAGGCTGACAGAGGACTCGTGGGACGACAATTCGCGTGTCGCCGGTATCGGAAATGGTTTGGAGAATCCGACCCAGCAGTCGGTCGGTTTCCAGCGTGACCACCCGCCAATGCCGGGTGATGAACCGACGAGGCTCGTCAATCACTCTGGCGACACGACGCGTCTCCGTCTCACGCGGGGGGATGTCCGGGATCAACCTGAGCCCCCGCAGGATTCTTGCCCGCATGCCCTCAGGCATGGGCTGGGCCACCCCATTGATAATTTTCTGAATGACCAGCTGGATATCCGCCGGCCTGTCCGAATCAGAGGAGGGCAGCGGCTCTCTTGAAATCAGCGTTCCGCCGTATTTTTCGATGACATAGACGGCCCCCCGCATAATCCCCGGTCGGACATGGTCGCGTTGGAGGCGTAAGGTCAGCTGCGTGTCTGTGACCTCGATGGGCTCGACTCTGATGTACGATGAATTATTGGCTAAACGCTGAATAACGCCTATCGAAATATTCCCCATTCCAATGGCCGCTTCCAGCGCATTGATATCGTTGAGATAGATGCGGGGGAACAGTCCAAGCCAGGCGCTGAGCTGTGTTTCAATGTCCTCGCGCTGAAGATCGTCCGGGCGTTCCAGATGGAATATTCTTTGCAGAATTTTCTGGCCCTTTCTGACGGCATTGCCATATCGCTGAGCGTCCAGAAGGGTCACCGTCTTGTGGGTTTTGCTGGTCTTAAAGAAGCCTTTGAAGGACCGCAGATACAATTCACGAATGGTTAATTTTTCCGTCCCATTTTCTTCGAAATCCTGCTGGATATCCTGCCGAACGCCCTGGAGAACCTCTTTCCAATGGTCCGTCTGCGCCTCCGTCAAACTGTCCATCACGCGGGCAAAAGCGACATGGTAGTACCAGACGGGCAACTCGGGCGTCACCACGCGCCCCATGCCGATTTGCAGACTGTCCAGGCGCTTGAGATCTGCTGCGGGATTAAATAACTCAATGGAGATGGCCCCCTGCTCAGGATGAAGCGTGATGTTTCCAAGATTCCCCTCCACCTGGTGGCGGTACCGGGCAATTTCCTCCAAACGCGCGCCCAGGCGTTCAATCTCGGTTTCCGAAGGGTTCGCATACGCCGGGCCGTAACCGACCGGGGCAATCGTGATGTGACGCTGCTCCGCGCTGAGGAATGAAATCCTTCCCTTCAAATCAGGATAGTCTTGGAGTCGTTTCTCCACCATGACCTGCCAGCGATCCATGCGGCGCTGCACATTATCAGGAATGTCCGCCACAACGCCTAAGCCTCCGATAGGCTCACCCTCCTCCGCGGTGACCATCCGCTGGAATGCGGTTTTATGCAGTTCATAGACCGGAAGTTTCATGGCGTCCGACCATACTTTCAGGACGCCTTGTTCATACCGATAGGTCGAGTAGGCTTCAGGATCCAGCTTCCCCCTCGATTTTTGATTCCTTCGAAGAAACTCAGAAGAAAGCGCGCGGCGTTGCATGATTTTTTTAGCGTTTAAGACGAGGGGGAGGGTGAGCACATAAATGAGAAAGAAGGTGGTCGCTCCCAGCAGCCAGAATTGAATATCGGGCGGCTGCTTTGACAGCCAATCGAGGGCAGACCGCAAGGTATGTTCATGCAGAAGGTGCCGCAAGAAATCCCAGGAGAATAGAGACGCGGTCGTAAGCGAAGGCCCTGTCAGAACCTCCGTCGTCCAACGGGCCAATCGATAATGCGCATAGCCCGTCAAAGCCGCAGCGACAGGAAGCATGAGAGCTTCCTGCTGGAAAATGGCGGAATTCTGGGTTTGGATTTTGGCCTGCCCTGCTCTTATTGCGAGAACATCCGCGCGGGCAGTATCCGCCAGCAGGCAGGGGATCAGCAGAAGAGCAATAAAGCGATTGACGATTCGCATAGGATCTCGTACGCGTGACGCGTACGAGGAATGCTCTATCTTACGGGGTTCGCGGCGGCGTTTAAATGGATCGGAAGGCTAAAAATTTGGGCCGGAGGACCCACGCAAAAAGTGGTACGTGGTAACAGACTTTATTTGGATTTCTTTTTGAAATGAGCTTCGGTCGTCTTGTAGCTGCGGCGGACATCGGACAGCGATTGGTCGAGGTTCTTACGGAAGGAATCCCACTGCGAATCGGTCGTTTTCTGAAGGGCATCCAGCTGCCGGCGTGTTTCGTCAATCTTCTTCTGGAGCGCCTCGGTATCCGTATCGAGTTCCTTGCGGGAATCTGAACCGGCTTTCTCAAATCGGGAGCGGAGATCAACCACTTTCGCGCTGATTTTATCGAGTTCGCTCTGAACCTTCTGCTGGTAAGACTGGCGGCTTTGCGCCGAGCTTTGAGCCAGCGCGGGTCCGACCGCCAGAGCGATGACGACCACAACGGACGTCAATCGGTTCATTCGTCTTTCTCCTTTTTCTTGGACTTGCTCGAAGGCCGCAGAAGGCTGAAGATCAGCAGCAGCACCACCGCGCCGACAATCGCCATGACCAGAGAACCCAACGTAGTATCGACTGAAAGTTTGAGGAAACCGAAAACATAGCCCCCGATGAGGGAACCGATGCAGCCGACCACGATATTGCCGATCAATCCGTAGCCCCGGCCGCGTTTTACTTTCCCCACGACCCAGCCGGCGACAAACCCGATCAATAAGAATCGTATAAATTCCATAGTGGTCTATCTATTTTACATCCTAATGTAGAATGAGGCCATGCGGTTATTTGTCGCGGTCAACCTGCCCGATTTGATAAGAACCGGCATCGATCAGGCGCTCCAGCCGCTGCGCCAGTCGGTGGACTCTCTCGGCGCTCGCATCAAGTGGACCGCTCCAGAACAATACCACATGACGATGAAGTTTCTGGGCGACTGTTCCGATGAACAGGTCCCGAAAATCAAGGAAACTCTCCAGCAGGCATCGGCGAGTAGTCACCCCTTCGCCGTAACACTGGCCGAGCTGGGTTGCTTTCCCGCGCGAGGCAAACCCACTATCCTGTGGCTGGCGGTGAAAGAAGGAGCGGAGACGATCACGCGATTGGCCGGAGACCTCGATCGGACGCTTGAACCTCTGGGGTTTGTGAAGGATCCTCGTCCCTTCAGCGCGCATGTGACGGTAGGACGAGTTCAGTGGGTATCGAACGGCGTGAAGCTGCGCCAGGCGTTGGAAGCCACAGCCACATTGACGCTGGGTCCTTTTAACGCCGAATCGCTGGAGCTGATGCAGAGCGTGCTGTCGCAGGCGGGGCCGAGGTATACACTGCTGAAAGCTTCGTCATTCCCCGCGGTCACTGGCGGGGAATCCATGGATCCCCGACAGAGGCACTCGGGGATGACGACTTAGCTGAGGAGATGGCGGAGAGCGCCTTCGAGGTCGGGGTAACGGAACTTGTAGGCTTTGTTGGTGAGCGCGGTGGGTTCGACGCGCGCGCTGGCCAGAAGAACGGCATCGGCCATTTCGCCCAGGACCAGCCGTGCCACGGGGGCCGGCAGCGGAAAAATCGTCGGTCGGGCGAGCACTTTCCCGAGGATTTTTGTGTACTCCGCATTGGTCACGGGCCGGGGCGCTACCGTGTTCACCGGGCCGCGCAGCGATTCGTTGGTCAAGGCAAAAAGAATCACACCAAGAACATCATCCATCGCAATCCAGCTCATATACTGAGCGCCGCTGCCGATCTTTCCACCGACGCCCAGTTTGAACGGCAGGAGCATTTTGCCCAGCGCTCCTCCGAACCGGGATAACACCACCCCGATGCGCAGATTGACGACGCGTATTCCCTTGTCGGCCGCCGGTTTCGTCGTCACTTCCCATTCTTTGCAGACATCCGGCAGAAAACCGGTCCCGGGCGCGCTGGTCTCACGAAGTATCTCGGCGCCGCGGTTTCCGTAAATTCCGATCGCGGAGGCGGATACCAGCACTTTCGGCGGCGTTTTCATTTTTGCCAGCGCGGTCGCCAGAAGAAGCGTCCCCTTGGTGCGGCTTTCTCGAATGACCTGTTTCTTGCCCTCTGTCCAGCGTGCGGTAATTCCTTCCCCCGCCAGATGAACGACGGCGTCAACGCCGGTGAGCGCGTCAGGATCGGGACCGCGACGGGGCGGGTCCCAGGTAATGCCTGAGTGGATGGTCGGATTCTGCGAACGGACCAGTTTGATGACGTCGTGCCCTTCGGAGACGAGAAACGGGGTCAAAGCCGAGCCCACGAGACCGCTGGAGCCGGAGAGTAAAATTTTCACCCCGCCCTGCTTTCCATAGCTAGCTGCGTTATCGTGTGATATTTATCCCAAGTTGAATGCATCACGCTTCGAATATCGCCAGCGATCAGGGCGGGGTTCATCGCGGGAAGTATTTTACTATAAGAAGAAGTGGAAGGTTAGTACTGGATCGCGCTGACGCTTTCGGCGATCTTTTTTTCGTAAAGCGAATCGAACCCCGATTCACTGACGGCGGGCGCGATCACGACATAGCTGCGTCCTTCTTTGCGCAATTCTTCCCCCATCAGCGCCGTATGAAATCCGCCGACCACGAGAATGCGCGGCCCGGAACTGGCGGGCACCTTTTTCTTCGCTTCTTTTAAGAAAATCTGGCTGCGTGCCTGCGCCAGCCGATAGAAACGCTCGGCCGCCGCAATCGCCGGATCCAGCCGCGGGGACGACGGCACCGCGACCTTATTCTGAAGATAAACCACATATTCCGACGGCGTCATCTTCAGCCGGAGGAGGGCTTCGGTGCGATCCAGCTGCTCGGCCAGTACGGGAACCCCCTGAAGCTGCAGGGAATTCTGCAGGCGGCGCATGGACGTCAATTCTTCCAGTCCCTGCTGCTGCAAAGTCTGGACATCACGGTACGCAGCGAGGTTCTGCTCATAGAGCTTCGGGTCTTCCATCCCGATCAGCTGGAAAGGCGAAACGGGAGGGTTGCTCCATTCCTCCTCGGTCAATAAGACCGCCGCCAGTTCCGCGCCGGACAAGTTACCTTCCGTGACCAGCCGGCTCAGCAGGAGCGCGCGTGTCGTTCTGGGAACGCGATGGAAGATCGACATATCCACGCGCGAAAACGCTCCTTCGAGAAAAACTTTATTCACATGCCAGCGCCGATAGCCGAGGAGAATTAACGAGGAGATATGCGACTGGACTTCCGGATGATGATGCACGTCCTGGACCAGCACGAATTCCGGAGCTGAATCGGCGGAAGGAAGAGACGCGTCTGTCACACGCCCCAGTGTCGGTGGAATGCCGAGGGACGTCTGGACTTGCGAAAAGAAGGAGTCCGTCGACCACCCCCTCCCTGGGAATATTCCCATGGTAAACAGGAAAACAACGATAAGAGCCGACCATTGGGGTTTCATAGACATACTCCGCTTGGAACCCGCAACCCCCGAGCAGGGGATAGCTTAACGTATGCGGCTAAACGGGACAATGATTCCAAAGGCTAAATATTGGGGTCCAAAGGACCCAGCTGTTTTGAGGGCCTGTTTCTTATAGTAAGGACTTTATAAGCGGAAAGATTTGCGCGATTCGTTGAGTCGGTTGCGGGCCAGTGAATCTTCCTGGCGATTCTGTCGGGCGAGAGCTTCGGTCACCTGCATCCCTATGGATGTAAGAAGCAGAAGCGTGTTGGCTGAAAAGGCTTCAGGATCCTCGCGGCTGACGATCAGCAGAAATCCCTGCAGAGAATGAGCGGGCTGCTCCTGATCGATCAGCGGCAGGATCGTTGCGGAAGCCACTTTCGGGAATGGAATCTGCAGATGGGCCAGCGCTTCGCGCTGCTCCGCCGATTTCAACTCGATAGCGGCGGGAGCTACTCCCGCCTGATTGACGGGGAGACCGGCGAGAGCCGCCAGCGGGCTGGCCATCGGCACAATCGGAACGGATCCGAGATCCACAGTGGACCAGACCGGTTCAAACTCGTCCCAATAAGAACTGCGCTGATAAAGAATCATGTCGTCCACGCCCTCAAGGGCATTCTTCAAATAGTCCAGGGCGCCGGCGAGACGGTCCGCATACGATTTTTGACTTCCGAGAAGGCGGCCCAACGTATAAATAATGGATAGATCGCCGCTGGTCTGCTGCAGCCGGCCCAGTGTTCTATCGAGCATACCCATGAGCACCGGGACGCCGACCGAGGGTTCCGTTCGGATCCACTCCCTGAACTTCATCCCGAGAATGGCGACCAATTCGCCGTCCTTGGCGGCGGAGGCCATGGCGGCACGTGGACTTTCCTGAAAAAAAGACGATTCCCCGAAAAGAGCACCCGGCCCCAGGACGCTGAGGACCTTGGGCGGCTGCCGTCGGTCTCTGGAAACACGTTGGATGTGGATTTCTCCTCGCAGGATGCCGAAGCAGTACGGCGACGGTTCTCCCTGACAGAAAATGGTTTCTCCGGCGCGAACGGTCCGGATCATCGCGAATCCGGCCAGTTGTTCCAGGTGAGCGGGTGGGAGATCCCGCAGAAGATCGATGGAATGCAGAGCCGTTCGGAGATCGGTCGCCATGGATGCGGTCAGGAATGCGCCGGCGTCGCACTGGGCCGGACCATATCCGGCCGGTTGGCTTTCGCGACGGCGTCTTCCATCGTGATCAGACCTTTTTTCGCCAGATCGGCCAGGGCCTTGTCCAGGCTGACCATGCCGACGCGCGCGCCGGTATCGATCGCACCGTACACCTGGTGCGTTTTGGACTCGCGGATCAGATTCGAGATGGCCGGGGTGACGATCATAATCTCACGCGCCGCGACGCGTCCTTTGCCGCTGGTATGCGGAAGAAGAACCTGGCAAATGACCGCCTTCAGCACGTTGGATAATTGCGTACGGATCTGCTGCTGCTGGTGAGCCGGGAAAACGTCAATGACACGGTCGACGGTCTGGGCCGCATCCGTGGTATGCAGAGTGCCGAAGACGAGATGCCCCGTTTCCGCCATCGTCATGGCCGCCGCGATGGTTTCCAGGTCGCGCATTTCACCGATCAGGATGACGTCCGGATCCTGCCGCAGCGCGTGCTTCAGGGCCGCGGCGTAACTCTGCGTCTGCTGACCGATCTCGCGCTGCCGGATGATGCAGTTTTTCTCCTCATAGACAAATTCGATGGGATCTTCGACCGTCAGAATATGCTTGTGGCTTTTCTGATTGATCAGATTGATCAGGCAGGCCAGCGTCGTGGACTTGCCCGCGCCGGTCGGGCCGGTGACCAGAACCAGCCCGCGCGGCAGATCCGCCAGCTGGGTAATGACCGGGGGCAGCTGAAGCTCGTCGGGTCCGGGGATCTTGGTGGAAATCACCCGCAGCACTGCCTCGACCCCATTTTTCTGAAGCAGAACATTGGCGCGGAAGCGTGAGACATTGTCCACGGCAATTGAAAAATCCAGTTCCCATTCTTTTTCGAAGAGCGCGCGCTGCGGATCAGACAAAAGCGTATAAATAATGCGCTTCGATTCTTGGGCGGTTAGAACCGGGAATTCCGTCATCGGCCGCATATCGCCATCCAGACGGAGAATCGGCGGATGGCCGATCACCAGATGCAGATCCGATCCGCCTTTCTGTACCGTGGCCTTGAGGATATCGATCATTTCCATGAATGCTGCCCCCTTAGGCCGCCCGTGGCGGGCCCATATAGTCGGTCGCGCGGCGCTTTGACATCGACCCCTCCGGGCCGGCCTGCCGCGCGTGAAAATCCTGTGCATTAATCCATCCGCTGCGGGCTAAATCGGCGAGCGCGCGTCCGATACTGACCATGCCTTCGCGTGCGCCCATTTCGATCGCCGCATAAATTTCGTGCGTCTTCGCCGTCCGGATGAGATTGGAAATGGCCGGGGTCACAATCATGATTTCGCGCAAAGCCACGCGGCCTTGTCCTGAAGATTTGGCGAGCAGCGTCTGGGCGACCACCGCGCGCAGAACGCCCGCTAGCTGCGTGCGGATCTGCTGCTGCTGCCGGCCGGGGAAAACATCGATCATGCGATCCACGGCCTGGGCGGCATCGGCGGAGTGGAGGGTGGCGAACACGAGGTGCCCCGTTTCAGCGACGGTGATCGCCGCGGCGATGGTTTCGAGATCGCGCATTTCGCCGATCATCACCACGTCCGGATCCTGCCGCATGACGGTCCGGAGAGCGGAGCTGAAACTTTTCGCGTGAATTCCGATTTCGCGCTGGCTGACGACACAATTCTTGTTGTTATGAACAAATTCGATGGGATCCTCGATGGTAATAATATTCCCGCGCCTCTTCTGATTGATCTGATCGATGAGACAGGCCATGGTGGTCGATTTCCCCATGCCCGTGGCTCCCGTAATGAGTACCAGGCCCGATCGCAGCTGGGCCTGATCCACGACCACCTGCGGGAGCATCAGTTCCTCCGGCGTCGGAATTTGAGCCGGGATCAGTCTCAGAACGGCCTCGAGCCCGTTTCTCTGGAACAAAGCGTTCCCGCGGTAGCGCGTACTTCCGACATTAATCGAAAAGTCGATGCAATAATCCTGCGCCAGACGCCCGCGCTGCTCCTCGGTTAAAAATTCAAGAATGATCTGCTGAGTTTGCTCGGCTGTAAAGGATTGGACATGGGACATCGGCAGGAGCTGGCCGTTGATGCGTAAAAGCGGGGAACTTCCCGGAACCAGGTGGATATCGGAGGCGCCTTGAGCGGCCGCTTCCTGGAGCAGATCAACCGACTTCATGCTTGAATGCTTAGCACGGAATCGGCTGAATTTAAAGGGGAATTTTCAGGGTTTTTACTTGAAGAAGGTGTCCGCCAGCTGAAGCCACTGTGGCGGGACGATTTTAAGCTTGGCGGTGGCTTCCTCGAGAGAAACCCCGACGACGTCATTGCCGCGGAGCGCCACCATCTGGCCGAATTTCCCGGCGGCCACCAGTTCGGCGGCCTTGGCCCCCACACGGGTGCCCAGAATGCGGTCAAACAGGGTTGGACTACCGCCGCGCTGAATGTGTCCGATCACGGCCGAACGGGTCTCGATGCCGGTCCCCTTTTCGATTAATTCCGCCACCTGCTCGCCCACGCCGCGATTCTTCAGAAGCATATGGCCAAACTGGTCGAGCTGTTCGCCTTCCTTCTTGGCGCCCGGCAATTCAACCGCTTCGGACGTCACCACCAGAGCCACCTTATCTCGATCATGAACCTTTTTGAGATGGGCGCACATGGCCTTAATATCGGATTTCCGCTCCGGCAGGAGCACCCAATCCGCGGCGGACGCGATCGCGGTAAAGAGCGCCACCCAGCCCGCATGCCGGCCCATGACTTCCAGCACCATGATCCGACGGTGACTGCGGCCGGTATCTCGAAGACGTTCGACGGCATCCACCGCGATCGTCGTGGCCGTGTCAAAACCGAACGTGTAATCGGTCGCGGAGAGGTCGTTATCCATGGTTTTGGGCACGCCGACCACCGGCAGCTTATGTTCCTTATGGAAGCGCGCGGCGACACCCAGGGTGTCTTCGCCGCCCATCGCCACGAGGGCATCGAGCTTTAACGATTTGAAGGTCGCCAGACATTTATCAACGGCACCCTCTTTTTTGAAGGGATTCGTCCGGGAGGTCCCGAGGATCGTGCCTCCCTTGCCGACGATTTCCTTCACCTCGGCCAGGCCGAGCGGCTGCGTCTTCCCTTCGACAAAACCGCGCCAGCCCTCTTGAAGACCGACGAACTCGAAGCCTTCATCGAGGCCGCGCATCACGCATCCACGGATCGCCGGATTCAGCCCGGGGCAATCTCCTCCGCCTGTTAATACGGCTATTCGTTTAGACATATTGTTTCTCCTAGCCCACCCTCACCTGGCCTTCGGCCACCCTCTCCCTACTTTAGGGAGAGGGGAGGGGGTGAGGGTGCTCTTAGTAGGCTCCCTTGGTGTCGGCGTTGGCGCCGGCGAGCGCGTGGCCGCCGGAGTACCAATGAGGATCGACGGATTTGGCGAGGTCCTGATTCGTGATTCCGAGCCGCGTCCAGACCGGCTGCGCATACTTGTCGACCAGGTCGGAGAGGATCTTCATCCGCTCTTGGGCGGTCGTTTTCAGAAATTTCTGGCGATCGGCCGGCGTATTCTGGTCGAAATACTCATTGAAGATGGCGCGGCCGGCCATGGTGCCCGAGCAGCCGGCCTTCAGGGTCGCTTCGACCTGCTTGGCGAAGATATCGAACTTCTCGCCCGCGGAGAGCAGTACCCACGGTCGGATGGCGGCATCGTTTACCGCCTTCAGGTTCTCTTCGCCGGGGAATTCGAGCTTCAGGATATCGGTGATCGGGCCAAGCAGCTTGGCCGATTCGATAATGTTCTTCGGGCGCCGAGCCACGTAGGCCGGCGTCTTCTTGTCCTCGCCCTTCCGAGGAAAGGACAGTTCTTCCGTCATTAGAAGGATGTCTTCTTTCGCGCAGGCATCGTAAATCTCCTTGACGAATTTCAGCTGATGCTCCGTGTACGCTTTGTCCTCCGTATCCATGTAGACGAGCAGCTTCACCGCGCTGCAGCCCATGCGTTTAATCTGGGCGACGGACCAGCCCGGCTCATATTCGCCCGGGATGCCGGCATCCTTGGAGGCTTCCACGCGACCGATGAGGCCGACGCCGCGAGCGAGAGCGCCGCTGTTGACGCTCTGGCGTAATCCGTAGTTCACGTCCAGCAAGACGGCGGTGGCCATGCCGGAACACGCCGCGGTAATTTCCATTTTAGCGTCGCGAATTTCCTCGAACGTGGGGTCGGTCGGCTTTCCTGTTGTGCGTTCATGAAACGCTCGCAAGGCCTTTTTGAAGGAATTGCTCTGGTCGAGGGCGAACACCTTGAACTTGCCCGCGACGTCGGTGATCTGGCGCAGGCCCATGAGCTTGCCCGGTGTCAGGTGAAGAAAATAATCTTTGGGACTTTGCTGCTTCGGTGCGGCGGTTGTGGCTGGCATGGAATACGTCCTCCTTGGAATATTATTTTTCAGATTTTAAGCGGATTTTACTTTGGACCGGCGTTTCGTCACTTTTTCCAGTTCAGTTTCCCGCCAGGTCCCGACGGAACGGAACTTCTGATAACGGCTCTCCAAAAGCTGCTCGGGAGTGAGCGTCTGCAGATCGGTCAGGTGCTTGATCAAGCTCGTGCGCAACGCGTTCACCGTGAAGGCCGGGTCGCGGTGCGCCCCGCCCTGGGTTTCGGGGATGATTTCATCCACGATGCGCATGGCCTTAAGTTCTCCAGCCGTCAGCTTCAGTGCGGCGGCGGCATCGATGGCGCGCGCGGAGTCCCGGAAAAGAATGGCCGCGCAGCCTTCCGGCGAAATCACGGAGTACCAGGCATTCTCACACATCAGAAGCCGGTCACCCATGCCGATCGCCAGCGCGCCACCGGATCCGCCTTCGCCGATCACCGTGCAGATCATCGGCGTTTTGAGCGAGGCCATTTCCATAAGATTCAAAGCAATCGCCCGCGCCTGACCGCGCTCTTCGGCGCCGATGCCCGGGTAAGCGCCAGGGGTATCGATAAACGCCAGCACCGGCCGATTGAATTTTTCCGCCAGCTTCATTAAACGCAGCGCTTTCCGGTAACCCTCCGGGTGCGGCATGCCGAAGTTGCGACGCATGGATTCCTGCACCGTGCGTCCCTTCTGATGGCCGAGGACCACCACCGGCTTCCCTTCAAAGAAGGCCAGACCGCCGATCAGCGCGGCGTCTTCAGAAAAGGTCCGATCCCCGTGAAGCTCGATGAAATCGGTCGTGAGCGCCTTGATATAGTCCAGCGTATAAGGCCGCTGGGGATGCCGGGCGATCAGTACGCGCTGCCAGGGGGTCAGGTTGCTGTAGATCTGCTGTTTGAGTTGCTCGCACTTTTCTTCGAGCACCTTGATTTCGTCCGAAAAATCCAGGTGTTCGGAGGCCGCACAGGAGCGCAGCTCCTGGATTTTGACTTCCAGTTCCGAAATGGGCTTCTCAAACTCCAAACCTACGATATCATCCGCCATTAGAATGGAAAATTGGTGACGTAATTCAGCCGCACAATCCGCTCCGCGCCCCGTGCCGCGCCTCGTCCCACATTCCGCGCGGCCACATCGACGTTAAAGAACGATGTCACCCAGAAACGGCCACCCAGATTGATGCGGTTGTCAGGCGCCTTCTGTATATTATCGTACTCCGCCAGAAGGGCGAAGGATTCGACAATTTTATAGGTCATTCCAAAAAAACCGAACGGTGTGCCGCTTTCGTCCACGCGCGGGAAATTGATGCCGGCATGCAGTTCCATATTGGGCAGCAGGAACTCATGGCTGCCTACAAAATAGAGCCCCTTTTCTTTCTGCAGGAAATCCCGCGTGGAATCCTGATAGAGATACCCTTGGTTATCGTATCCCAATGCCAGTGCCGGCAGGATATCCGTTCCATCGAAAAACCGCAGTTTGGCAAAAAGTGACGGGCGAATCATGTGGGGATCATTGCCCCCGATCACGCGCTGGGCGTCCAGCGATATGCCGAGGTTGAAGCGCTTAAAAGGCCCCAGAATCAGCCGCGAGGTAATTCCCCCCTCGCTGTAAAAGCGAAAGCTGGTGGAAAACGTTTTTGGATCAAGAATATCGGCCGTGGGAATATCGACGGCCTCGAGCTGGGGGCTCTCCGCTTCGTGCGGAGCGGTGGTATCCTCCGCAGCCCTTAAAGGACGGACCAGCGCTAACAAGAGAGCCGACACGCAGGCCATGCGTGCCTTGGATCGATACCAGGTTATCCCCATAAAAAAACATCCCGAGGACTCGGGATGGGCTGAATTGTACTTATTTTGTAACGAGACCTTCAATGTGCAGGCTTCCTCCTATTCAGGTCGATGAATGGCTCCCAGGCGACGCAGATCCGGGAACTGCCAAAAGACCCAGGCCACGGTCACCAAGGTCATGACACCGCCAAAAATGACGGAGGGCACAAGCCCCATAAGTCGGGCGGCCAAGCCGGATTCAAAGGCGCCGATTTCGTTGGAGGAACCGATAAAGATACCGTTCACGGAAGAAACCCGGCCCCGCATCGAGTTGGGGGTAAAAGCCTGGAGAATACTGGCCCGGATCACGACGCTGACATTGTCAAAAGCCCCGCTGGCCGCCAGCAGAACCCAGGAGAGCCAGAACAGCTTCGAGAAAGCAAAGGCAATCATCGAAACGCCAAAGCAGGTCACCATCAACAACAGCGTTTGGCCGACGCGCTGGAGAGGAGACCGGTACGATTGGTAGACGGCCATCAGAATCGCTCCCACAGACGGCGCCGCCCGGAGCCAGCCCAGGCCGACGGGACCGACCTTCATGTAATCAGCGAAGATGGGCAGGACCGCATAGGCTCCGCCGAAGAGCACGGCAAACATATCCAGGGTCAGGGCCGCCAGAATGATGCGCTTTGAAAACACGAAACGGATGCCGGACCATAGATCCGTTTGTTCGGCTTCAGAGGGCGACCCGGCTTGCGGAGGCTTCTGCCCCAGTTGCAACGCAAAGCCCAGGGCCAGGACCGCAAGAATTACGACCGCGCCGTAGCCGGCCGCCGGTCCCTTCCAGGCATAGATCGCCCCCCCAATGGCCGGGCCCAGGATCGACCCGATCTCCCAGCCGGTTGAATTCAGGGCTGCTGCCCGCGAGTAGATTTCGCGGGGAACCGTGAGTTCGGAATAAGCAAAGGAGGCCGGCCAGAGGAAACTCCGGGCCAGGCCGGTCACGGCGATGATTCCGTAAATCCAGATCAGCGAAGGCCGGGGCTGCATCGCCATCATCATCAGCAGGCCGGAGCAGAAGAGGAGGATAAGCTGGGTGCCCAGGATAATCGAACGCTTTTCGCGCCGATCCGCAAAATGCCCCGCCCAGAGCGACACCCCGATGAAAGCGACGGCCTCGATGAGGCCGATCAGCCCCAGGGCCAGAGGGTCCTTGGTCAGTTGGTAGACCTGCCAGGAAACCACAAGCGTCTGCATCTGGCTGGCCAGCGTGGCAAAAAACCGCACCCCCAGGAAGCAGCGGAAATCACGGATGCGCAGGACCGCCAGGCTCTCTTCAAAAGGGGTCACACCCATTGGAGCATTCTGTAAGCGTTTTTGGGACACACCACGTGCTGTGTCCCAGCTGATGCCTTATATTCGTTCAATGGGTGTGACCCCTTGCCGTTAGCGGACACGCCGGCGGTACTCTCTTTCCGTGATGAAGGTACGCGTGTCCGGCACGCGATCCACATAGACGCGGCCATTGATATGGTCGAATTCGTGCTGGAAGATGCGTGCGACGAAATTTTTGAGTTGGCCCCGGTATCGCCGGCCATCGAGTCCGGTGAATTCGATATCAACCGTCTTGTAGCGCGGCACGCGGCCGCGCAGACCCGGAATGGACAGGCAGCCCTCCCAACCCGTCACCGTTTCCTTGGAATGTGACACGAGCCGGGGATTGATCATGGCGACGGGGGCCATCGTGGGAGCATGGGGGTAACGTGCGCTGGGCTGTGGCGCTACAACAAAGAGGCGCCGGCCGACGCCCACCTGCGGCGCCGCAATGCCGACCCCTTTGGCTTTTTTCATAGTCACGATCATGTCCGCGACCAGCCGCCGTATCGCCGGCGAGGTGGCCGAACGCACGGGCCTGGACACTTTGCGCAGGACGGGCTCGCCCAGCTGCGTGATTGGAAGTATGCGAGCCCTCATCCGGCCTCCGGCCACCTTCTCCCAGAGGGAGAAGGCCAAAAGCTGTAGGCCCTCTCCCGCTGGGAGAGGGTAGGGTGAGGGCTCATACCAGATTCCTCGGCTTGCCGGCCACAAACGCTTCGAGGTTCTGAATCGCTTCTTCCGCCAGGATTTCCTGCGCCTGGCGGCTGGCCCAGGCGATATGCGGCGTGACGATTAAATTCGGCAGATGCACATCGAGCAGCGGATTACCGTTGCGGGGCGGCTCTTCCGACAGCACATCGATGCCTGCGCCGCCCAGACGCCCCGAACGCAGAGCGTCGGCCAGGGCAGGCTCGTCCACGAGACCGCCGCGCGCCGCATTGATCAGAACAGCCGTCGGTTTCATCAGGCTCAGCTCCGCGGTCCCGATCATCCCGCGCGTCTCGGGAGTCAGCGGGCTATGCAGGCTGATGACGTCGGACCGCCGCAGCACATCATCAAACGCGGCGCGACCGGGACGGATGACAACCGATCCTTTATGCTCAGCGACCAGGATTTCCATACCAAAGGCCCTGGCCCGCTGTTCCACGCCTTTCGCCAGCTCTCCATAACCGATGAGACCCAAGAGCGTTCCGTGAAGATCTTCGACGGGAATGTCGTTCACGGTGGGTTGCGGGGAAGTCTGCCAGCGGCCGGCGCGAACGGCTTCGCGGTAGGCGGGAAGGTTCCGGCGCAAAGCCAACATCAGCATCAGAACATGTTCAGGCACCGATTGCCGCGCATAACCTGGGGCATTGGCCACACGGATACTGCGCTTGCGGCAGGCGGCCAGATCGATGTTATCGAAGCCCGTCGCGGTGATCGCGATGAACTTGAGGCGGGGAAGCTGCGCCAGTTCCGGTTCCCGGATTTTGACTTTGTTGGTGACGGCCATCGTAGCCGCAGACAGCCGTTCCACCGTTTCCTCCGGCGCGGTACGGTCGTAATCCGCCCACGTGTGCGGGAACGACGGCTTACGCATCGGCACCGTGATCGTCCCCCGATCCAGAAAAACAATCGATTCCATAAATTTAGCCGGGGTCACACCCTTTCAAGCAATTTAGCATATCAATTGGGACACAGCAGGAGCCCCTCTGTGTCCCAGAAAGCGCATTAGATTACAGCTAGGGGTGTGACCCCTTTCATTTGAAGTCCGAGGGTTTGAGCAGGAGCGGTTTGAGGTGGATTTCGGAGAGCCACACGGGGCCGGTGTCAGGTGCGGCGGCGACCGGGTAGCGTTTGGCCTGCTTGTCTTCAGCGCCGATGCGCAGTTCGACCGTACGGTCATTGGTTTTGGCCGTGATTCGCGCCCAGTGGAGATTCTCGTATCCGTAAAGCGTCGCGCTGGAGGGATCGACAAAATCGTCCGCTTTCAGGTGCGCCAGGGCGCCCAGCAGCTGATACACCGGCGCCGGATCGATTTTCCTGCCGCTCAACGTCCAGGTATCGCTGGACCGTTCGAGAGATGTCTTAAAACCCCGGCCTTCGATGATCACGGACTGGACTTTGGCTTCGGGCATGTCGACCAGCGTCTTATCCCTCCATGAGTTTACGTCGGTCTCGCCCAGTTCGCCGCGGATAAGATTACGCGCCAGATAAATCGCCGGTCTGTTCGGGAAGCGAAAATAAATGTGAGTAAAATCAGGCGCCTGTTTGCCGAAATCGCCTCCCACCATTAGGCTCGAGCCGGTCTCCGTTAAGCCCACACGGAACGCCGTCGTGGGGCCGAGATCGTAAGGCGTTCCGTCGCGTCCCTCGGAAATTTCATCTTCCACCTGCAGGTCCTGAAGGCCCGAAAGGAGCGTCTTGACCTTCTCCGCATTAGCCGGGTATTTCGCGCCTGAACGGGTCATGACTTTCCAGACTTTTCCATCCTGGAGCAAATTAACCCGATCGTTCCCTTGCGTGAGCAGGACTCCGGTCGCCTTGCCAGCCGCTTTAAGAAATGGCGTCTCTCGGCTGGGCACCTGCAGGTAAAAATAAAGTCCTACCAGGACGGCCAGAAGAACGGTAAGACCCACGAGTGTTTTGATCAGGGGAGAACGGAACATCGCTAGGAGGCCTGAGGCACCGGCTTGGGCGTGAAAGCCGCGGATAGAGTGTGCCGCCATGCCTGGCGCGAACGCCAGCGGAGGAGCCCCCATATCGCCGGCAAAAGCGCCACGCCCAGCGTCGATAGGAGTTTGATGATCTCGCGGGTAGCGCCGGAAACCGGCTTGAGCGGGCGCAGGACCTCGCCTTTGGATCGAATGCCGGCCAGCGTGTCATCGTGCGCCAGGAACGACAGCACATTGGACAGGAGCGCATCGGCGCCCGGGAATTCGGGCAGCTTGGGATCGATAAGGTGGGATGTCCCCAGCACGATGAGCTGAGTCTTCGGGCTCGTCCCGATCAGAGATTGGCCGGCGACCGGAGCGGGCTTCCCCTGGAAATAGCTGGTGAACGTTCCCTCCACCATCGCGCCCAGCGTGTAAGGACCGTGCGGGTCCTGAGGTCCAGGCTGAGGGATATTGGCGGGACTGATGTTATAAACCTGCGCCGGCGCCAGCCAGCTCTGGGACGATGACAGGAGAAGCGGCGTCATCTTGACTCCCTGGACCGTCAGCACAGGATCCAGCGATACCGTGAAAGGCATCGCCACCGTATCGATCCCCAACAGCAGCGGCTGATTCTTGTCCAGCTGGGTGACCAGTGGAATGAAGGGGTAGCGGATGCTGGAGGTAAACGCCAGCCCGCCCAGGTTCTGGGTCACGCCGATGGTCTGGCACTGTGCGTCATAGACCAGCCGGTCGCCAAAACTGACGCCATACGCCTTCAGCAACTCCAGCAATCCCGTATTCTGGGGAAATGCCATGAACCGAGTCAGCTCGAGACCTTTGGCGTCAACGAGGAATGCCGCCGGGATACCACGCATAATCGCCTGATCGATCTCCCAGAGGGACTTGTCGTCAAATTTCTGCGTGGGACCGACCACCAGCAGAGCGTCGGCCTGAATGGGCGCCGTCGTACCTCCCGCCAGACTGAGGGGCCGGAGGTCGTACAGCTGGGTCATGTCCTGCGCCAGCTTGGACTGCGCGCCCAGCCAGTCCGTCTCGCCATGGCCCGTGGTCACGGCAATAGATTTTTTATTCGTCTTGGCCATGCGGGCGATGCGGCTGGTGATATCGAACTCGAGGCCTTCCACGCCCCGCACGACCGGGAGCGTCTCGACATGGTCGCGGTAATAAAACACGAGCCCCATATAGCCCCGCTGGATCTGCAGTTGATCAGACCCCATCTGCTCAAACTGCAGGGGGGCCAGATTGGCTTCCTGCGCCTGCTGCTCAAACTCCTTGGCCGGCTGCGTCAGTACAAATTGAAACCGCACCTTGCCGTGCGAAGCGGCGCGATATTCCGTCAGCATGTCACGGACGTAGCGCTCGAGCGAGTCATAAGGGGAGGGTAAATTCGGCGAGAAATAGGCTTTGATGGTCACCGGATCCTGGAGGCCGCGAACCAGCCGCTTGCTCGACGCTGACAGGGAATAGGCCCGGCGCGCGGTGATATCCACCCGCAGGAAAACCCAGTTGGACAAAATGTTGACGAACAGCACGATGATGGCCATCAGAACCAGGCCGCCGGCGCTGGTGATCGCCAGTTCTTTACGGCGCTCCTGAATCGTACTCATCGCCATCGCCTCGAATGCAGGACCATCAGATTCGCCGACAGGAAAAAGATCGTGCCGCTGGCCCAGTAGATCAGATCCCGGGAATCCAGGACGCCACGGGACAGCGCCTCGAAATGCGCTTCCACGCTCAAACCGCGGACGAAATTGGCGAAAACGCCTGGCAGAAAATCCGCCACGCGGCCCAGCATGAAGAAAAGAAAACAGACAAAAAACGCGACGATGAAGGCGACCACCTGATTGCGAGTCAAAGAGGAAGCCCACAAACCGATCGAGCCGAACAACGACCCCAGCCCGAAAACGGCAACATAGCCGCCTACCATTTCGCCGATATCGGGTCGTCCCACACTCAGAAGGATCAATGGGAAAACCAGCGTGAATAGCATCAGAACCGCCAGCAGCCCCATCGCCGCAAGATATTTCGCCAGGACCACCTCATAATCCCGGATCGGGAGAGTGGCCAGATATTCGATCGTCCCTTCACGAAACTCCTCCGCAAAGGACCGCATCGTGAGCGCCGGGATCAGGAACGTGAAAAGCAGCGGCAACGGCTGGAGAAACGAGTTCAGAGAGCTCACGTCGGCCTGGAATAGCGGTGTCACGAAAAGCCAGCCGCTGATGAGCAGAAAAACAACAAAGACCACATACGTCGCCGGTGAATTAAAGAGTGTGGATAGCTCTTTGGACGCCAGTAGAAAGACTGGATTCCGAATATCGGATACCGAAGAGGTTTTATTCATAAGAAGAACCTCTTCGATATACGGTCTCCGGTATACCTTCTTAGAGTCGTCATGTCGTCAGTTGCCGGAAGACGTCCTCGAGCGACAATCGCTCCGGCGTCATCTGGAGAATCGCCCAGCGCCTTTGCGCGGCCAGATCAAAAACGGCCTCCCGCACATCCGTGTCGACGGATTCGAGGACGATCACGACCCGCGAATCGATCTCGCGCTGCACCGTGGCATGGGTGACGCCGGGCAGCTGCGACAGTGTTTCACGCGCGGCGGCCGCCGGGGCCTTGAGCTCGAGGAGCAGACGATGACCGGCGGTCATATGCTGGCCCAGTGTGTCGGGCGGACCATCCGCCACGATCTTGCCCTGGTGAATGATCAGGACGCGATCGCAGGTCGATCGCGCCTCCGACAGAATATGCGTGGACAACAAAACGGTTTTCTTGCGCTTCAGGGTCCCGATGAGCTCGAGCACTTCCTGCTGCTGATTCGGATCGAGGCCGGAGGTCGGTTCGTCCAGGATCAGGATCTCCGGATCATGAAGAATGGCCTGGGCCAGGCCGACGCGCTGACGGAAGCCTTTCGACAGATGGCCGATGTCCTTGGCCACGACGCTGGCAAGCCCGCAGACTTCGATCACCTGCCGCAGCGCGGGCGGAATGGCCGCTTCGGGCATGTTACGCAGCCTCGCGGTCCATTCCAGGGACTCATAAACCGCCAGCTCGTCATAAAGAGGGTTGGTCTCCGGCAAATAACCAATTTTGCCGCGCACCGCAATGGAGTTATCCAGAACGTCCAGGTTGGCGACTCGCGCGCGGCCTTCAGTGGGCGGCAGATAGCCGGTGAGAATTTTCAGCATGGTGGTTTTCCCGGCCCCATTAGGACCGAGCAAGCCAACCACTTCACCCGGCTGAATCGCCAGACTCACATGATCCAGAGCGAGCGTGGACCCGTATCGTTTAGTAAGTTGAGTGGTTTCAATCATGAGTCAATTTATAAATAGCGAATGTCCCGTATTTTTGTCAAGTGGTCTCAGCAAACCTCAGGTCCGCGCCATCCGCGGGAAGAAGCAGGAAGCCTTCTCCCCATTGATGAGGATCCTCCAGCGACCAGAGATCCTGACAAGTAGAGTCCTTCAGACGCAATCCCCAGACTCCCCCGTAAACGAGCCAGCAGATGCCTTCGCCCGAATCTTCAACTTTGCGGGCCAGAGCCGGGCGCGTCTGGCTCTCCTTATCCATCGCCACCACCGGGCACCAATCTTCCTGGCCCTGACGCACCCGCAGAACGGCGCTCACGGCGCGAGGTTCCGTGCGTTCGCTGAAAACGCGGTCATCGATAAACCCGCAATTGGGATTTTCTTCAAAGCGTAAGAACATTCAGCGCGGCCTGCGTGTCGGACAGGTCCTTAAAGAGATGATCGGGCGACGTTTTGGCGAGTTCCTCACGGGGCATGGGACCGCTGGCGACGGCTACAGTGATGGCGCCGATGGCTTTGCCGGCTTCGACATCGCGGATGTTATCTCCGATGACCACAACCTCGCGCGCCGAGAAGCGACGCCCCGCCAGCGCTTCGCCGCGTTGGACGGCCCGGCGCAGGACGTCGGGGCGGGACTCCGCATCGGATCCATAACCCCCGAAGCGAAAATAGCGCATCAAGTCCGCCCGCGCCAGCTTGATGCGGGCCCCCTCTTCGAGATTCCCAGTCCCAAGTCCCATCCAGATCTCGCCGCGGGCCGTGAGCGCCTCCAGAAGTTGAGGAATGCCCGGTAAAACGCGGTACCCCTCGGCGGCCGGAACCTCTACCTTCAAGCGTTCGACGTAACCCCGGCAGAGCGCTTCAATCTCGCCTTCCCAGGGGTCCCGCTTCAGGTGCACGCGCACCATTTCGCGGCAGATCGCCGGGTCGGTCTTACCGTCCGGGCTCACCTGCTTCATCGCTCCGGGTATTTTGAACAGCTTTTCAAAGGCATGGTCCAGCGCCCGCACCCCCGCCCCACCGGTATAAATCAGGGTCCAATCTAAATCGAATAGAAGCAGTTTTTGAGCCATGAGCTGGGCGATTCCTCAAAATCCGAACAAATACCGGTCAACAAATTCTCAAAACGCGCCTAAAAATCGATCTGTTCTAACGTATTCTCATTGACAAAAGGCCATTCCAGCGTCAGACTTTAGGCAGAGGGAGGGAGCCTTTGACTGAACAAGGTTGTATGTTCGACATTCTTAACTTGCCCGACGCCGCGCTGAAAAAAGTGCTGCCTAAGGTTTCCACGCGCACACTTATCCGCCTTCTGAACGCTTATCCCCGGACCGTCGGCCGCACGTTCATTGGCTTGCTGAATGAATCTCTCAGCCCGACCGCCATGGAATTTCTCAGGGAAGAAATGAGTGCCAGCCAGCCGCCTTCCCTGCGCCAGATTCGCGAAGCCGAATCCGAACTGGTGAAGCTTCTCCATGAAGAGAAGCTGTTCCCGCTCATCCAGCCCCTGCCCGTCGCCTAGGACTTCCGGCTCGCCTTAATCACAATTCCCGCGATGACCGCCACCACCACCAGCGGCACCCCGAGCATCAGGAAAATGCTCCAGTAGAACCCGCGCGCCAGCCCGCTCGAAAAGGATTCCTTGCAGAAAGGACAGGCGTTAGCGACTGATGCGAGTGTCCATATAATGACGCAAGCCCTCATCCGGCCTCCGGCCACCTTCTCCCATAGGGAGAAGGCCGGGCTTTGAGGTTGACCCTCTCCCTTTAGGGAGAGGGTGCGCGTAGCGCAGGTGAGGGCTTTAATAAAGCATTTCATAAATGACTACGCCGGTCACGGAGACATAGAGCCACAAGGGAAGCGTCCAGCGGGCCCATTTCCGGTGCGTGTCGAACCGGTTCCGTAGAGCCAGATAGAGCGTCCGAAGCACCAGCGGCACAATGACAACCGCCAGTATCGTATGCGTCGTCAGGATCGTGAAATAGATCGTCCGCATAAAACCCTGCCCTTGATAGTGCACGACGCCCGCCAGGGCATGATAGGTCAGATAGCTGACCAGGAAAAGAGTCGACGCGATAAAGGCGCTCAGCATACACAGCCGATGCCGACTGACTTCCCCGCGGCGGATGAATCCGTACCCCATCGACAGCAGAACAGCGCTTGTCAGATTGAGCGCGGCATTCAAAGCCGGAAGATGTTGAATCATCGCTGACGGGCCGCCGCCACGGAAACGCCGAACATGAGCGCGCCGAACGCTGCGGTAATAACCAGACAGGGAAGGGGAGCCGCAACCGCGGGGGAGAGCGGATGCCCCTGCACGCTGAAACTGCTCTGCAGCGCCGAGACCCCGTAGGTCAGGGGATTGATTCGCATCACCCAGCGCAGCCACTGCGGCGCTCCGGATAAAGGGAAAAGTGCACCCGACAGGAGCCACATGGGAATCAGGAAGAGGTTCATGATCGCATGAAACCCCTGCGTCGAATCCAGCCGCCAGGCCAGGAAAAACCCGAGTCCCGTCAGGCCGAAGGAAACCAGCACCATCATTATCAGAAGGAACACCAGATGAAGGGGGTGAATCGTAATGCCAATCAAAGGCGCAAAACATAGAAAAATGAGGGCCTGCACGAAAGCCAGCGTCGTGCCTCCGGCGATCTTGCCTAGCACTAGGCTCTCGCGCGACAGGGGCGCCACCAGCACGGACTGAAGAAACCCCTCGTGGCGGTCTTCAATAATCGAAATCGTCGAGAAAATGGCCGTGAAAAGGACGATCAGCGCGATCGTCCCCGGGAAAAAATACTGCATGTAGTCGGCGCTGGACACCTCCGCGAAGGAGCCCGCGGCCGCCACGTGAAAGGACTTCCCAAGGCCCGAACCGATCAGGAACCAGAACAAAATCGGCGGCCCCAGAGCCCCGACCACGCGGCTTCTCTGCCGGAAAAACCGCACCAGTTCCCGCTGCCAGAGGGTCCCCGCCGAAAGCAAGAATATCGTCATGATGCACTGCCTCCATTGGTAGAGGTCCAGAAGCGGTGGCCGGTGTATTTGATGAAGACGTCTTCGAGGGTGGGTTTGCCGAGCGTGACGGAGGCGATCTCCCCTGGAAAAGCGCTCACGAGCTGGGGGATGAATTCATGGCCACTTTCGCGCTCGATGCGAAGAACGTCACCGACCAACTGCACTTGAGTATTAAATTTCCTGCTGATCTGCTCGCGCAAACCTTCAGGATTGGCCGTTTCGATGGAGATGATGTCCCCGCCGATCTCGTGCTTAAGGGTGGCCGGCGTCCCCAGGGCGACCAGTTTTCCCTCATTTAAAATCGCTACGCGGTCGCACTTTTCGGCCTCTTCCATTAAATGGGTGGTGACGACCATCGTGATGCGCTCTTTTTTAAGCTCCTTCAGGTAGTCCCAGAGATCGCGCCGGGCGCCGGGATCAAGACCGGTGCTCGGTTCATCCAACAACAGAAGTCCCGGGTGGTGCAGGAGCCCCTTGGCCAACTCCACTCGCCGCCGGAGCCCGCCGGAGAGGACCTCCACCAGCTCGCCCGCCCGATCGGTCAAACCCACGCGCGCCAGGCCCTGATCGATCCGTTGATTCAGATCGGCGCCATAGAGGCCGTACAGATGCCCCTGATGCCAGAGGTTCTCGCGGACGGTCAGCTTCTTGTCGAGGCTGGGGGACTGGAATACGACACCGAGCTGCTGGCGCACCTTTTCGGGGTCGCGTGCCACATCAATCCCGAATACCGTCGCGCGGCCGCCGGTGGGCGGGAAATAAGTGGACAGGATATGGAACGTCGTCGTTTTCCCGCCGCCGTTCGGTCCGAGCAAACCGAAAATCTCCCCCTCCTGAACAGAAAAGGAAACGCCCCGCAAGGCCTGACGTTCCGTTTTGGCGGGGCGCTTAGCGGGATAGGTATGAACGAGACTATCGACGACGACAACATCCACTAGAAAGGAATTTTAGCAATATCCGGCAGGATGCCCAGCAGGAGATCGACGATCAGCAGAAGCGGAAGGATGGTGACGGCAATCAGCGTCCAGCGCTCGAACCGCAGATGCATGAAATTAATCGCCACCAGCAACGCCTTGATGATCGCGGTGAGCACCAAGGCGACGACCAGAAATAGTCTCGGGATATGCGCATAGATGATGGCCACCTCAAACAGCGTCAAGGCGAGCAGCCACCAGAACACTTTCATGTAATTGGGTTCGACGTGGGCTTCCATTTCCATACAGTCTCCCCTAGAGCAGATAAACGAACGTGAACACGAGAATCCAGACCAGGTCGACAAAATGCCAGTACAGACCGGCCACTTCCACGCGCATATTCCGCTCTGCGGTGAAATCGCCCATGCCCGCGCGGAAGTAAATCACCAGCAGATAAACCACGCCGCAGAACACGTGAAAGCCGTGAAAGCCGGTCAGCGAGAAAAAGGTCGCGCAGAATAAATTGTTGCGCAGCCGCAGACCATCGTGGGCGATCAGCCGGGTCCATTCGAAAGCCTGGATGCCGAGAAAGGTCGCTCCTCCCGCGGCGGTCGCGAGAATAAATTTCCGCAGGCCTTTCACGTCGCCATGACGAATCGCGGAGAGCGCCTTCACCATGGTGACGCTAGAACAGATCAGAATGAACGTGTTGAGCGCGGTCAGCGGGATGTTCAAAATGGATGAAGGAACCGGCCAGTCACTCGAACCGAGGCGCATGGCCCCATAGGCCGCCAGGAGCACGCCAAAAGTCACTGCATCGGAAGCCAGGAACAGCCACATGCCGACCTTGCCGCGGGGCGCCCCCATGACCTCCAGAGATTCTTCTGGATGACTCATCACAATCGTTTGTTCCATAACTCCTCTCCCTAAACCAAGTACAGGATCGTAAACAAAACGAGCCAGACGCCGGTTACAAAGTGCCAGTAGAGCTGCGCGTGACCGATCCATTCGCTCAGCGAGGGGTCTGACCCCATACGCCACAATACCATGCCCAGAATGGCCAGCCCGCCCAGCACGTGCAGCCCGTGGCAGGATATCAGCGAATAAAAAAGCGCGCCATAAGCTCCGGTCTGCAGCGTGAGGCCGCGGGCATAAAGGCGGTGAAATTCCACCGCCTGGAGAAGAAGAAACAGGCTCCCCAAGGCAAAGGTGGCACGAATCTGTCTGCGGAAAACTAAAATCGTGCTGAGAACCAGCACGGACGTATTCACGGACGATAATCCCAGGCTCAGCGCGGGCGATCCTATGGGCGGCCAGATCGTAGCGCCCATTCGAAGAACAAGGTAAGCGCCGATGAAGCAGCTAAAGAGAATGGTTTCGGTGCCAATCAACAGGATCATCCCCAGCCGGCCATTGGAAATGGCTAAACGTGTTTCGGTGCTGCGGTGCTGCGGTGCTGCCGTTGACGGAAGCACAGAAGCACGGAAAGACGGAAGCACGCGGTCAGCCATCATAGTCCCCTCAAAATTTTCTGCGCCTTGGACAGGTTATCCGGCTCCGGCAGGCGGCCGCGGTTCCGGATCACCATAAAGGAGTAGACAACCAGCCCTAACGTGACTGCGGTCAATAGCCATCCCACGCGTCTATTTTTCGTCTGAATATCCATCATGCCGCCTTGTTCCACGCCATCCATGTGAGAAGGGTCGGCAGATAAATCACGGAGGCCATGAGCAGCCGCCGGGCATTCAGCGCGGTCCTGTGAAGGGCGGTAAACGCCCCGCATGTTAGAAAAGCGGCACCGAGCGCCAGCGCACCGAAGAAATAGGACAGGCCTGCCACACCCATGCGCGCCGGCATCAAGGTCACTGGGATCAGAACAACCGTGTACAGAAGAATCATTCGGGCGGTACTCGCGCCCTGCGGGTCAATCACGGGAAGCATCGGGAAACCGGCGCGCGCATAATCCTCGCGGTACATCCAGGCGATCGCCAGGAAATGCGGCAGCTGCCAGAGAAAGAGAATGCCGAAGAGGATCCAGGCCTGCGGCGCGAGCGAATTGCGAACGGCCGTCCAACCCATCATCGGAGGAACGGCGCCGGGAATGGCGCCGACAAGCGTGCACAGCGATGTCCGGGTTTTTAAAGGCGTGTAGCACAAGAGATAGCTCAGCAACGTGAACAGGGAAAGCGCGCTGGTCAGCAGATTCACGAAGATCGCCAGTTCCAGGACTCCGATGAGAGACAGGACGACGCCGAAGATCAGAGCATGGCTCGCTTTCAAACGGCGCTGCGGCAGAGGTCGCATCTGCGTCCGGCGCATCAAGGCATCGAGATCCCGTTCCATATATTGATTGAGCGCCGCCGCGCCCGCGGCGACCAGCCAGCTGCCCAGAAGGGTGTGAAACAAACGTCTGGGGTCAGACCCCAAGTTGAAAAGGGGTCTGACCCCTGACGTCGGCACGGCCAGCGCAAAACCGAGCCACGTGGTAAAAATTACCATCGACGTGAGTCGCGGCTTGGTCAGCTCGATATAGGCGTGCAGCTTTTTCATACGGGCATCACCTGACGATAGGATTGCAGCGCAATAACGACCGACGTCGCCAGAAGCAGCGCTCCGATCGCGACATGCGCCGTGGCGTCCGCCACCGATGGTGAATACCACGTAAAAATTCCGAGGGCCACCTGTACAGCGAGGAGCGTTACGGCGATCACGGCCGGCCGCCTCAGCGCGGCGGGAAAAGCGGCTTCCGAGAGAATCCGGCGCGAGAGCAGAATCACATGCACAATGACCAACACGGCCCCGAGGAGATGCAGGTGAAACAATCGGCCGGTGTGCCTGTAAATAGCGCCCGCGATCAGCTGCAGAAAAATGAAGCCGGTCGTCATGAGAGCAAGTCTCTGGAGTTTGTCGGCTTGAGCGGCGGCCAAGGCGACCGGAACGGTGACCGGCGCGCCCGTCAAGACGGCAATACTGACCATCAGCGAAAAAAATATCTG
>Ga0207158_1005_pt1 | contig 79525 bp, 80 predicted proteins | sample Alteio_BWMinHeat_22_FD_153512 | JGI IMG/M metagenome (GOLD analysis project Ga0207158, IMG submission 153512) | Enriched cells from forest soil in Barre Woods Harvard Forest LTER site, Petersham, Massachusetts, United States -... | ecosystem: Environmental > Terrestrial > Soil > Temperate forest >... | reverse complement strand
GTCTAATCCGCGGCCATTGGAAATCGATCGCCGAACATCGGATGGCCGCTTTTCGATTGTTTCTCCGTCGCTTCGTCCTGAATGACGTCCCAATGTTCCGCGAGAATCCCGTCTTCGATCCGAACAATATCGACGACAATCCAATTCGGCAAGCTGGGGCCAAGTCCGGAGAACCGCCCGTGAAGCATCACGAAGTCTCCGTTGGCCAGTGTCAGCTGGTTTTCATAGTGCATCGTATCGGGGGTGTGCTTCACGAGCTCGAAGAGACCTTCCCTTCCTGGCGGAATGTGCGCACTATGCTGAATGTAATTCGGTGACCATACCCTTTCCGCGGCCGCGTAATCGCGCTTATTGAACAGGGTGTCGAACGCCTTGAGAACGATGGCCTTATTCTTTGCTGCTGAAGACTTTCTGTGTTTCTTGATCACGTTATTCATGACTCCTCCTTATGCATTCATTCCGCCATCTACGGTAAGATTCGCGCCGGTAATGTATGAGGATTCCGGTCCGGCGATAAACGCCACCATTGCCGCGATTTCATCCGCACGACCGTAACGATCAAGAGCTGTGGCGGCCTTCTGCGGCACCGCCCAATCACCCGCGGCGGGATTTAATTCCGTGTCGATCGGACCGGGCTGCACGTTGTTGACTGTGATGCCCCGGCTCCCGATTTCTCTGGCCAGCGCCTGAGTAAACATCTTGACGGCTCCCTTTGTTCCCGCGTATGGCACAAGCCCAGGCGCCGCGACACGTTCACCCACGGCCGAACCGATCGAGATGATACGGCCACCGCTCTTCATGTGCTTCAGCGCTGCTTGAGTCGCGACATACACCCCACGAACGTTGATATCGAGGACGCGGTCCATTTCTTCCAAGGTCGCCTCCTCGAACGGTTTCGGAATGGCCGTGCCGGCGTTGTTCACAAGGATATCGAGTCGTCCGAATGTCGCGGCGGTCTTTTCGACCGCACTCCTCACCGCCTCAGCGTCTGCCGCGTCCGCTCGGATCGCGACCCCCTTTCCGCCCCCTTGCTCTATCGCTTTGACCACGGCGGCAGCCGCGCTGGCGTCTTTCGCGTACGTGATGGCCACGTTCGCTCCGTCCGCGGCCAGACGCTTGGCAATGGCAGCGCCGATACCGCGTGAACCGCCCGTGACGAGCGCGGCCTTACCTGCCAGATCTCTTTCATTTCTATTGTTCATATGTTCCTCCCTTTCATTTTGAACCGACCAGTTCAATATACAACTTGCCAGGTGGGGGATGTCAAGCATTATTGAACCATACGGTTCAATACGCTATAATAAGGGCATGGGACGACCCAGGCATTTCAGTCGGGAGGGTGTGCTGGAGAAGGCGCTGCCCGTCTTCTGGAAATACGGCTTCGCGCATACCAGCCTTCAGAGGTTGGAAAGGGCGACAGGTGTTAATAAGTCCGGGCTCTATTCCGAGTTCGCGGACAAGGGTGATTTGTATCTAGAGAGTTTGCGACACTACATGAAAGCGATGCGGCCGGACGGGCTGCTGACGGGCAAACCGCTTGGCTGGAAAAACATCGAGCTCTTTCTGAAGCGCGGGCCCTCCCGCGTGGAGGGCCGGAAGGGCTGTTTCTCGATCAATTCCATGAACCAATTCGCCGTGCTCCCGCCGAAGGTTCAGGATGTCGTTTCAGAGAGTCGCTCTTTTATCAAGGATTTGATCGAGAGAAATGTCGAAGCCAAGAAGCCCTCCATGAAACCACCGCTGCTCGCGGAAATGATCATGACCTTCTTTACCGGGATTGCGATGGAGCAGCACCTGAAGGGCAGCAAAACATCTACGAAACGAAAAGTCGACGACTTTATGAAGATTGTGCGCAAACTGTGACTACATCGCGGCGAACTGTTTTTCCAGCTCCTTGGGATTTTTTGACCACAGCTCGCTCATCTGCAGCGCCATCGGATCGGGGTAGATATCCTCCACTCCCCGTTTGAGCCCCTCTAGAATAGCGCGGGCGACTTCGACCGGACTGGTTTTAGTTATCTGGAGGTCTTTGGTCATGTCCGTATCGACCGGTCCTGGAAACACGCCGTGAACGCGGATTCCGCGGTTTTTTAATTCCTTACGAAGGGCCTGGGTGGCCGAATAGAGCGCGGCTTTCGACGCGCTGTAGCCGCCAAGGACGGCCATACTGGCCAGAGAGACGATCGTCAGCATATTCACAATGGCCCCATTCCCGCTTTTTTCAAGGACCGGGACAAAGGCACGGATCACGCTCAGCGTGCCGTAATAATTCGTCTGCATATCACGTGAAATCATCTCGAGCGGACTCTCTAATACGCTGGCATACGTAGCGGAGCCAGCGTTATTCATAAGTAGATCGACATCCTTCGCGCGCTTGGCGGCGGCCTGGATTTGGCTCTGCTGAGTGATATCCAGCGCAAGGGGAATGACGCGGGGATCAGCAAAATCTGGAAGACTTTCCGTCCGGCGAGCGCCGGCATAGACCTTGGCGACATTCCGCTTTAACAGCTCCGATACCAATGCCGCCCCGATACCCCGGTTGGCGCCTGTGACTAACACTGTCCTATTTTCTAGTTCCATTTTTTCCTCCTTTGATTTATTCGATTCCAGCCTGTCTATGCTCGTCACCACCGGCTCACGCACGCTTTTGCCGCCGGTACCGGCTATCGAGCCCTAGCACGTCATAGGGTTCGACTTTGCTCATATCGGACATTTCCTTACGCCAGGATCCGGTCGCGCAAACCGCCGTAGGCGAATGTGCGGACCATCTCTCGCGCAAAAAAGTCGTGCGGGAACCCGAGTTCAATCCGGCTGGCTTCGTCCAGCGTCTTCAATTGAGCCGCTGAAAGTGTCAGCTCGAAGCTCGCGAGATTGTCCTGCAACTGAGACAGCTTGCGCGCTCCGATGATGAGAATGACGGGCACGGGGCGGTAGCGGAGCCACGCGAGAGCAACCTGCGCCATGCTGCGATCGGTCTCACCGGACACTTTCTTGACGGCAGCGACAATCCGGTCGGTCCGCTCTTTCTCCGGCATGAACGGTTTCATCATGTCGTTGTTAAGACGACCCGGCTCGGATGACCCTTTGCCATGATACTTGCCGGTCAAGACGCCGCCGGCCAGCGGCGACCAGGCTGTCACGCCGATGTTCAGCGCCTTGGCCATAGGAATCAGCTCCCGCTCCACGCTTCGTTCGATCAAGCTGTATTCGATCTGCAGTCCGACGAAAGGGGACCATCCCCGCAGTTGAGCCAGCGTATTGGCTTGCGCGATCCACCAGGCCGGGGCGTCCGAGATACCCACGTAGAGCACCTTTCCTGCGCGAACGAGGTCATCGAATCCACGCATGACCTCTTCGGCCGGCGTCAACTGATCCCAGTTGTGGAGCCAGTAGAGATCGATGTAATCCGTTTTCAGTCGTTTGAGGCTCGCTTCCACGGCCTGCATCATATTCTTGCGTTGGTTTCCGGCCGCGTTCGGGTCTGTGCCCGGGCCCGAATTGGTGTATTTCGTGGCCAATACGATGCTCTGGCGGTGGCCTTGCATGAACTCACCGAGGAACGACTCGCTCGTGCCGTTGGTATACATATTGGCGGTGTCGATGAAATTGCCCCCCGCCTCGCGGAAAGCGTCATAGACCTTTCGTGACTCCTCCTTGGCCGTGCCCCAGCCCCAGTCTTCGCCGAAGGTCATCGTACCGAGCGCGGCCTCCGAAACGCGAAGTCCGCTGTTACCCAACAGCCGGTATCGTAGACGAATCTGCTTACTGGTCGGGGTGGGTTTTTCCAAAACCTGCGTACCTTTTGACATAGAGCCTCCTCCGGGTGGGTCGAAACGCAACTGTTTTCTGATTATAATCACTTCTAGACCTACCAATTCAAGAGACGCACTATGATTCATTCGTTTGAAATAATTCTCGCCCTCCTGTGTACGGTGGTGGCGCTAGAGGTCCTATCGCGGCGGGTCGCGCTGCCTTCGCCTTTCCTGCTTCTGCCGGCCGGCATTTTTCTTGGATTCGTGCCGGGGTTTCCGCACATCATGCTGGATCCGAATCTGGCGATGTATGTGTTTCTCCCCCTTCTTGTTTATTCCGGCGCGGCTCTGGGATCGTGGGTCGAGTTTCGCAGGAATCTTCGACCCATTACGCTTTTATCGGTCGGATGCGTTTTGTTCACGACGGGCTTAGTGGCGGTGGCTGTTCATTCGCTCATCCCGGGCTTTGGATGGGCCGCGGCGTTTGCCCTGGGAGCCATCGTTTCGCCGCCGGATGAAGTCGCGGCCATCAGCATCATGCGGAACTTGGGAATTCCCAAGGCCATTTCCGCGATCCTGGAAGGCGAAGGGCTGGTCAATGATGCCACGGCGCTCACCGTGTTCCGCTTCGCCGCGGCCGCCGTCGTGACGCATGCTTTTTCGCCGATGATGGCGGCCGCCAGCTTTACGCTCGTGGTCGCCGGTGAGATCACCTGGGGATTTATCGTGGGGTGGGCCATGCTGAGAATTCGCCGGTCGCTTCGCGATGCGCCTCTGGAAATGAGTCTTTCACTTCTGACGCCGTTTATCGCCTATCTGCCGGCGGAACTTCTGGGAGGCACCGGAGTTCTGGCGACCGTAACCGCCGGTTTCTACGTGAGCTATATGAACTCGCATCTGGTTCGCGCGACCACCCGTCTCCAACTGATTCCCGTGTGGCAGATCATCGAATTTGTCCTGGATGGGGTCTTATTTCTCGTCGCCGGGATGCAGCTCCATCGCATACTCGAACCCTTGAGCCGCACCGATCATCGCCTCCTTTGCGGGTACGGGATCGGCATCAGTCTTCTGGTCATCGCGGTCCGCTTCCTTTGGGTCTTCTGGGTGGCCGGCGTTCAAAAAAAGTTCTGCATGGCTCTGCGCCCCGGCGAGCCCTATCCGCGCTGGCAGCGGCTTTTCATCGTGTCCTGGAGCGGAATGCGCGGTGCGATATCACTGGCGGCCGCCTTATCCATCCCCCTGATGACGCGAGCCGGGTCGCCATTCCCTCAGCGGGACCTTATTATCTTCCTCACGTTCTGCGTGATTGTCAGCACGCTCCTCCTGCAGGGCCTTTCATTGCCATGGCTGATCCGCTATTTCGGCATTGATCGCGAGGGCCGCAAGGAACGCTCCGTGAGCGGTCATCAGGAAATTGAAGCGCGCCGCCAGGCGGCGGAAGCCGCATTGGCCCTGCTGGCGACCCGACGTAAAGAAGGCGTTTACCCCGAGGCTCTCCTGGACCGTCTCGAAAACCAATATCGCGAGCGCAATGCTCAGTTTCGGGCGCATCTCGACGGCGATCATGACGGCGCAGTGCAACATGGCACGCATCACTTTAATGTGCAGTCCGAGTTGATTGAAACGGAACGAAATGTGATGCTCCAGCTGCGCCGATCCGGCGTGATCGACGACGATATTCTCCGGCGCATCGAAAAAGATCTGGATCTTCAAGAAATGCGGCTCCGGCAGGGCATTTCGGAATACAATATATTTGCTGATGAGCACCTCTCCTAAAACGCGCATCTTGATTCTTGGCGGCGGGTTTGGCGGACTCTACGCCGCGCTCCATCTGGACAAGACGTTCGCTTCCGATCCGAATGTCGAGATCACTCTCGTCAGCCGCGATAATTATGTCCTGTTCACACCGATGCTGCACGAGGTGGCCTCCGCCGAACTGGAAATGTCGGATATTGTCAGTCCCATTCGCAAGATGCTGCGTCGGGCGGCGTTTTTTGAAGCCGAAGTGCAGTCCATCGATTTAACCGCCCGCCGAGTCACCGTGGGCTATGGGGTCCCCGTCCGCCGCCAGGAATTGCCCTTCGACCACCTCGTCCTGGCGATGGGCTCGGAAACCAATTTCTTCAATTTACCGGGTTTGGCGGAACGGGCCATCACGATGAAGAGCGGCGCCGACCCGTTCCTGCTGCGCAATCGCGTCATCGCACTGCTCGAATATGCCAGTCTGGAGGAGAGTGAAAGTGAACGTCGGGCCATGCTGACCTTTGTGGTGGCCGGCGGCGGCTTCGCCGGCGTCGAGACGATCGGCGCGCTGAACGATTTCGTGCGCGAGGCGGTGCTGTCGTATCCGAAGCTCAACGCGGACTGGATTCGCGTTCTCCTGGTCCATCCGGGCGCGGTGGTTCTGCCCGAACTCGGCGAAAGCCTGGGCCTCTATGCAGAGAAGAAACTCCGCCAGAGGCGGGTTGAGATTCAAACGGGTACGCGCGTACTCGGCTATTCCGAGAAGGGCGTGGAGTTGAGCCATGGAGAGACCATCCGAACGGCCACCTTGATTTGGACCGCAGGCGTCACGCCCGCGGCGGCGCTGAAGGATTTATCGTGCAGGAAAGAAAAGGACCGCGTCGTGGTGGATGACAACCTGGAGATACCCGAATTCCCGGGCGTGTGGGCCGTGGGCGACTGCGCCTGGATTCTCAACCGCAAAACCGGCAAGCCCCACCCTCCGACGGCCCAGCATGCGATCCGCCAGGCGGTACAGGCCGCCAAAAACATCGCGGCGGCGATCCGCGGCGGCGAAAAGAAACCGTTCGTCTTCTCGACCCTCGGCCAGCTCGCCACCATCGGCCGGCGGACCGGCGTGGCCAGCATTTTCGGCATCCACTTTTCCGGGTTTGTGGCGTGGTTTCTATGGCGGAGCGTTTATCTCATGAAATTGCCGCGATTTGAAAAGAAGGTCCGCGTCGCGCTGGGCTGGACATTGGATTTGTTCTTCCCGCCGGATCTGGCGCAGTACGTCACGGTGCGCGACATCGAATATTTGCATGAACACCTGGCCCAATTGAAGAAGAATGTACGTGAGCGTGAGCCTGAACCTGTGCCGACCATACAACATTGAATACATCACAACAGATCTGGCTGGTCCGACACGGTGAGACGGCCTGGAGCCGCTCCGGCCAGCATACCGGCCGAACGGACCTTCCCCTCTTGCCTGAGGCGGAAGCGGAGTTGAAGGCCTTGAAGCCTCATTTGGAACATGCGTTTGCCCTAGTCCTCTCCAGTCCGATGCAACGCGCCCGGCAAACCGCGAGCTGGGTCGGTTTGGACAACGTGGAGCTGGACGATAATCTGATGGAGTGGAATTACGGCGCTTACGAGGGCAAAACCAGGCAGGAGATCCAAAAACTCGTCCCCGGCTGGTCGATCTTTACGCATGGCGTGCCAGGCGGTGAGACTCTCGAGGAAGTTGCCCGGCGGGCGCGAAGGGTGATCGAACGCGCTCGAACCGCTTCGGGAGATGTGGCGCTGGTCTCGCACGGCCACCTTTTACGCGTGCTGGCCGCCTGCTGGCTCGATATTCCCCCTGTCAACGCCGAACATTTCGAGCTCTCCGCCGGGTCCGTCAGCATCCTCGGCTACGAAAACGATTTACCCGTCCTGGCCCAATGGAACTGGCTGCCGGACGCCCGCCGCCCTGTTGCGGGACGGTCCAAAAGCTCAAACACCGCGCTCCATTAGGACCGTCCCAATCCCCAATCCATGCGGGCTAGCCTTCGCGCTTCATCCGCTCCTGGCGGGCGATCTCACGCTGGCTGGGTGAAGCGGGCGCCCCGTCGACGATCTTGACCTCACCGTCGCGCTCGTAGTGGCCGACAAGGACGCCGGTGGACGAAACGCGCGAGCCGGTCAGCTTGAACGAATGCGGCGCCGAGCCGTCCGCGAACAGCTTCTTGCCTCCGCCGAGAACGACCGGCACCGTAAAAATGCTCATCGCGTCGACCAGATCGTTGGCGAACAGTGCATGCACGAGTTCGGTGCTGCCCTGCGTGAGGAGATTAGGGCCGTCCTCTTGCTTCAGACGCTTCACGTCGGCGATGTCACGGAGGAGCACCGAGCCCCGCCAGCCCGTACCGACCTCGCCCGAGCGCGAAACCGCGTACTTCTTGATCTCGTTGAACAGTTTCGCGATACTGCCGTGGGGCGCATTTTCTTCGTAGTACGGCCAGTACGCGGCGAAAATCTCGTAGGTCTTGCGGCCGAGGAGGAGATCGAACTTCTCCTTGAAGACGCGGTTGAGCTGTTCGCCAAACTCTTGATCGAAATAGGCCATCTCCCAGCCGCCGAACTTAAAGCCCTGGGTCGGATCCTCAGAAGGCCCGCCGGGCGCCTGCATGACGCCGTCTATGGAAACCATGGCGCCGACGATTATTTTCCGCATGAGTCACTCTCCTTGTTTGAACTTTGGATAAGGGGTCACACCCTTTCGAGCATTGTGGTGCGCCAACTGGGACATAGCGATCGGCTCTGCTGTGTCCCAAACAATCGTCTAATTTGCTTGAAAGGGTGTGACCCCTTCATCCCTCATCCGGAACAGAGGGTATTATTTTCCATTTCGGCGGTAGTCTCAGTCAACTTTCTTCCCGGCCGCTGTCCGGGCGTTCAAATCGGCAATCGGCGGGGCGGGTGCGCGAAGGAGCCTGCCTGCCGGTAGGCAGGGCAGGCAGGCCGGCGAGTCCGGAAAAGTGAAAAAGTAAGGATAAGGGGTCACACCCTTTCGAGCATTGTGGTGCACCCACTGGGACATAGCGATCGGCTCTGCTGTGTCCCAAACAATCGTCCAATTTGCTTGAAAGGGTGTGACCCCTGTCATCCCCTCATCCGGAACAGAGGGTATTATTTTCCATTTCGGCGGTAGTCTCAGTCAACTTTCTTCCCGGCCGCTGTCCGGGCGTTCAAATCGGCAATCGGCGGGGCGGGTGCGCGAAGGAGCCTGCCTGCCGGTAGGCAGGGCAGGCAGGCCGGCGAGTCCGGAAAAGTGAAAAAGTAAGGATAAGGGGTCACACCCTTTCGAGCATTGTGGTGCACCCACTGGGACATAGCGATCGGCTCTGCTGTGTCCCAAACAATCGTCCAATTTGCTTGAAAGGGTGTGACCCCTGTCATCCCCCTGTCATCCCCCCATCATGCCCTTCGGAGAATGCGAGAGCGCGACGTGAAGTTTTGGCAAATAGAACGAACACTCCGGGAGCCGGAAGGACCTGTTCAGCCCGGTGAATTCAATGAAGAGATTGCCTATCGGCGTTTTGGTCGTCGTGAAATTGGCGTCGTTTTTGAAGAGACAAAAAGAGAAATTAGAATCGTGTATACTGTGCTGGTAAGGATATTACGCTCATGAAAATTGAATACGACCCGCAAGCGGATGCGATGTATCTGAAGCTGTTCAAAGGCAAAATCGCCGAGACAAAGCTCGTCGCTAAAAATATCTCGGTGGATTTGGACCGCCGAGGAAACGCTGTGGGCATTGAAATTCTATTCTTCAAGAAAAAATTTAAGCGCAATAACCTATTCGCATTCACAACGCATCGCTCCTCTTCCGTTCGCAAAGCCGCTTAAAGACCCAGCCTTTTCTTGATCCTTCTTCACTTTTGGGTGACTGTATACTTTAGTTTTTGCGCGAAGGAGCCTGCCTACCGGCAGGCAGGCCGGCGAGGCCAGAAAATAATCTCCAAAAAAGTGAATATATTCGCACTTTGTCCCTCTAAGGGGTGGGAGGCTATTACCATGAATGAACCTATTCCTTCGCAAAATGTTGAAAGCCACATCTTTCGGATTCGGGGGCAGCAGGTGATGCTAGACACGGATCTGGCAAAACTCTATGGGGTCCCTGTGTATCGTTTTAACGAAGCCATAAAACGAAACTACAATCGCTTCCCCGTTGACTTTATGTTCAGATTGACTCGATTTGAATGGGTAAACTTGATATCGCAGATTGCGATATCAAGTTCGCGATGGGGTGGGAGACGATATCCCCCCTATGCTTTTACAGAACAGGGCGTCGCGATGCTTTCATCCGTTCTGAACAGCGAACGAGCCATCCAGATCAATATTGCTATCATTCGCGCATTTGTGAAATTGCGGCATGCCGTTCTGGCGCATCAAGGAATAGCGCGGCGGGTGGAGAAACTCGAAGGCAAAGTATCCGTACATGACACGGATATTCGATTGATCACCCAGGACCTTCGCGAGCTGAAGAGAGACCGGCCTGTCGCAGACAAACCCGTTAAAGGGTTTACGAAAGATTGATCTACAGGGTACCAGGTACCATTTATTTGTTGCGCGAAGGAGCCTGCCCGCCACAGGCGAGGTTCGCCACAGGCGACGAGTCCAGAAAAGTAAAAAAGTGAACAGCGTCCCTGAGCCCTTTACGCAGCCTTCGGCACGGATTGTTCATTCGACCAGAGTTTCAATTCTTCCACATTAAAGAACTTCAAAGAGTTCTCAAAGCGGGTATTTTTAACCAGTTCTTGGACGCGTTCGATAGTTTGTTTGCCCCTCGGCTCCTCGGGCTTATAAATTCCCACAAAGATCGAATCGAGCCTTGAATTATTGAAAATACAACTCCATACGTGTGCATCATTGCGGTCAAAACTTGATCCAAGTACAACCAGGAAACCTTGAATGGTTCGAAATGCCTGAAAGGCCAGATTTAGGTAAGTACTGTCCTTGATTTGTAATTGCTTTGTTTCTGAGGTTCCGCCCAGAATCAACATCGGGAGCACCCCTTCCTGTTTCATCTTTTCAATAATTTTCGAAAGTAGATATTGGCCATCACTTGTGCATTTTGTACGTCCTTGGTTAAAGAGATGTAATCCCCCATGCAAGAACCAGAGCCGTCGTTTGGCTCCTCCATACATGCCTGTGAATACATATTCATTTCCAATTGAATTAAATCCGTCCGTTATATCAGGCAACGTCTGAAACACCCAGTATAAAAGTAGATCATAATTCGTAGTGAAGATATGCTGAAAAGGAAGCAAAAGTTTCCTAGAAGGTTCGATAATTTCCTTCACGCTCGTGTAGTCATGCGGGTGTAATTCTTTGAATGTCCCCAAAAATTTCATTGCCAGCTCATTACGTTTGAGTTCAAGTTCGCTCAGGAGCTGAACTTTTGCTGGCTCCTGTAATGAGGTACAAAGTTCTGTCATGAGTTCTATGACAAACATTAAAGATTCAACCGAATGACACCTCAAATATTCATACAACTTCTGTAAGATTGGATCTTTTAAAATCCCTGAACTATCTAAAATGCTCAGATTCTCGAATTTTGAATTTTGCGCAATACTGAAACCGTTGCCGACTAGGATATTTAACTCTTTGTCGGCTACGGCTCCCATTATTTCGTCGAATCTTTCGATGTTAGTCATTAATCCTCTATTTTCAGGTGTCGATGGCAGAGTTTTCCCGTTAATTTAAAGAAAATCAAGGGAGAATATTGAGTTTATATGAGAGCTGATTTTCTTAAGGACGTAGTTTCAAAACACTATATTCGATGTCTGTCTGTTTCAAATCTTCAACACGTTTGATTTTAAGTGCGTATTGTCGAATGGGTGGAATGTCTAAGTGCCGCGGTTTATTAGAAACAGCATCGAAGCTAGACACTTCCAGCAAATAGGGATCTCCGGGGCGGTATTTGGCAATTAGTCTAGGGATGTATGAGGATGGAGTTATTTTGCATTCCTTACCCCATACGGTTTGCAGAAACATTGGCAATAAAACATCATCGGGGGCACTTTTTTGATGTTCTGATTTGACCCGATCAAAGAACGATTTCGGATTTGGCCCCATAGGATTAGGATAAACAAAAAACACGTACGCATCTGAACTTCTTAGAATGATGCTTGTACAGATATTCTCTTGCGGATCGTCCAAGTTGCCATCATTCCAGGCTAAAATCAATCGATAAACTTTAAGCGCATACTCATCCTCATTGAAATACATCCCTACGGCATCTATTTCTCTACCGGCCATTTCCCCATAACCTGATGAGACTCCTAACCATTTCGCTGGTTCGATGTTAAAGCTGGGCATCGCATGAACATATATCGCCGTGTAACCAAATCCGAATCTCTCTATCAGCCAGCCAATGAACCACATAAGGAATGAAAAACCCACACTGGTCAACACAGATGAAAAGGCTATGCTGCCAGCTGCTATTCCGATGACTGCCAAACCCCACTTTAACCATTTTAAAGCTCTGCGATACTTTTCGTGAACGATGATGCGAAACTTTAGTCCTTTGCGCTCGACTTGAAATCGAATGTGGAACCTGCCTTTGATTAAAAAAATTGATTTGCGAATTCGATCTAGAAGATTCATGGTCTTGTTTTAAGCCCGAAAGCACTAAGGGCTACCATTCTGCTTTTTAGACACGCGCTATTTTGGCTGATTTTTGTGGCTGCGGCTATTCCTAGTTTTACAACAGGTGCATTATCCAGCGGAGGTAGCCCCGGGCGAGGGGGTGCTGCCTTTGCGGCGAGCGAGGACGTATTGGAGCCGCTACGGCGACAACGCCCGGAGCGAGCGCGGGGGCGGCACACTGAGCCAGGTAGCTTTACTCCCGTTTCTTCCTCCCCGCTTTTGACGCCTCGACCACCTTCACCCCTTCGAGTATTTGTTTCAGTCCCTCCTTAGGGTCGGTTATGCCCATGGATTGCCAGGTGGTCGTGGCCATGCGCTGGGCCAGAAAGCTTTCCGGGCCGAAAATCCATTGGTAAACCGCGTGGGGGCTTTGGGCCGCAAGCGCCTCGAGCTCGGTCTGTTCTTCCGGGGTCTTGGGAATCCTTGGAGAAGAGTCGGATGAGGTCGGAGCATCGGTTGCCAGGACCGCCTCCACCGCGGGGTTCTCCTTGGGCTCCCCCACCCCCATCCAGGCATAGAGCTTCTCCCGGAATTGATCCAGCAGACCCTCCAGGCTGACTCCCTGGGGCGCTTGACCGGAGAACTTAATGTCGGGCCCGGCTGGAGTGAAGGTGATGGTCGCCCTGGGGACCCGTCCCCCCTCACCCTCCCCTCCCCCCCGTTGGGGCGAGGGTGTCGATATCACCTTCTTATCCACCGCCGCCTTAAGGGCTTTGCCGGAAAGGCCGTCTTTGGCACATTCTTCAGCCATCTGGAGCTGTAAATCTGCATTAGGAAGCCTTTTTAGCTCCAAACCCTGCCGGAGGGTCAAATTTGACGCGTCAAATTTCTGGCGGACGGAGGCATCCAAGCCCAAAAGAGACAGATACTGGCTTAAAACGGCCTCTGATTTGCCAATTTTATTAGCCATTTCCTTCTGATCCTTGAAATTCCCGCTTTCTTTCATTCTTTGAAGGAGCTGAGCCTGGTAGACCGGGCTGACATCTTCCCGCTCCTCGTTTTCGGAGAAGGTGATGTGCAGCCGGTCGAACTCGGAAAGACTGTCCTTAACGAAACAACGGATCTTCTCCCACTTGAGCTTCCGGGCCGCGAGGGTACGGCCGACACCGGCAACGACCACGAAGTGGTTTCCCTCATCCCCCGCCAGACGTCTGGCGGGACCTTCCCCCTGAGGGGGAAGGCCTACGGCTGTGAGCCCTCTCCCTTCAGGGAGAGGGTAGGGTGAGGGCATTACCACAATCTCCTGCAGCTGTCCCTCTTTCGCCATATCCTCGGCGAGGGACTCAAGGTCTTCGGGTCGGTGCGGCCGGGCGTTCTTGGGAAGGTCAATCAGCGACAGATCAATCCAGCGCGTGTCGGCGGCGACGAGAGTTTCCATAGCTTCCTCCTGGTGGTGGGGTATAGAGTGGCTGGTGGAGATCGTAGCTCTAGAGGAGGTCAGGAATCAAGCTCGAGTTCGGGCGGGTCTCTCCGTCTGAAAAATGAATAAAACGCCGGGTAGGCCCTCTAAGGGGTGAATGATAATTTGGGTCTTGAAAAACTGTCAACCATAGTATACACTCGTGGTGAAACAACTTCTCATCTACAAGACGGCCACCGGGATGGCCCCGTACAGGAGTTATCTCGATTCGCTCGGAGATCGTCGAGGAGCAGCCAAGATCAGTATTCGCGTAACGCGGGCTCAGATGGGAAATTTCGGGGATCACCGCAGTGTGGGCCAAGGCGTTATCGAATTGCGAATTCATTTCGGCCCCGGCTACCGTGTCTACATGGCTCCTTGTGGGAACGAAATCATCGTTTTGCTATGTGCAGGTGATAAGAGCACGCAAGATCGCGATATCGTCAATGCACATGGGTATTGGGAGGAGTATAAAAGGACTTTATGAGAAAACTTCAAACACACGATGAGTATCTGACAGAAGTGCTGAAAGATCCGAAAGAGGCGGCTTTGTATTTAAACGCGGCGGCTGAGGAGGATGATCCTGCGCTGCTCCTGGTGGCCCTCGCTCAAGTTGCGAAAGCTCATGGCGTCTCCCGTATGGCCAAACGGACATCTTTGACCCGAATGGGCGTTTACAAGAGCTTGTCTAAGAATGGTAACCCGGGTTTTAAGACGTTTATTAAACTGCTGGACGCTTCCGGCTTACAACTCACCTTTAGACCGAAAACAGCTCTCGCTGCTTAAGCCTCTGACGCCTCACAATTCCCCTGGCCGTCGAGCCCATTGCTCCGTAGGAGGAGAGAAATCAATACTGTTGGATTACGGTTTGGTTCCGATGACGCAGACAATGTCCGCGGGCTGGGCCGGCCTTTTGAGGACTTTGACCTCGGACCAACCCGCCTCTCGAAAGCGAGCGGCAAGGTCCTCGCCCACCCGGTCCGCCTCCGGACGATGTTCGCCCTCAAAGGATTGCGGCTGGCACGTGACCGCGATCAATCCGCCCTTTTTCATCACCCGCCCGATCTCTTTCAGATCGAAGGTTGGATCCAGCCACACTTGAATCGAATTGACCGAGAAGGCCTTATCAAAGGAGGCGTCGGGATAAGGCAGCGCATGCGGCGTGCCCACGCGGAGCTCCACCCGCCCGGCTTTGATGGCCTCCCTGTTGCGGGACCCAGCGTGGCGCCAGAGCGATTCCGAAGGGGTCAGGCCGGCCACAAAACCATCCTTCACGATCCCGGAAAGCTTGCGAATGGCGTATCCCGGACCGAAATCGATTTCCAAGATTCGATCCGCCGGCTTAACGTCCAGCAATGAAATGACCCAGTCGTTAATCGCTTGATGATCCCGTGCCACCGCTAGTTCGGCGAAAAGGCCGAGCAGACCCGAAGAGCCTTCAAAACGTTCCCACCAGGATGACATATCAGCGTCCCACCTTATCCACGGATCGCCCGATGACCCGTTCCGTTTCCCTGGCGATGAGTTTTTCTTCCTCGGTTTGGATGACCCAGATGCGCGCCTTTGAATCGGCGACCGCGATATCGCTATCCGCCCCGCCTACGGCGAGGCTCGCCAAGGGCGGCCGGCCGGCCTTGTTGCGCGCAGGATCAAGACGAACCCCGAGGCACTCCAGCCCCCGGCAAACCATATCCCGGAGCGGGGCCGAATGCTCTCCGATGCCGCCGGTAAACACCAGGGCGTCCAGGCCACCCAGGGTCACCGCCAGCGATCCGATCGCGCTGCGGACGCGGTCGGCAAACATTTCGAGGGCCAGGCCGGCTTGTTCGTTCCCTCTTTGAGCGGCGGCTTCGACCTCACGAAAATCCCCGGAGACACCTGATACTCCCAGAAGCCCGCTTTTGCGGTTTAGAACATCTTCCAATCGCTCCGGACTCAAGCCGTGCTTGCGCTGCACATACAGCAGGATTCCCGGATCGACCGAACCCGAACGCTCCCCCATCATCAGCCCCTCCAGGGGCGTAAACCCCATGGTGGTGGCGACCGCTTCGGTGCCGCGGATGGCCGCCGCAGAACATCCCTGTCCCAGATGGCAGATGACCAGGCGCGCGGGCTCTTGGGCGGGGGCACGCATGAGCTCGGCCACGCGGCCGGAGCAGTAGGCATGGCTGATGCCATGAAAGCCGAAGCGCCGGATGCCCCAATCGGCATACCATTCATACGGAAGCGGATACACCGTTTCGCTCGGCGGCAGCTTGGAAAAGAACGCGGTGTCAAAGACGGCAACTTGCGGCACGCGCGGGAAAGCCTTCTGGCAGGCCTCGATAACCTCCAGCGCCCGGGGGTTATGCAGGGGGGCGAGTTCGAAGAGCGACTTGATATCGTTTTTCACGGCCGCGGTCACGCGCACGCTTTCTTCAAAGCGGATCCCGCCATGAACGACGCGGTGGCCGATGGCATCGGGAGTATTTCCGCCTTGCAGGGGTCCGAGATCCGGCAGCGCGGCCAGCGGGAGGCCCGGCGGCCAACCCGTTTCACCCGAGGATTGTTTTTCCCCCCCCGGGGTGTAGACCCCGAACTTGAGGCTACTTGATCCGGCGTTGAAGACGAGTATATTCACCACTTCCAATTTCTTACTTCCGGCAGATCCTGGCCGTATTTGTCGATGTACTCTTTGTGCTCGATCAGCTTGTCCTTAAGCTGCTGCTTCAGGTAAACGCCCTTCTCGCCGGTCTGCGGCACGCGGTCGATGACGTCCATCGCGAGGTGGAAGCGGTCCAGATCGTTGAGCACCGTCATGTCGAAGGGCGTGGTGATCGTGCCCTCCTCCTTGTAGCCCCGGACGTGCAAGTTGTCGTGGTTGTGGCGGCGGTAGGTCAGCCGGTGGATCAGCCAGGGGTAGGCATGGAAAGCGAAAATCACCGGCTTGTCTTTGGTGAAAAGCTGGTCGAAATCCCTGTCGCTCAACCCGTGCGGGTGCTCGGAGGGCGGCTGGAGCTTCATGAGGTCCACGACATTGACCACCCGGATTTTCAACTCCGGCAGATGCTCCCTCAAGATTGTGACGGCGGCGAGCGTCTCCAGCGTCGGCACGTCGCCGCAGCAGGCCATCACCACATCCGGCGGATCCGACTGATCGTTCGACGCCCATGGCCAGATGGCGATGCCCTCGGTGCAATGCTTGATCGCGGCGTCCATCGACAACCACTGCGGCGCCGGGTGTTTGCCCGCCGTCACGACGTTGATGTAGTGGCGGCTGCGCAGGCAATGATCCATCACCGACAAGAGGCAGTTGGCATCCGGCGGATAATAAATGCGCACGATCCCGGCTTTCTTGTTCACGACCTGGTCAACGAAACCGGGATCCTGGTGCGTGAAACCGTTGTGATCCTGGCGCCAGACATGCGAGGACAAGAGGTAGTTCAGCGAAGCGATCTTCCGCCGCCACGGCAGGCCGGCCGTCACCTTCAGCCACTTGGCGTGCTGGTTGAACATCGAATCGATGATGTGAATAAACGCCTCGTAGCAGTTCAAGAGTCCATGCCGACCGGTAAGCAGATAGCCCTCGAGCCAGCCTTCGCATTGGTGCTCGCTGAGCACTTCCATCACGCGGCCTGTGGGGGCGAGAAATTCGTCGTTCGGCGCGGTCGCCGCATCCCATTGGCGATTCGTCGCTTCAAAGATAATGTCCAGGCGATTGGAGATGGTCTCGTCCGGGCCAAAAACCCGGAAATTCCGCTGTTCTTGATTGAGCTTGATCACATCGCGCAGGAAAGACCCGAGCACACGCGTATCGCCGACGCCGGGCACCCCCGGCCGGGGGACGTCGACCGCGTAGTCGCGAAAATCCGGCATCCGCAGTTCGCGGAGCAGAATGCCGCCGTTGGCGTGGGGATTGGCGCCCATGCGCCTGTCTCCTTCGGGTGCCAGCTCGGCTAGTTCCGGCTTCAGACGACCCTCTGCATCAAAGAGTTCTTGCGGCCGATAGCTCCTCAGCCAGTCTTCCAGGAGCTTGAGGTGTTCCGGATTGGTGGCCGGATCGGAGAGCGGCACCTGATGCGAACGGAAAGTCCCCTCGATTTGCACGCCATCGATCATTTTCGGTCCCGTCCAGCCTTTGGGTGAATTGAGCACAATCATCGGCCAGCGCTGACGCCCGGTTTTCCCATGAACTCGGGCCGCCTCCGGTGAGCCTCGCCCTTGGCGGGCGTCCTGCTGAATTTTTTTGATCTGCTCCACCGCCTGGTCGAGCGCTGCGGCCATGGCCGCGTGCATCGGCTCGGGGTCGTGCCCTTCGACAAAATAGGGAGTCCACCCGTAGCCACGGAGCAATTGCTCCAATTCCTCGCGGGGGATACGGGCGAGAATGGTCGGATTGGCGATTTTATAGCCGTTCAAATGCAGGATCGGCAGCACCGCCCCATCGGTGACGGGATCAATGAATTTGTTCGAATGCCAGGACGTGGCCAGGGGGCCGGTTTCCGCCTCGCCGTCGCCGACGCAACAGGCGACGATGAGATTGGGATTATCGAACACCGCCCCGAACGAATGGCTGAGCGAATAGCCCAGCTCGCCGCCCTCGTGAATCGAGCCCGGACACTCCGGTGAAGCGTGGCTGGGGATTCCTCCGGGAAAGGAGAATTGAACAAAAAGCTTCCGCAGACCCGCTTCATCCTGGCTGATATTGGGATAGATCTCGCTGTACGTGCCCTCGAGATAGGTGTTGGCCACCACCGCCGGACCGCCGTGCCCGGGACCGGCGACGTAGATCATGTCGAGGTCGTATTTTTTGATGACCCGGTTCAAGTGCACGTAAATGAAGTTCTGCCCGGGGGTCGTGCCCCAGTGACCCAGGAGCAGGTGCTTCACATCCGCGAGCGTCAGCGGCCGCTTCAGCAGGGGATTGTCGTAGAGGTAAATCTGGCCGACCGACAAATAATTGGCGGCACGCCAGTAGGCGTCCATCTTCTGGAGGAGCTCCGGGGATGCGTCTTTTCGTTTCTCGATAGTGGATTGCATGGTAGACCTCGCTATTCAGTTCGCTTGATGGTTAAGGGCATTCTGGGCCGCTCCAAACAGCGGAGCGCGCGTGTCCATGATGACCCGCACCGGGATCCGGTTGAGCAACGATGCGAGCCGGCCTTTGTCGGTGAACGCTTTCACGAACCCGCCCGCCTTCAGCCTCGGCAGAATCTTCGGGGCGATGCCGCCGCCCAGGTAGATTCCGCCGGTCGCTAAAAAATTAAGCGCCATGTTGGACGCCTCGGCGCCGTAAATCGAGCCGAAGAGATCAACGGCCTCGCCGCAGATCGGGTCGCGCTCGGAAAGGGCCATGTCGGTGATCACCTCCCCCGCATCGCGGCTCGCTAACTCGTCCGTCAGCCAGGCGGGTTCCACGGCTTTCCTGTATTCTTTGAGGAAATGGTAGATATTCACCAGACCCGGTCCGGACAATACGCGCTCGTAGCTGGCATGATTGAATTTCCTCAACAAGTAGCGTAACAGCTCAATCTCGAGTTCGCTGCGCGGCGCAAAATCCCCATGCCCCCCTTCGGAGGGGAGCACTCGATAGCCGGTGGGCCGCCCTTGGCGAGCCTCGCCGGAGGCGGGCGTCCATATCAAAGCGGCCTCCCCGAGACCGGTCCCTGCGGCGATCACGCCGCGGCAACCCTGCGGGTCAGCGCTGCCCTCCTTCAGGAGAACGAAACTCTCCTCGGGCAGCACGGTGATGCCGAGCGCCATCGCCTGCAGGTCATTGATCAAGGCCACCTGGGAAATGTTCAGCTGCCGGCGCAAGTCGGCTGTGCTCACCGACCAGGGGATGTTGGGCGAGTTCGAGCGTCCATCCACGATGGGCGCCGCGATGCCGAAGGACGCGCTGCTGATGACTTCTTTTTTATCGGACAGAAAGGCGTCGATCATCTTTTCCAGGCTGGGGTATTCTTTGGTATGGAAGGTGCGCTGGGCAATGGACTTCAGGCCGGTGCCATTCGGCACGAACAAACCGAAATTGGCTTTAGTGCCCCCGATGTCTCCGGCCAGAATCATGCGGATAGCCTACATGTCAGAGAAACTTCACCAGGGCGTCCATGGTGGCCTTCGGTTGTTCCTCCATCACCCAATGGCCGCTGTTGGTCAGGACGATCACGCTCGCCTGCGAAGCGACAAGTTTTACTTGCCGCCCAAGCGCCTCGCCATTGGCTTTGTCGCCGCCGATCGCCAGGACCGGCATAGGCAGCTTGGTCTGCGCGAGTACGGCGAAGTCTTTCGCGGCTTGCGGGAATGAAACGAAGTACGCCCATCCCGCGTGCATGCGGCCGGGACGCGCATAGGCGGCCGTGTAAGCCACGCGATCGGCTTCGGGAATGGAATGCGTTTTGTCGGCCGCAAAATCGTTCCAGAAATGTTCGAAGTAAATTCGTTCGCGTCCCTGAACCAGGGCTTCCGGCGTCGGGCCGTTAAACCGGAAATGCCATATGTTCGGATTGTTGTAGATGTCCTCCCATCCTGCGACGCCCGGAAGAAAAGCATCCATCAATACGAGTTTCTGCGTTTCCGATGGAAATTGGGCGGCGTACGCATAGGCCACCATCAACCCGATGTCGTGGCCCACCACGTCCGCTTTTTTGATTCCCAGGGACTGCGCGAGAGCATGAATGCGAATCGCCGCCGTCTTCATATCCATCCCATCTTTGGGAATGTCCGAGTCCCCGATCCCGGGCAAATCGGGAGCAATGACTGTGAACCGTTTTGCCAACAACGGCATCAGCGGCCTCCACATGCGCGAGGTCTCCGCGTAACCGTGTAGAAGGATCACGGTCGGCCCCTGGCCGACCATGAGATAGTGCACCTTGAGACCATCCACGTCCGCCATCAGCGAAACAATGCCGCTATCGGCTGCTGGCGCCGCCTGCGTCGTTGTCGGGAGTGCGGTGGATAGGAAGATGACGCCGGACAGGGTAAGGCAAACCAATAGATTGATACGGACATTATTCATGATCAGCCTCTTTCTTAAATAATCTTCGCAGCTTCATCGAATGAAAGCCGCGGCAAACGGGGATGCAGTTTGGCGGGATCTCCGTACCCGAGATTGCAGAGAAAGTTCGATTTCCATGTCGTTCCGCCAAAAAAAGCGGCATCCGCTTTGGCGTTGTCGAAACCGGACATCGGCCCGCAATCCAATCCGAAAGCGCGCGCCGCGATGATGAAATAAGCCCCCTGGAGCGTGCCGTTGCGAAACGCGGTGGATTCGATAAACGCCGGCTTCCCCGCGAACCAGGAGCGCGCGTCCACATGAGGATAAAGCTCTGGAAGTTTTTCGTAAAACGCCATGTCGTAAGCCAGGATGGCGGTCACCGGGGCGGCTTTTGTTTTGTCCACATTCCCCGGCGACAGGCAGGTCAGAAGCTTCTCTTTGGCCTCTTTGGATTTCACAAAGACGATGCGCGCCGGGGAGCAGTTGGCGCTTGTCGGCCCCCATTTCATCAATTCGTAAATCTGATGCAAGAGGTCGTCCGCCACCGGCTGATTCAGCCAATCGCTGTGCGTGCGCGCCTTGGTAAAAAGCTGCTCCTGCGCAGCCTGGGGTACGGAGGCCATGCGCGTTACCTCGCGCTCGACGCGAGTTCCCGGGTCTCGGCTTTAATAAAGGCCAGGAGATCGGCGTTAACGCGGTCTTTCTCCGTCGTGCACATGCCGTGGGGAGCGCCTTTGTAAACGATCAGTTTGGCGCCCTTGATGAGCTTCGACGTGAGCATCGCGGAGTTCCCCATCGGAACGATCTGATCATCATCGCCGTGCAAAATGAGCGTGGGCACGTCGATTTTCTTGAGATCCTCGTACTGATCGGTTTCCGAAAACGCCTTGATGCAGGCGTAGGCGGCCGGCATTCCCGCCATCATGCCTTGCAGCCAGAAGCTGTTGCGAACTCCTTCGGATACTTTAGCGCCTGGCCGGTTATAGCCATAGAACGGCATGGTGAGATCTTTGAAGAATTGTGACCGGTCGGCCAGGACATTAGCGCGCAGCCCGTCGAAGACTTCCATGGGAAGTCCGCCGGGATTTTTTGGCGTTTTGACCATCAAGGGAGGGATCGCGCCAATCAAAACGGCCTTGGCGACGCGCTTGGTGCCGTGTCGCGCGATATAGCGGACCACTTCCCCGCCACCGGTCGAATGTCCCACGTGGATGGCGTCTTTCAAATTTAATTTGGCGGTTAATTCGGCTAAGTCATCCGCATAGGTGTCCAAGTCATTTCCCTGCCAGGGTTGGCTGGAACGCCCGTGACCGCGCCGGTCATGCGCGATGCAGCGAAATCCTTTAGACGTCAGGAAAAACATCTGGTCTTCAAAAGCGTCGGAGGAGAGCGGCCAGCCGTGGCTGAACACGACGGGTTGTCCTTTGCCCCAGTCCTTGTAATAAATTTGCGTGCCGTCTTTGGTGGTGATGGAGTTCATGGCGGGTCTCCTTTAACGAATCGCTAATTCCGACTCTAATGCCGCCAGCAGCGAATCGTAATCTGGCGAACCGTCGTGCCTTGTTCCGTTGATGAAAAAGGTCGGTGTGCCGTTCACGCCCGAGCGGATGCCGCTCTGGCGGTCGTCTTTTATTCGTTTGGCGATTTCCGGCCGCTGGATGGCTTCCTGCAGCTTCTCATCGGAAAGACCCAGTTGAAGGGCCCAGGCCGCCAGATTGTCCGGGCTTAAATCGTCCTGATTCTCATAGATCATGTCATGCATCGGCCAGAACTTTCCCAGAAGGGCGGCCGCTTCCGCGGCTTCCGCGGCGATGCGGGCGTAAGGATGCGCCTGCGTCAAAGGAAAATTGCGAAAAACAAATCGCAATTTCTTGCCGAGCGTTTTCTGCAGCTCTTTGACGACCGGATAAGCCATCCCGCAGTAGGGGCATTGATAATCGCCGTATTCGACCAGCGTTAACGGTGCGTCGGCGGGTCCCTCCGTATGATCGCGTTCTGAAACAGGTGGAGTCAACATGTCTAATTCCTCACACTGGCGATTTTTTCCGCTTTCGCCATCGCGTCAAGAGCCTTTAAAATGCCATCGGCGCCCGGATTGATGCCGACCGGAGAGACGTAACTCCAGCGGATAACACCCTCGGCATCGATGACAAACAGCGCGCGCTCGGACTCACCGTCTTTGTCCCGGTAAACGCCATACTCGCGGGCGACCGCGCCTTTGGGCTCGAAATCGGCCAGAAGCGGAATGTGCAGCTTGCGGTCCTTACTGAAGGCCAGATGGCACCAGACGCCGTCCACAGAAATCCCCAGGATTTCCGCATTGAATTCGGAGAATTCGGGCATGATTTCATTGTAGAGCGCGAGCTGGTCGCTGCACACGGGACTCCAATCGGCCGGGTAGAAAACAAGGACCACGGGTCGTCCGCGGAATTCCGAGAGCGACACCTTTTGATCCGGGGTGGTTGGAAGGGAAAAGTCAGGGGCCTGAACACCGGGTTTAAGAACGGACATGGGAACCTCCTTGTATTAATTCGACGTGGAATTTTTTCGTTGAGACGATGCCAAAAACAACGAATAAGACGAGCGCCGTGAGCTGCGCGATCTTAAAGGGCGGCTCGGTCTGCGTCGGCGCCAACGCATTGAGGGCCGGCACCTTCAGGAAGCTCTGCACGATCAAGACAAAGACATTAAAGTAGAGAGCGATGATGGCGCTGACGACGTAGGTTACACGCCAGCCTCCCGCGAGATGATGGCGGTAGCGAGCGACATAGGCCAGAGCCAACACGATGATCGAGAGAGCGCCGACCACGTAGGACGGTTTAAACCCGTGGAACGGGAAAAAGAATCCCGTCACACTGGTCGCCGCCGTCGTCACGAGAAAGATGGCCGTCCAGCCGTCCATGCGCCTGGCGGCCAGCAGCCCGTAAAGAACCGCCAATCCCGAAACAATCCCCACTAAACTGATCACCGTGTGCACGAAGGCATACGTTGACATCCCGGCTATCATGAAGCGCCCCCCTTCCTATCAGTTCGCCTGGACCAGCGGGACATCCACCAGATGCTCCGCCAGAAACCACGTCTGCAGCTCGTTGGTCCGGATGACGTCGCTCACCAATAAGTCATTGGTGCCGTCATCGCCCAGGTTGGCGGCTTTCCGCGCCGATGCCCGGGCTCCCTGGAGAATAATCTCATGCGCGGTCAAGAGGCGCGAGATCTGGACCGGTACTTCTTCGCGGCCCTTGGGCGGGCGCGGGATGTTGGTGTTCTCGGCGACATCCGCCGCCATGGCATAGCTCAGCCCGCCCAGAAGCTGGATGCGTTCGGCGATCTTGTCGACGAGATCGTTTTGCTCTTCATAGTGCTTATCGAAGAGCAAATGCAGCTGGTAAAACGTTTTGCCGGCGACCTGCCAATGATGCTTCTTGTACATGTCGCGCAGGGTCATCGTGTCGGCCAGAATCTGATTCAACCGCTCGACGCTGTCCTTGCAGACCTTTTCGCTCAAGCCATTCGGCAGTTTGGCGATGGTTCCGAACGCCTGAATTTCCGCCGCCTCTTGCCCGATTTTAGGGCGCGCGAGATCGGGATGAAATTGTGGATGATGATTTGTCTTAGTTTTTGTATTCATAAATCCTCCTGTTCAATTCTAAGGGGGTAGGCCGAAGAGCGACTACAAGATCATTATAGCCACAAACGATTTGGCGATTACAACAGGGAAGTTATTTTGAGAAAAGCTTGCCGGAAGGGGTGGAGCAGAAGTCGCCAAAATCAATTTCTTCCTGGCGGACATACCCTTTATGCGGGAGCCGGTCGGTGAGGACGAGATCCGCTACGGAAGCGGCGCTCGAGGCGGTGATGATTTGTATGGCGGACCAATGCCGGCCATAGAGATCGCCGTGGCGCACCGTCTTCGTGTAGGTCTGCTGCGTGAGGATTCCGTTTTTCTTCCCCTCCACGCAGCAGAGCACCACGACCATATCCTGATTCGTGGTCGGGACGGCGGATTCCAGGACCTGCTTTAGAATGGTCCGATATTCATTCAGCTTCAAATCAAACAAGAGAAATTGCATCAGGTCGCGGTGACCCAGGTAACGTAAGGTCTTGTAGTTCAGGTTCTTCACTTTTCCATTCACGGAATGGGCCAGAGTCCCCAGACCCCCCGACGTGTTGAACGCCTCGTATTCCACGCCATCGATCACCAGCCGCTCGTAGCCTTCCAGCGGCTGCAGCGTCTTAAACTGTCCGTTTTCAACGCCCTCGCAGGGGTTGCCGTATTCATTGATCAGCCCGTCGGTGCTCCACGTGAGGTTGTATTTGAGCGCATTGGTGGGATTTTCCGGCAGCGCCCCCACGCGAAGCGATGCCTTCTCCACGTAATCATAGGGGCGCATCATATGGCTGGCGATAATCTGGATAAACCCCGGCGCCACCCCGCAGCGTGGTACAAAATAGCGGTTCGTTCTCCGGGCCATTTTTTTTATTTCCGCACCCGTTTTCACGTCTTCGGAAAGGTCGATGTAGCTCGTGCCGGCCTTGTAGGCGGCGCGGGCAATCGGAAGGTTCATGAAATGCGGGCAGCTGTTCACAACCAGGTCCTTCCCTTTAAGGAGGCGGGCAAGCGCTTTTTCATGGTGCGCGTTGATCCGGAAGGCCTGCGCCGTTTTGCCCGCGGTGATTCTGGCGCGTTTTAAATCCTGGTCATATACAAAAACGTCATAGCGCTGGGACAGATGGGCGACGATCAGCTCGCCGATTTTTCCGGCTCCCACCACCGCCACTTTTTTCCGCTTATCCATCACGTTAGGCCGCCCCTCTTTCGGAGAGTCTTGAAAGAGCCAGTTTCTCGGGATTCACGGCTGAAATAATGTCGCTCACGCCGCGCTGGTTAAACCCTTTGAAGCCTTCGTGGCGCTGAAGATTTTCCAGGTGGCTTCCCACCGCCCCTTTGGCTTTGATCTGCTGATAGGCTTCTTCGGAGAGCCGTCCGGCTTCACGCAGAGCGTTCAATCGCGTATCCGCCACCGGCCACATCTCCGCCTTAGTAAAAGCCTGTCGCAAAAAGAAAAAATCGCTGAAGGGCGGCATCGTCTCGATCTGTTTTTCCTGCAGGTCCTTTTTTAATTGATCGAACTCAAATTTGGCTTCCAGATGATGCATGCCCGCCTGCAGGATGGATTCCCCATGAAGCGCGCACCAGAGCCCCACGGTTCCCGGTTTGTTCAGATCCGGCAGAGCGACCTTGGAAAAATCGACGGTCACGTCTTCAAGCGACAGGTCCACGTCGGCAAAAATAATGACGCCGGCTTCCGGCTGCTCCATTATCTGCGCACCCCAACCCGCTTCTTTCCCCGCGTAGTAGCGTTCCCGCTTTTTGAATCCGAACGTCAGCAGAATTTCGATCAGCATGGGAAAATGCGAGCGGCTGGAACGGAAGGTGTGATGATCATGGTTTGCCCAGCCGAGCCCCAACTCATCCTGCCGTGCTTTCTGGATCTGACCGGCATGGTTTCTTTTCTGCCAATAAATACGTTCCCCCTCGAGAAACAGCGTCGCGGCCGGGCCGGTGCCGATTGCTTTGACAATCTGGCGAGCCAACCGGAGCGTCTCTTTCATTCCTTCGGCCTCCGAATCATAGTGACGCGGCCGCGCCGCCCATCGCTCGAAGCATTGAAGATACGCCTCGCCTCGCCCTCGCTTGTCCGGAACAAAGTTCTGGGATCCGCGCCGCTCCACTACATAGAGTTCCGCCACCCCTTCCGGCAGCCGCATGAAACGGTAGGTTGAATAGGGGGCGCCGTGAATGTCGCCGGAAAGCCGATGCGCCGACTGAAACCGCCAGATGTCGTCCACCATGATGGCGCAGCCGACCTCTTTGAAGCGGGAGGATAAAAGAATCTTGGGAAGGTCCGCATAGGGGTGATACAAAACCATGGCGCCGGCGGGGCGGCGCGCTTTTTTGTCTTCCCAGAAGCCAAGTCGTTTCAGATCCTCGAGCTTATAGTGGCGCGCGGGGAGAAGGAAGTGGTCCACCCAGACGGAGAAGAGCGTGCTGGTTTCGGCTTTCATGCGTTCGGCCAGTCGGCGGGCGAACCCGTGCTCAGCAAGAAATGCCCGCACGCATTCCTCAATAAATTGATCGGCTTCCGGGCAGCGCGGCCATTTGTATTCCGGCGGAGCCGGCTGGAGAAAATCACTGTTTTTTAAAGTTTTCTGAGCCATGGGTATTCCTTATGAATTATCGATCTGGGCGCGCTGCAGCTTGCCGCTATAGTCGACATAAACGGTTTTCCATTCCGTAAAAATATCCAGACCGGTCTTTCCGGCCTCCCGATGTCCATTCCCGCTCCGTTTAACGCCGCCAAAGGGAAGATGCACCTCGGCGCCAATGGTCGGGCCATTCACGTAGACGATACCGGCTTCGATGTCTCTTACCGCAGCCAATGCATTGTTCACATTCTGTGTATAGATGGAACTGGAAAGACCGTAGACACAGTCGTTCAAGGTCTGGACCGCTTCCTCCAGATCGGCCACTCTAACGACAGACAGCACGGGTCCAAAAATTTCTTCTCTGAAAATGGTCATTTTCGGAGTAACGCCGGTAAAAATCGTCGGCTCGACAAACCATCCATGGGCCAGCTCCCCAGCGCGAGCCTGGTTTCCGCCGCAGAGCCTCTTGGCTCCTTCTTTTTCCCCGAGCTGGATGTAATCCATGACGCGTTTCAGCTGCCGTTCATTAATGAGAGGCCCGACCTGCGTACCCTTCTTCAAACCCGGCCCCAGCTTCAGACGTCCGGCTTCCGAAATCAGCCGATCAAGCACCGCATCATGGACGGATTCCTCAATAATGAGACGGCTGGTTGCCGTGCAGCGCTGGCCCGCGGTTCCAAAGGCGCCCCAGAGTGCGCCCTCGATCGCCAGATCAATGCGCGCGTCCGCGAGAATAATCTGCGCGTTTTTCCCGCCGCACTCGAGCGAAACTCGCTTGCCGCTGTCCGCGCACGTTTGCGCCACCTTCCGGCCTGTCTCCGTTGATCCGGTAAAGGACATCAGCTGAATCCCGGGATGAGCGACCAGCGCGCTGCCCGTGGTCTTCCCCGTCCCGAGAACCAGATTCACCACCCCCGGGGGGATTCCCGCTTCTTCGAGCGCCTTCACAAATTCCACGCCGCAAAGGGGCGTGTCTTCGGCCGGCTTCAAAACGATGGTGTTTCCGCAAATCAAAGCATGGAGGGATTTCCAGGCGGGGATCGCGATAGGAAAATTCCAGGGGGTGATCAAACCACAGACGCCCACCGGTTCGCGGAAAGTGAGACATAGCTTGTTTGGGAGTTCGCTCGGCGTGGTTTCGCCGTAAAGTCGTCGGCCTTCGGCCGCGGCCAGCTCAGCCATATCGATGGCTTCCTGCACATCCCCCAGTCCTTCGACCAGAGGTTTCCCGCATTCTCGTGTGACCAGGGACCCCAGTTCAGTTTTCCGTCGCGCCATGATCTCGCCGGCCCGGCGGATGAATTTGGCTCGTTCCGGAGCGGGGCAGCGCTTCCAGGCAGGAAAAGCTTTTTGCGCCGCTTTGACGGCGCGGTCCACCTCGTCGGCCGGGGAATCGGGGAATACGCAAACCCCATCCCGCTGGTCCGCTGGATTCAAAGAAACCAGCTCCTCGGCCCCCTGGGGCCAGGACCATTTTCCACCTATAAAATTCAGCGCTTTTTCGGACATAGCGGTACCTTATAGAGGATGCCGCCAGTCCGGTTAAAAATCTAGGGGATTTTTGATGGGCGGGAGGGCACGGCGGATGTGCTGTTACGGGCTCTGCCGCCAGGTCATATCGACGGTGATGGGAATCTCATTCTTGATGGGCACAGTTAGCAGGCTGGGCGGGGGAATCTTGAAGTCTGCGACGGTCGCCGGGATCGTTCCGGCAATCCGGCTTTCTTTTCCTTGGTCGACACGCTGAAACGCTACACCGGAGTAATGCGCCGTTTGTCCGGCAAATTGGATTTCCAGATCGGCGTTCACCGTCGAGGCCGAAGCCGCGTTCTCCGGAAGCTTTGTACGCACGGCGACCATGGGGAAAGCGCCGGCGCGCACGGCCTGAATCATGTGCAGATCGCGGTTGCTGTCGCCGGAATCGAAGGACTTCACCGGCACGGCGATGAGAAAATCGCATTGCCCCGCCTGACAGACACCCTTGCCCCTGGCCTCATGGCTTATTCCTTCCACGTGATGTAATGGGTGTGATACGTGGTAGGTGAGCGTCGATTGATCCAGCACCCATTGACTTTCCGCCAGGGCGACGCCGGGAACAAAAAACAGAAGTCCGCATAGAAATGCTTTCATAGTCCCCCTTAAAATTTGACCGACACGGCCAGGATCGAAGCCAGATAGGCCCCGACCGTCACGTCTGCGACCGGCCCATGGGCAGAAGCAATTCCGTGCACCTTCTGACCGGCGTTGCGCTGCTGATCAGCCATCGCTCCCAAAATAGGCGTGAGGATCATGCCCGGGAAATGAATCCAGGCCAAAGCCTTGTGCAGGCGGATCGGTCCTTTGTCCTTGGTCCCTTTCACCCGGGGAGCGCGAATGGCGAATGACGCTGACGTGAAATACAGCGTCGCGGTGGCCAGGCCCAGACCGCCGTGCAGCAGGCGATCCGACGAACTGCTGTGGTTCCCTGGAGCCACCAGGACGGTCGCGATGAGCGGGGCGGTCGTGATCAGTCCCAGGCGCTGGTGGATCTGCAGCATGTGCGAGCGCTTATCCAGTAACGCCTGGTCCTGCTCGTTGCCCTGCACCTGGTTCTGGGAAAACCCCAGGTCATTGAGCGAAGGCGCCTCGGCGCCGGCACAGCGAAAACTCAGAAGCAAGAGACTCGCGCAGAGTGATGAGAGGCATGTAGCCAGCAACCGTTTCATAGACAAAATACCTGTTACTTAGATAGTATAAATTTGCCGGGGGGATCACATTCATCCTCGACATATGGATAGCCCTTTAACTAAGAGGACCACACCATGAAAAAACCCAAAGTCGTTTCGCGAGACAAATGGATATCGGCCCGCAAAGCCTTGCTGGTGAAAGAGAAGAAGTTCACGCGCGAGCGGGAGCGGCTGGCGCAAATGCGGCGGAACCTTCCCTGGGTGAAGGTAGACAAACAGTATGCCTTTGAAGGGCCTGACGGCCGCCAGACCTTGGCTCAGCTTTTTGGCAAGAAGAGCCAGCTCGTGGTCTATCACTTCATGTTCGGGCCGGGCTGGAAGGATGGGTGTCCTCACTGCTCGTTCTGGGCGGACCACTATGACGCCATGCTTCCGCATCTGGGGGCCCGGGATACCGGTTTTGTGGTGATATCCCACGCGCCCCTGGCCGAGATCAAGCCGTTTAAGAAGCGGATGGGCTGGAATTTCAAATGGCTGTCTTCGAACAAGAACGACTTCAACTACGATTATCACGTCTCGTTCACACCCGAAGAGCTCAAACGGGGAACGGCCGTCTATAATTACGCGCCTTTGGATATGGACATCTCAGACCGCGAAGGGATCAGTGTGTTCTTCAAAGAGAAGAACGGCGACATCTACCACACCTACTCCACTTTTGCGCGCGGGATCGACATCGTAAATACCACATATCACTTCCTCGACCTGGTCCCGAAAGGCCGCGACGAGCGCGGACGTGGCCAGTTCTGGGTCCGCTATCACGACAAATATAAAAACTGACTCCTGTGCCCCTGCTGCCTGCGGCACAGCTTATTTTCTTGTTGACATGCAACCATTTAGTTGCATATACTTAGGGCATGAATAAAACGCTGCAGGAAGCACCGGCCGCTATGGCAGCCGACCGCGTGTTCAAAGCGCTGGCCGATCCCGGCCGACGCCGTTTGCTCGATCGCCTGCGCGTCAAAGGCGGTCTCACGCTCAGCGAGCTCTGCGAAGGGATGCTGATGAGCCGCCAGGCCGTTAAAAAGCACCTGACACAGCTTGAAGAGGCGGACCTCGTGGTGACACGCTGGGTGGGGCGGGAGCTGGAACACTTCCTGAACCCGGTTCCCATTCACGCCATCGCCAAGCGCTGGATCATGCCATTCGAGCATGTGCGCCTCGATGCCTTGTGGAATTTAAAAAAACAACTGGAGGATTAATGATGGTTACGAAAACAGATACGCAAACCTTTGTCTATGCCACCTACATTCGCACTACGCCCGAGAAGTTGTGGCAAGCCCTGACGAACGGAGAATTCAGCGAGAAATACTGGATGGGCTTCCGGGTCGAAGTCGAACAGCGGGCCGGGGGCAGGATCTACTTCCGGCCGCCGAAAGGCCAGGATGCCGTTTTCTTCAAAGAGGAAGGCGGCAAGGTCCTGGTCTGCGAGACGAACCGAAAGCTCGTCTATGAGTTTGCCATTTGTAAGGATACGCCTGAGGTGGCCGCCAAACGCGAAGGCCCCTCGCGAGTGACCTATGAACTCACACCCATGGGCGACATGGTGCGGCTGCGTCTGATCCATGAAAACCTGCTGCCGGAAGATACCGCGCAGGATCCGAACACGATGAAGGGCATCAACAACGGTTGGCCGGCGATCCTGAGCAGCTTAAAGAGCCTCCTGGAAACGGGCCAGGCGATCCCGCTCACACGCCCCGGCAAGAATTAAAGGAGGAGTGACCTATGAAAACGATGACGAAGCACAAAACAGGGACACGGGAAGAATGGCTGGCGGCGCGGCTGAAGCTGCTGAAGGCCGAAAAGGAGCTCACGCGGAAAAGTGACGAGCTGGCGCGGCAGCGGCAGGAATTGCCGTGGGTGCCGATTGAAAAGAAGTATCAATTCGATACCGATGCGGGGAAAGCGTCGTTGGCGGATCTCTTCCAGGGGCGCTCGCAGCTCCTGGTTTATCACTTCATGTTCGGACCCGATTACACCGCGGGCTGTCCGGCCTGCTCGTCTATTACGGACGGGTTCAACGGCTTCGCGATTCACCTCGCCAACCACGATGTGACGCTGATGGCGATCTCGCGGGCGCCTTTAGCGAAGATTCAGGCGTACAAAAAACGCATGGGCTGGACCATCCCCTGGGCCTCTTCCTTCGGCAGCGACTTCAACTACGACTTCAGCGTCGGGTTCACCGAGGAACAGCAGCGCAAAGGGGATGTCAATTACAACTACAGCCAGAGCGGTATCCAGTCACGCACGCATAAAGTGGACGCTAGAGAGAAAGCGCCTGAGGGGGGAACGAAGGTGGCGGCGACGACTGGCACGGACTGGGCGACGTATTCGCGCGAGGCTCCCGGGATGAGCGCCTTTGCACTCGAGGACGGCAAGGTCTTTCACACCTATTCCGCCTTTGCGCGCGGGCTGGATGCGATGTGGGGCTTATACCAGTGGCTTGACCGCGCACCCAAGGGTCGAAATGAGACGGAATTCTGGTTCCGCCGCCGTGACGAATACAACAAGAGCTGAGCTGATTCCCCGACCCGTCTTCCTCTGTGTCTCAGCTCTGTTTTTCGCTGCCAGCGTAGCCGCAACGGTCTACTTTTGTCGTTCCATGGCCGGGGGAATGGACATGCCGGGCGGCTGGACGATGTCGATGGCCTGGATGCGCATGCCGGGCCAAAGCTGGCCCGCAGCTGCCGCCATGTTCATGAGCATGTGGCTGGCCATGATGGTGGCCATGATGCTGCCGGCGGTGGCGCCGATGCTTTCGCGCGCGGACCGGCCTTTGTGGGTGGCATGCGCGTATTTTCTAGTCTGGACGGCCGTTGGAGTCCCCATCTTCGCTATCGGAATTCTCCTGGCCCATGCGGCCATGCGCTGGGAATCCTTCAGCCGCTTCATTCCACCACTGGCCGGCATCTCTCTTCTGATCGCCGGCGCTTTTCAGTTCACCCGCTGGAAGATCAGCCGCTTAAGCCACTGCTGTAACCCTCTAAATTGCGGCGCATCACCTGCAAAGGGGACGAGGCAAGCGGCGATTCAACAGGGAATTCGGTTCGGCCGGTCTTGCGTTATTTGCTGCTCAGGGTTTATGGTCGGTCTGCTGGTGCTGGGCATGATGAATCTCTACGTCATCGCCACCATGACCATGATGATCGCTCTAGAGCGGCTGAGCCCCCGCCATGAAATGGTGGCGCGGGTATTCGGAATCGGCCTGATCGGACTCGGGTTGTTCCTCATCGCCCGCGCTGCCAAGCTAGCCTGAGGGGTCACACCCTTTGGAGCAATCTACGCCATCTGTTGGGACACAGCTCGGCCCTCGATTGGGGACGGTCCAAAATCTCAAACATATCGCTCCGTTGGGACCGTCCCCAAGACGTGGCGCTGCACTACTTGTCAAAAAGCATTTCCGGAAATCGGCTGCCGGGGCAGGGGAGACGTTATCGGGTAGGCGGGTTTGGTATAGTCTGGAACAACCTTCCATGAGGGGTCTTTGTATCGAACGGCAGTTCCAGTGACGATCGTTTCGACCCGGACATACAACGGAAGAATAGTGCAGGGGTAAAATGTTGTCCGACGGTCGACATACACGTTCACCAGCTGGTCCGCTTTGAGCTGGATCTTCGCTCTTTCAACCGCCGTGCGCATTCCCTCGTCTTCACCGCTGGGAATTCCCAGAAAATATCCATTCGACGCTATGCCGCTCACAATGCCCAAGGGGATTTCGTGTTCAGGATCCGGGGAGTTCGTCGTTATTGTCAGTGGCGAAAGGTACGCGCAGCCGGTGAAGAAACAACAGCAGAAGCAAAGTGTTCCTAAAAGCCAGATCTTTCGCACGGGCCTGGATTTTAGCATTCCTGTACCCTAAATCCCTCTTGTCATCCACCCCCTGTCGATTGGTCGATTGGGGACGGTCCAAAATCTCAATCATATTGCTCCGTTGGGACCGTCCCCAAGACCCAAGACGTTGGGGCAGACCTTGTTTCCGCGTTTCCATCGGTGAAAAGGCCAGCCGCCGGATGACCTCCAGCGGCTGGCTTACACTAAAGATTGCTACTCTGAGGTGGCTTCCGTGCGGAAATGATCTTCGACGGTCCCACCGCCTGGATCGGCCATGCAGGCAAGCGTAGCGCCTTCCACTTCAGCACAACAGGTCAGGTAATCACTCTCATTGCCCATATGCCGAACAATAATCTCCTGATAGCATTCGACTTTGCCCCAGTAGCTCACTTGCATGCAATACGCTTGGCTCAGGGCAAGCGCCGCTGGGGGTTTGGCCAAGGCCAAGGTCAGTAGGCCTAACGCGACCACCGCGATCGTCAATTTTTTCATTGGCAGCTCCTTTGTACAAACCATTTTGAACCTGGTATAGGTGTGCCGGATGAATATTGCGTGCAAATGACGGGACAGTTAAATCGACGTTAATTTAGATTCTGGATTAATGGGAAAAAAGACCCTGTAGGAATGAGTGTAAGACACGAGGAAGAAACGTGGTGGGGTTCTGGACTCGCAGGCTTCTTCGCCCCGCAGATCAACCGCTCGTAACCCAGGCGGCAATGACACACCAGCGGCCGTCCCGCTGGAGCCAGACGCGGACGAACCGCAGGGTGCCGGTCCAATGCGGGCCTTCGTAATATCCTTTACAGGTGACCACGGCGGCCTGGCCGTAATCCCGGACCACCATCTCGCTCATGTCCACCCGGGTGAATTTGGGCGCTTTCCCAGGACGATGGGCTTCAATGACTTTGGCTTTCGTAATCACCTGGCCGTCCTGAGAAGTTAGAACAACATCATCCGCCAGAAGCTCCTCGAAGATCGCCGAGTCCGGCCCCAGCTCCCCCTGCCTGAACCGCTCTTCCAATGAAAGGATTTCTTCTTTTGTTCCCATATTGTTCTCCTCCTCTGAGATTTGGACACCTCCATTCTAACCCGAGGAACATGGCCGCCGGTCGGTACTCAAGAAAGTAAGTGAATAAAATTCGGGGTTCCCCCTCTAACGGTATAGAGGAGGTGGACCATGAGCCCACTAGATGAACAGGTTGAAGCCGTTGTTTCCATGTTGCGAGCCGCTGGAGGCGTAGTTGGAATCGAACCGGACGCACCGGACTACGTGAAGAAGGCGTTTTTGGAAATGATCCTCAGTTGTCGGGATTGTCGAAAAGCGATTAGAGGGAAGCACAATGGCGATGCGAACTAGGTGCCTGACACCTAACTTTAGGCCCAGACTCTTTTCTTTACAAAAAATAAAACAGCCGGTGGTCCCTTATTCAGGAATCACCGGCTGCTCAGTTGCGGGGGCCCGTGTCTGACCCGACGGGAAAACTCAATACTCGTCTGATTCCTTGGCTATCTTCTCAGGAATTCGATTTTAAAAGACCTTTTGCGCACTATAGGTAATAGATAAAAACACAAAAAACGTTCACGTTTTCAGGGGTTCAATAAATATGGCAGATTGTTTTGTTTGTCAAGCTAACCGACGAGGCGGTGTTCCAAAATCCCTGGCAAATTCTAACATGGCTTCAGCGCGAAAAGACGCAGCTGCTTCGAGCGTAACGAAATCCTTCCTATATGGCACAGTCTCGCATACCAACGAATCTATTTTGCCGCTGAAATTTCTTTCCTTAAAAACGCCCATGCCCCGAAAAATCGTGGTAGAATCCTCCGAGAAATGGCCTTTGAAATTCCTATTCACCCCCTAATCGTTCAACCTCTCCTTCAGCGGCGTTATGGTCCGGCCCGCTCTGGAGTGGACGTTCTAACAATACGCAATGAAAAACTCTCCTTGTGATAGCAACTTTCTTTCCGTACACTTACCCAAGATGCGAATTTCCCTGGCGAACAGTAAGATCACCAAAATCATTGATAATAGTGGCGCCTTCACAAGGTAGCAAATACCTGCCAATGCGACATTTTGTCCGGGGGCTGGGAACGATTAACTGCGCTTCCCAGTAGGAGATTGCAACATGAAGCGCGGCAACAACATCGGGATTGGAATCGGCATTCTGATAATTTTGGCTGCGCTGCCTTTCTCTGCTCTGCCTGGAATATTTGATGAAATCTGGAGTCGCCGACCCAACGAACACGAAGAATTTTACCGCTATGTCGCTCAGGAAATCGATGCGCCGGATTTATGCGACAAGATTTCCTGGGCCGCCACGCTTCCTGAGACCATTGAGTCGGTTGCTTCTTTCTATCGTTCGGCATGCTACGAAACTCTTGCGATAAATACAAAAGACGCCACGCTATGCTCCAAAGTGCGGCGGCTGGGAGCCATAACCTCCCGAAAGCAGCAACTCTCGCCAGAGTCCTGCGCAGAGCATGCGCACGAAAACTTTTCCACAGGGATCGCCATCCCGGATCGCAATCTCATCCGCTTTTTCTCCAAGATGGGCTACGATCCCGATGCATTGGATAAGGAAGGCGTTACGCCGGCCATCGTCAGCATTCCGGACAATTACCGCAAGATGGTAAACGATAAAACCAGTATTGAGCATGCCAAAACGAAACTCTCACAGCCGGGAATAGGGGATGAGCAAGTTGCATACCTTGCGGACATGATTGCCCTTGCAAGTGGGGATGCGGAATGGTGCGCGCACATCCCGACCACGTTCTTGGTGGGCAAAGCGCCCATGCGCGACTGGTGTTATTTCACGGTAGCATCCAACAGTCGCAACGAAGCGTTATGCAATAAAGTCCCAGTAAGGCCCGACGAAAAAGACCCTCGTATTTCCCTACATGCGAGTTGCCTGTTTCAGGTGCGCTCTCCCTATCCGGATACTACCCGCTATAGCGCGGAGGTGCCGAAGGATGAAACTATAGTCCGCGCCATCATGGCGCTTCTGGAATATCCGATTACCCAAGCTAAGGACTTGCCTCCCTACGAAACCGCAACGGCCTATAAACATTTCCTCCATGAATTAAACCCTCGTCCGACGGCGCAACGAAGATTCAACAAAAATTTCTACTCCGCGAACTGGGAAGAACGACGCGCGGCTGCCCGTAAACGGCTCATTGATCGCGTCAATCGTTTGTCTTCATTTCCCTGACGGTTTCGATGACCCAAAGGAAGGCCGATGGGACGTTGCTTTCTTTCTTCCTTTTTCTTCTCGAATAAATCGACACCCTTCCTGATCTAACCCGTAGAGGTATCGAACGCCGTACGATCTTCCGGGCGTCTTTCATCGACCCGATTTCTTTTCCATCCCGTCCTCCAAGGGAAAGAGAAGTTGTCGAAGTCGGGTTCTAGCAATCCTGGTCTATATGTTTGAAAATGTTCGTTATGACCGAGACGCTTAAATAACGGCTTACCTTTTTCGGCGTTTGCTGCAGGTGCTTCCCACGTTATTCGGTATTTCCCTTCTGGGTTTTTTCCTCATGCAGCTGGCGGCCGGCGGGCGGAATTTCTCCTCTCAGAATCGCCCGTGCCCCGAAAAATCGTGGTAGAATCCTCCGAGAAATGGCCTTTGAAATTCCTATTCACTTTCTTCAATAGCTTGAAGGCGTGATTCCAGTCGTTGCGCAGAAAATCTGCTCGAAAGGGTGTGACTCCTTGGCTTCATGGCAGGGCAGCGGAGCATTTCTCAGTTTTGATCCGTCAAAGAATGTGCTATACAAACCCCGTTGTGACAAGGAACCTTGACCCATGAAACGCTTCGCGAGATCTCACCTGTGCCATATTGCTCTCGTGTTTGTAGGAGTCGTCAGCTGTGCAGCCGACCAATCGACTCCCGTGGCCGACCCATCGACTCACCCCGTCAGCGTGAAAGATTTCGGCGCGAAAGGGGACGGGGTGACCGATGACACAAAAGCAATTCAGGCGGCTCTGAACTCCGTCTCGACAGGTCTTGTTACGTTCCCGGCGAGCAGCGCCTGCTACAAGTCTGGGGATCTGATGATTTCAGGTAAGACCGATTTCGTTCTGGAAGGCAACCACCAGGAAATCTGCTGGGCCGGAACGGCTAAACCCGGCGACTTCATCGGCTTTCAATATTCTGGCAGCCTCACCCATGTGACCCTGCAGAACTTCCGGCTGACGGGAGACGGCGTCTTGGGTGACAGGCATGCCGGCGTATGGGGCCACAGCGGGGCTAAACTTATGAATCTGAGCGTTACGGGGAATTCCATTCGCAATGTGGTTCTCGGCATCAGCATCAACGCGGACAAGGGGGGCACGATCAGCGGCTTCTCAATTGACCATAATAATATCGACACGGTGCTGGGAACAGAGCCGGGGTCAGGATATGGGATCCACCACGCCAATGGGTCCGGGAAGCCGTCTAACGGAGTCATCGAAGAAAACACCATCACGCGAGCCCAGCGGCACTCCATTTATCAGGCGAAGGGTTCAGCTGTTCTCATCAAAAAGAACACGATCTTGAACCACCGGCAGGGTGTTTCTGAGGTTGTAGGATCACCGCGGCCGGCGGTTCAGATCGCGCGCAGCACGAATATCGCCTTCGAGGACAATGTCATTGAAGGCGCGAAGGACGGGTCTCTACAAGTGTCGCTTTCACCGGGCGAGACCTGTGATCACATTACCGTGAACGGAACCGTGATCACCAGGCCGATCGGCCCCCAATCGGCCGTCACCATCGGCACCTCAGGACCTCAACAGGATGGGATATGCACCAACGTCCGTTTCTCCAGTAACACAATTTCCTACGAGGCGGCCGGAAACCCTGTGCTGCAAATAGACAGTGGAAAGCATGTGCTCGTGCTGGACAATACGTTCCGTGTCACGTCGGGCTCCGGAAAAGGTGCTGTCATTGGAATTCGCGGGTACGGGGAGGGGACGGCTACCGCGTCCTGGACCGATGACCTTACATTCTCAGGGAACAAGATTGATACGAGCGGGGTCACTGGTGCCCTCCATGCGGTGGCCGTCTATCGCGGAGCCGCAACAGCTGGGATACACGTCACGTTTGAGAGAAACACCTTCGATGTGCCGGGCGACAAGTTCTGGTATGAGGTTCCGCCAACCAATCCAAATCTGCGGATTTTGAATCCGTGACGCGACGGACGGACGAACGGACGGACGGACGACACTGCCAGCATTCCTGAGTAAATCCAGCTCACTTAAACCCTTACCCTCTGTCTTGCTCGGCCGCACTCGTGCCAGAATCAGTAGATTCCGAGTCGCTGATTTTCATGCCAACCACTCGACGGTAGAAAAGCCTGATTTTGCTACCCATTTTGATACACCCTTTATTGCTGCCTAAAATCCAATGGAGAGCTGAATTTATCCCGGATCTGAGGAAGTCTGGCTTCTTTGAGCCGGAGTAAATCGATGAGTGACAGCATAGAATGAAGCTGGAAAGTTTTGAGGCAAGTCAGCGTTTCTGATGTTAAACTATAGGTGTGAAACGAAAATCGCTTCTATCGACGAACCCTTATTTGCGGAACCGCGCCAAGCGGCGGGCGTTCATCATCGCCAGCGTTGTCAGTTCCGCAGCCATTGAAGGCGTTCGAGGTTTGCTCCCCGGACTTCAGAAGTCATTTCGAAGTCATTCTGCTGCGAAGCCTACTTCTTTCCGGCGCGCCGCGTAGTTTCAGCCATCCCGGCTCTAAAAATTCTTTTCATTGGTTAATAACACTTTGCTAGCCCGGCCCTGACGGCAGCGATTCGACATTTTACCATCGCCGAGTCGGTATGTATGATTAATCAAAATGAAACTTGATGATGTTGAGGAACTGCATTACATCACAGCGATTGCTAATGTGCCGTCTATTCTCGAGCATGGCATTATCAGTCACCGGCTCGCGGACAAAATAAATCATGCGTCGGTCGCCATGCCTGAAATTCAGGACCGGCGACGTTCAAAGAAAGTGCCCAGCGGTCGCCCGCTGCATGACTACGTCAACTTTTATCTTGATGCGCACAATCCAATGCTCAGCCGTGTGCGGGACCGGAACAACTTGATTTGCGTTCTTGCCGTAAATCCTGACGTCTTGAAGAAGCCAGGTGTGATTATCACTGATCAAAATGCTGCAAGCGATTACGTACGCTTTTATAACACGCTCGATGGCCTGGATATCATCAACAAAGAGGTTCTGCGAGCGCGTTTTTGGAATCATCTAGATCAAATTCAGCGATGGCGACATGCGTCCGCCAAATGCGCAGAAGTTTTGGTCCCGGATAAAGTAGAATCATCTTGCGTGCGGGAGGCCTACGTCGCCAACGAGACCGCACAAGAAGCATTCCGGAAACTTGGGGTGCCTTTGAAAGTTCGAATCTTATCGGACTTTTTCTTCTAAAGGGAGATCATGAAAATCCTGATCGGCGACATCCTACAATCCAAAGTGCAAACCATCGTCAACACGATTAATTGTGTTGGGGTTATGGGCAAAGGCATAGCCCTCGAATTCAAGAACAAATTTCCCGAGATGTATGAGGACTATCTCCAACGCTGCCAGCGGGGCGAAGTCCGGCCGGGGATTCCCTATCTTTATCGGTCTCTTTTGTCCCCTCAGATTATTAACTTCCCCACTAAGGACCACTGGAAATCGGTTTCCAAAATAAGCGACATCGACCGCGGCCTAGCGTATCTACAAAGGCATTATCAGGAATGGGGAGTTACATCCCTAGCCATTCCCCCGCTAGGATGCGGGAACGGTCAGTTGGAATGGCGACAGGTGGGACCACTAATTTATCGTTACACTCGCCAGATGGATATTCCCATAGAGCTTTATGCGCCTTACGGTACACATCCCCAGGAATTGACGACAGCCTTTCTTGGAACAGGTGGGATGGAACCCTCAGTGCGAACCGTATCCATGGAAGGCGCCGCCAGGGAGGCTTGGATCGCCTTGGTAGAGATTCTTGATCGTATTGATAAGCAACCATACCATTGGGCTGTGGGCAGGACGATCTTCCAGAAGATCGCCTATGTAGCGACGCGGGAGGGTCTACCCACAGGTCTCACTTACGAAAAGGGAAGTTATGGTCCCTTCTCGAAAAACCTCAAGCCAATGGAAGCGTATTTGGTTAACAACAATCTCCTGCAAGAAGAACGCATGGGGCGCATGTTTATTGTCAAAGTTGGACCCCGTTTCTCACGCGTGAGAGGGCAATACACGGAAGTCCTTGAGCGTTGGAAACCAGTTATCGATAAAACTACCGACCTCTTCATGCGGACCGACACGGATCGCGCGGAAATTGTCGCCACAGTTATCTACGCCGCGCAGGAACTCAAAGAGCGGAAGCACTCCTCCCCCACCGAAACTGAAATCCTAAAAGCGGTCATGCTCTGGAAGCAAAAGCGTCGGCCACCGCTGAAAAAAGATGAAGTTGCATCTGCTGTACGACACCTTGCCATGCTGGGCTTCATAGACGCCATCGCCGATGCGAAGCTCCCCGAAGATGCACTAGCCGTTTAGAACGACCACCCACCCCCTACCCCCCATAACCGGACGTTCATCCAAACGGAGCCCCGCCACACAACAGGCGGGCTCGCCGGCCGTCTGGCGAGGGCCAGCCACCCAGGGGAGCGAAGCGGAGTGCGGATAAAGGCACTTGCCAACTTTTGGAACATTTCAAAACAGCCAATAGACCGCTTATATTGCGTCGATCAAGCGCTACGTTGCGCTATTTCCACTCACCTTAAATTTCCGGCCCTAGGAGGCGCGATCTCCTCTTCAAACGCACATCAAGGCCCCCGAAGGAAAATCGTTCAAATTTGCCCCCGTAATCTCACCTTTAGACTCACGCTCGACATGTAGATTCTTTATCGATTATTTTGCGACGGAAAACCCCCATTCTCCGTGAACAAAAACAAGGGTTCCGACACTCATAGATGGAGGGGCATGTCGGGAAACGAGCATGGAGAAACAATGCATGGACGTAGAAACGGGTGGCCTAAATATGAAAGGAGGCGGGCTTGAGGTGCGTTCAGGCCGCAGAGCGGCAGCATCGTGTCCGACACGATGCGTATCCTGCAAGAGCACCTCAAGCCCAAAAGTCCCACGATGAGTGTAGACATGGGAAGTAAGAAAATCAGCGCCCGAATTCCGACGGCGGACCATCTGGCCTTGCTTCAATTTGCCAGCCAGCATGCCCATAACCAATGCTCCCAAGTGATCCGGAAATTCATTCATGAGGGTTTGGGGAGGGGACCGTATTTGATCGGAGACGACCTCGATTCCTTCCGAACAGCCGCCAGGGAGGTATGGTCGGTTGGAATAAATCTGAATCAACTCGTCCGAGCCATCAATACCGGCAAGGTGAAGATTATTTCGGAGGACCATGGCCGGGCCATCATCAACACCCAAGCGGTGATCGAAGCGATGAAGCGGGAACAAGCCGCCATCATTCTCCGGTCTCGGCATAGGCGGGTCCAAGATGATTGATCAGCCGCTCTTTGAACTTGGACGGGCTCACCGTGTTCGAGGTCAGGGGATTCATATCCGGCTGCATTGGACGGAACGTGTGTATGCCGCGCGAGGCTACCGGCAGGCGATCGTAAAAGTCACCAGCTATGCCACGGGCCGGAGAAACGTCGCCCACCACCTAACCTACATTAGCCGGGATGGGAAGCTTGAGCTCGAGACCGACCGGGGCGAAATTCTTACGACCCGCGAAGACCAAAAAGAGCTCCTGGACCGCTGGGCTGTGGATTTTGACGACCGGCCCAAAAGCCGGGATGCGGTCAATATCGTGTTCTCGATGCCGCCGGGGTCCAGCAAGGAAGCGCTGAAAGCGGCCATACGGACAACACTCGGCAAGCAGTTCCCGGAGCATGAATCGGTCTTTGCCATTCATGAGGACCGGCAGCATCCGCACGCGCATACCGTCATCAAGATGAGGGGCCAGGAGGCCGCGAAAAAACTACGTCTGAACAAGCCGGAACTCTACAAACTGCGGCAGGCCTTCGCTCAAGCCGCACGCGAGCAAGGCGTCAAACTCTCGGCCACCCCGCGCTTCGCGAGGGGGATCGGGAAGAAAGCGGCTCGCCAGGAACTCTACTTCATGCGAAAGCGGGGCATTAAACCGAAGGTTGACCGGGAGGCAGGCCAAGAAGCCAGGTTGGATTTTGAGCGAGGCGGGCGAGAGGTCAAACTCTGGGAGCGTGCACTATCGGCACGCAATGAGTTGGAACGTGAACAATACCGCTTGGAAGCCCGCAAGCTCCGCGAGAGGGCCGCCAAAGAAGGTGACGCCAAAGCACGGGAGCGATTTTTGGGATTTGCCTTAGAGCTGGAACGATTCGCCCGAACAATGCCCAAGCCCAAGACCCGCCGCCAACGATGGCTAGAAAAACTGGCTGAGAAATCACGACCTCCGCAGCCCCAAAAAGATCGGGATCGAGGAATGGGGTTGGGTCTATGAGCGAAAACTTGATTCCAATCCGACAAAGAGATAAATTAAATCCCACATTCACAGCGGCGCTCGAGACGTCGGATCAAACGCAGACACCTACCGATCAAGGCGACATATTACGAATCTATTGCCAAGGTGTTATTCGCGCTCTCATCGAGGAGCGAAAGGAACAGAATCATGGAAAAAGCTTGGGCCTTCTACAGACGTTCAACCGATAAACAGGAGTTGTCTATCTCTGACCAGCGGCGCGACTGCCAAGAGTTCGCGACGCGCCACGGCTGGCAAATCGTGCGCGAATTCGAACCTCTCAAGGGATGGGGATCAGGACTCACGATTGACCAAGACCCTACCTTCAAAGAAATGGTTCGTCTGGCCGAAGTCGGAGAACACGGCATACAGCATCTCGTCGTGTACGACGTAAGTCGCTTTGGCCGTCTGCAACCCGAAGATAAGATTTATTGGGAGCGCCGATTGAAAAAGCAAGGCGGCATCCAGATCGTGTACGTCAAAGATGATTTCAAAAATGACGGCTCCATCGGAGACATTCTCACCAAAGTTGTTAAACATTCGGAAGCGCATCAGTTCAGCATGAAACTTTCCGAGCTTACGTTGCGCGGCGCAAAGAGCCATTCGGCTCTCGGGCACCATGCCGGAGGCAAAGCACCTTATGGGTACGACCGCCTATTGGTCGATGGGATGGGTAACCCGGTAAAAATCCTAGCGAAGGGCGAATGGAAGGAAAGCAAACTCCAACGCGTGATCTTGAAGCCATCTCCAAAAGAAATGCCCGTCGTGCAGGACATTTTCAATGCTTACGATAAAGGCAATGGTCTTCACTTGATCGCCGAAGATTTAAATCTTCGGTCCGTGCCGTCACCACGCAGTCGTCATTGGTCGAAGACAATGGTTCATTATTTGCTTCGCAATCGAACGTATCTGGGCGAGTGTATTTACAATAAAACCTCTTATAAATCCTACCGGCGCGGTGAAAAGGGATCTCTTAAAAATCCCATAGATCAATGGGTCATCAAAGAACAAGCTTACGAACCCATCATCGAGAAAGACTTGTTCGACCGAGTTCAGGCGAAATTTAAGACTCGCCCGTTCGTCAAAGGCGGAAGCCATCACAAACCGTATCTTTTGAGCGGCTTGGCGGTCTGCGCCCAATGTGGATACAAGCTCATGGGTTGGCCGAAGCACGGCAACGGCCACACTTATCTAACCTATACCTGCACCGGATACCATCAGCGAGGGCGTTCCATCTGTCGAAGCTTCACTGTTTTATCGGAAGAAATAGAAGGGACAGCAATTCAAGCCATTCGTCAACACTTGAGCGACCCAGCTTGGCGCGAAAATTTAAAACCATTGTTGCGCTCAGCCATAGAGGAGCATTTCGGCAGCGATATCGAGACTCAGCTCAAGGGTTTACAAGCACGTTTGGCGGACGTGAATCGGAAAATCGAACATATTGTTGAGGCCGTGCAGGCCGGACGTTTTTCTGAAGTATTGAGCGAGACGCTTCAAAAGCTCGAGGCGGAGCGAACCGGTATTCGTCAGAAATTGGCTGAAGTCGAATCCCGAATGAATGAATCAGAGAGCATCGAGAGCCTCACAGAAAAAGCTTTGGAGTTGGCCAACAATTTCGACCACATCTGGGGTAATGCACTTACGATTGACGAACGAAAAGAAATTTTGCGGAAATTCATACACCAAGTAAACGTAGAACACTCACCAGAGCGCATCCATGCCACCTACTGGCTATATAAAGTCCCACTTCCTGATAAAAAGTTGACCCCACGTCCGAACGGTTTTGAGGCCATTCATCCGTGGGGTCAATTGCGGGGGTAGGATTTGAACCTACGACCTTCGGGTTATGAGCCCGACGAGCTACCAGGCTGCTCCACCCCGCGACGTCATTATAGCTCATCTTCGGGGGGCGACTACGAGCCGGCCGCCTTATATTGCTCGTCGCTGACCTTTTCCATCCAGTCGACCAACTTACCGTCCTGCTGTTCCACGATGGCGATGTGCGTCATCGCCGTACTGGCTGTGGCGCCGTGCCAATGCTTCTCACCCGGCGGGCACCAGATCACGTCCCCCGGCCGGATCTTCTCGGCCGGCCCTCCCCAGCTTTGCACGATGCCGCAACCCGCTGTGACGATCAAAGTCTGGCCCAGCGGATGGGTGTGCCAGGCCGTGCGAGCGCCGGGCTCGAAAGTGACGCTGGCGCCGAAGCCGCGTGCCGGGGCCGTGTGGAGAAACAGTGGGTCCATTCTCACCATCCCCGTGAAATTCTCCCCAGGTCCTTTCACGGAGGGTTGTGCGCCATTTCTCTTAATCTCCATAGACAGTTACTCCTTTTTCTTTGAGTGAGCGCGAGGCTGGTCGATCACGATGTAGGTGACCGAATCCCAGGCGTTGTGGATTCCAATCAGCAGCAGGCCAAGAGCCACGATGGCGATCACAAAAAGAGCGTTGGGTCTCGTGCGAAGCCAAAACGCAGCCAGGATGAGAACCGCATACAGGATACACGGAAATACGTGGTACCAGAGCCAATCCTCTGATGCCGGTTCGTAGACTGTCTGACGCCGGGCGCGGTGAATCACGAGCATGCTGTAGAGGAACCCGCCAACACCGCAGACTCCCAGAACTATAGCGAGAGGGAAAACCTGCGTCCATGGAATACTCATGATGCAGGAGATAACCAGGGCGCTGCCAAAATGCGCCACGTTCGGGGTCCCGAAGGCGCCGACGGTATCCGCGCTCGTACGCCGGCTTAGTTCGGCGACGAGCGTGATGACGATGAACTGAATCCCGATCAGCGCCGCACCGGACGATCCGACGATCATGTAAAAGTTTTGCCAGACGGCCAATTGCGGATATGCCAATTCAGTCACTCCCCTTCGACACATTGTAAGAAAATGGGATTGTAAATTGGCGGGCTACTGGGTTTGCTGACGATTCCACTCAATGGAACCAGGATTTGGCTGCGGCGTCCAGACCTCAGGGGTATATACCAGCTCACCGGGTTGAGGCTGGCGTTTCCAGCGATGATGCAGCCACAGCCATTGACGGGGGTCCTTTCGGATCCATGCCTCCACGATGTTGGTCATCGCCTGCGTATCTTCCGCCATGGCGAGATTGCGGTCTGTTTCCCGGCTGAGCGTAAGCGCCGGCTCGAAAATCACGCGGAGGCGCCCGTCTTCCCAAACGTTATGCAGCGGCAGCACGGTGCATCCGGTTCTTCGAGCCAGCAAGGACACAATCGGAGTCGTGGCGGCCGGCCGGCCCAGGAAATTAACAAATAAGTTACCGGGCGCGTAATTTTGATCGATCAGAATCCCCACCAACATATTGCGGCGTAAAGCTTTCAATCCTTCAAACAGGGCGTGACGTTTGGGAATAATTTTTATTCCGTCAACACCGCGAACGCCCGCCACCATGGCCTCCAGCCGCGGGTTATCCAGCGGTCTCACCACGATGGCGGTCGGTACCCGCCGCGATATCTCGACCGACATCGCTTCCCAGCAACCGTAGTGCGCGGTAAAAGTGATCAACCCCCGTCCCTGCGAACGCGCTTTCTCGACATGCTCCAAGCCTTCCATATGTATGAGGTCTGTCCATTCCTGAGAAGCCATCCGGGGAATCTTAGCGAATACGGTCAGGCCGCGGCTCAGATTCATAAGGGAGGCTTCGGCAATCTGCTGCCGGCTGTGCGGGTTCAATTCGGGGAACGCCCGAGACAAATTATCATCGGTGATTTTTCGCCGTTTGGGCAATAAAGCCCAAAGGCCGCGCAGAAGTGACTGAGAGATAAGGAGACTAAGCCACGAAGGTAGAATCCCCAGGAGCCAGAATAGACCCCGGAGCGGGAAGTACTCGAACGCAACACGCGATGTGGATTTCACGCGAGCCATGCGAAACCTACCTAAATTCTAATTATGCAGCACCCCCCAAGTAAAGAGGCTAGAATAGAAATATGAAAATCGCAACATACAATGCCAATTCAATTCGCAAGCGTCTTCCGATTATTCTCAACTGGCTGAATACCCATCGCCCGGACGTCTTGTGTGTTCAGGAAACCAAAGTTCAAGATTCGGATTTTCCCCTCCCGGCATTTGAGGCAAGCGGGTACCACGTGACCTTTCGTGGGATGAAAGGCTACAACGGCGTCGCGGTTTTCAGCCTCAAGAAACCGAAGGAGATTCGCTTTGGTCTGTCCGATGGGCCCGAGGCGGATGAACCGCGTCTGGCGCATGTCGTGATCGATGGCCTGCCGATCATCAATACCTACGTGCCGCAGGGCTATCTGATCGAGTCCCCAAAATATGCCTATAAATTGAAATGGTTTGAACGTCTGCACCGGTATTTCGAGAAGAATTTCTCGCCCCGAGACCCCGCTCTATGGGTCGGTGACATGAACGTCGCGCCGCGCGACCTCGACGTTCACCATCCGGAAAGACATCTCACTCATGTGTGCTTCCATGAAGATGCCAAACGTGCTTATGCCGCCACAACCGGCTGGGGTTTTCAGGACGTTTTCCTGAAGCTATACCCCGACCGGCAGCAGTTCACGTTCTGGGATTACCGCGCGCGGCCGGGCGGAAAGTCTTCTGTGGAAGCCAATCTTGGCTGGCGGATCGACCATATTATGGCCACCGCACCCCTGGCTGAAAAGTGCACTCAGGTTGAAGTTGATATGGAACCGAGAAAGTCCGATATTCCTTCTGATCACACCTTTCTGTGGGCCGAATTTAAGACGCAATAATCACATTGATTTATAAATCAGTTTAATAGCATATCGATCTAACCGTATTTTTTGTTGACATCCCTTAACATCGGGGGTATACACACTGCGGAAGGGGAAGCTTGGATGACTTACTTAAAATTCACCATCGCGAGCTTTGCCGCATTGATCCTGGTTCCTGCCGTCGCGCTGGCACAGGGCGGACCGGGGTCGCAACCGTATCTCCAGCTCGATTCCGGCTACGATCAAATGCTGCAGTATCAAGCCAGCGCCGACCACACCATTACGCCCGCCAAAGTGATCCGATGGATCATGGGCCTGCGCGGCGACCCCGTATCGGCACCCTCGTCCACCGAATTCCAACCCATCGTCAACGTCAAAGACGCCCGCGTCCGCATCGTCGCCGCTATCGCCTACAAGTTCTGATTGGATTCGCGTGGTTTGGCCGCTTCGGCCCTCGCTCTCCAATAATTGGCTTTCCAGGATTCCCCTCGTGTGTGATACAAATACGCCAGATTATTCAAGGCCGCGTAACGGATTCCATCGGACGGCCCAGTGGTCAAAACTCTAAAGTACTCCTGTTCCGCGGCCGGTTGAAGCCCCAGGCTTTGCGCGTAGCAGGCGCGAGCAAAGGCATCGAGGGGATCCTGCCGCACGGAATGCGCCCAGATTGTTTCTTCGGACTGCCATGTCGGGATCAATCGGGCACTGGCCGCAGCATAGAGAGCGACCAGGGTCCATATCGCGGGACGGCTTATCGGATAGCGGGCATACGCCATTCCGACAATCCAGGCCCATCCGATCAGTGAAAAGTAAAGATAACGTTCCGCGGCGAAGGCACGAATCGGAATGAACTGAAGTACGGGGATCAGGAATATAAAAATCCAAGCTAAAGCAGCCCCCAACTGCGGACGCCTAAACCACGCCCACCAAAGGACCGCTGCGAAAACGAGTATCACCAGCCCAGCGCCCATGATCAATCCGGGAACGGGTTCCGGGTACGCATAGTGGATGCGCAGATGCGTAGGCCAAAGCAGCTTGCCGAAATAAGTCGCTAACGCCATCATCCCCAACGCGGCGTCGCCGCCCCAATGACGGGGGCCGCTGAACTCTGACCACGAGGGCAGGAGCCGCGTGCGGAGAACGATATAGATCAACGTTAAAACAATCAGTCCTGCATACCGTAACCAGAACTGGAAAGGATTTCGTGAGAGTGCCCCGGCGCCCTGGCGCCTGAGGCGGAGCCCATCGATCAAAGCCAGCGCGAGAATAACGCCAGCGGCGGTTTCTCGACAAAATAAAGCGGCGCCGAAAGCCAGCCAGCTGATCGACAGCCTGACCCAGGACCACGGAGCGGAACCGGAAAGCATCAACAGCGCCATGAGCATTCCCGCGGAGCCCAGCAAAGTTCCACGCTGCGAAACCCACGCCAGGGACTGGACCTGAACAGGATGCCAGAGAAAAACAGCCAGGGCCGCCAGGTGGGCACCGGCAGCGACCGGCGGCGGGAGCAGGACGCGTCGAAGAAGTAGCCACACCATCCAGCCGTTCAACAGACCGAGCAGAAGATTCTCGAGATGATACCCTGCGGGATTCAGCTTCCAGAATTTGTAATCGAGCGCGAAGGACAAAGTGACCAGAGGTCGCCAGGCATCTTCTGCGAGGCCGGACCCCGCCGCCGCGGCGGCTTGAGGACGGACGAAAATAGAGCGGAGGTCCAGATGGCGGATACCGGCATTCTGCACGACATACCATTGATCGTCATAAACAAAACCGGAATGGCGCAAAGGAAGGTAAAGAATGGCGGTGATCAACAGAAGAAGTCCAGCCCACAGCGGTTCGGCCCGCGTCCTCATGCGCGGTACGAAGCGGAATCTAAAAGCCATGGCCCCGCCCGGACTCGAACCGGGACCCTCGTTTCCAAGGGGCAGATTTTAAGTCTGCTGCGTCTGCCATTCCGCCACGGGGCCAAAAGATTCATGTCTGCCGCTTTGAGATTTTAGTTAATTGGCGCAGTCTTTGCGCGAGAGTCGGGGTCAAGTATCCAGGCGAAAGTCGCCACCGCCAGTTGCCTTTCGCCGTTCCGGGAAGATTCATGCGCGCCTGCGTGCCGAGACCGAGCAGATCCTGCATCGGAATAATTGCGGTACGAGCCCGGGAGGTGAGCGCGAGTCGGATCATGGCCCAATGAATATCTTGATCGCTGAGCTTCAACGCCTCCGCCACCCTTTTTCGCCGCTGGACCGGTAATTTTCGAAACCAGCCCGCGGTCGTATCGTTATCATGGGTCCCGGTATACACCACGCTATTCGGCGCATAGCGATCCGGTCGAGCCGCCGCGGCTTCTCTGCCTTCCTCAAACTCGAATTGGAGAACGCGCATGCCGGGAACTCCCAGCTGATCGCGAAGAACGATGACTTCCGGCGTAACGGCTCCGAGATCTTCCGCAATGAACGGCACCGACCCCAGGGATTTTCGAACCGCATCGAAAAAAGCGGCTCCGGGTCCTGGCCGATATTGTCCGTTCAACGCCGTGCGTGCTCCGGCCGGGACTTCATAGGCGCGGACGAAACCGATGAAATGATCCAGGCGCAGAACGTCGAAACGCCGCAAGCCCATGCGCAGGCGTTCGATCCACCAGCCGTAACCCTGTCGGCGCAGAACATCCCAGCGGTAAACGGGGTTCCCCCACAATTGCCCTGTTTTAGAGAAATAATCCGGTGGAACACCCGCAACGACAACCGGTTTGCCCGCATCATCCAGTTTGAAAATATCCGGATGCGCCCAGACATCGGCACTGTGGGGCGCGACGAAAATAGGAACGTCCCCGATCAGTCCAATCCCCTTTCGCGAGCAATAGGACTTTAACTCCTGCCACTGCAGCGCGAACTGCCATTGAACAAACGCATGAAAACTAATTCGGTCGGATAGATCCTTTTTCACGCGAGCGAGCGCGGCGGGCTGGCGTGTCCGCAGCTCCGGGGTCCAGCGAGTCCAATCCGCGGTTCCGGCCTTCTCGCGAATGGCCGAGAACAGCGTGTAATCGTCAAGCCAGGGGGATTCCTCTTGAACGAAAGCGTCGAATGCGGTAAGGGATTTTTTGTCCTGCGGCCGCTGATGAGGGCTCAGCAACAACGGGTTGCCGGCAAAAGACGACAAGGTCTGGTACGGCGAGCGGCCGTCGCCGGGAGGGCCGATCGGAAGCATCTGCCACCAACGCTGGCCGCTCGCGGCGAGAAAATCGATAAAGTCATGAGCGGCAGAGCTGCCCAGAGGATAAGGAGTCGGAAGAGAGGTGGGGTGCAGCAGGACGCCGGAGGTTCTTTCGGTCAGCACATCGTCATGGTATCAAACTTCAAATAAATCGAGCTGCGGGCCGGAGGGGCGGCGGAACGAAGCGGCCGAGAGAGCCGGGACCTCGTCCGGAAAGCCGGCCTTGCGCCGCGCGACCTCGAAAAGATTGTGGAGCTGCTCCGCGTAGACGCCTTCACCCCGCATGCGTACGCCGAACCGGGAGTCATAAAGTTTTCCTCCACGCATTTCACGGATCCGGTGCAGTATTTTTTCCTTGGCCAGCGGTTGATGATGCGACAACCAGGATTGGAAAAGATCTTTCACCGCCCAGGGCAGGCGCAATATAGTGTGGCCGGCATAGACGGCGCCCTGCTTCCGCGCGGCTTTTAAGATGGAAGGGATTTCGTGATCGTTCAGTCCCGGAATAATCGGCGCCACATTGACACCCGCCGGGATGCCGGCCTGAGCGAGCGCATGCAGCGCAGCCAGACGCGCCCGCGGCCTCGCCGTCCGCGGCTCCATGACGGCGGCGAGATCATCCCGCAGCGTGGTGACTGAAAACGTAACGCTCACCGCGCTATAGCGCGCCAATTCCTGCAGCACGTCGATATCGCGCGTGACAAGTTGGTTCTTCGTGATCATGGCTACGGGATTCCGGAATTCCGCCAGCACCTCCAGGCAGCCGCGCGTGATTTTCAGCCGGCGCTCAACCGGCTGGTAGCAATCGGTCACACCGCTCATCATCAGCACCTGCGGTTTCCATGAAGATGCCATCAGGGCCTTGCGCAGCAGCTGCGGCGCATCCATCTTCACAAAGATTTTGGATTCGAAATCGATCCCCGCGGACAGGCCCAGATACTCGTGGGTGGGTCGGGCGAAGCAATAAACACAGCCATGCTCACACCCGCGGTAGGGATTCAGGCTCGCGCCGCCGACATCGGGGCTGTCATTGGTACTGATGATCGAACGTGAGAGATCCCGATAAAACTGTGTCTTAGGCGCAGGATCCTCGTCTTCCTTCCATTCCGGATCACGTTCTACGCGCTGCTTCTCGAAGCGATTCGGCGGATTCTCCGGTGCCCCGCGACCTTTGTAAGGTTTCAATGGATTAATCATACATACGTATTATAACCTACGTGGGGGTAGGGCGTGTCAAATGGGCTATAATTGAACTGCTCTCCCGTATAAACCATGAGCAAAAATAAAAGAAAATACGCGATCGGTATCGACGTCGGCGGCACGAAAATTCTTGCCGCTTTGGTGGATCCCCAGTGGCGCGTCATCTCGGAAATCAAAAATAAAACGAAGCCTGAGAAAGGCGAACAGCATTTCATGGGAGTCCTCGCCGATTCTGTGAAATTCTTACTTCGGGACGGCAAGGTCTCCCGTTCCGAGATTGCGGGCATCGGCGTCGGTTGTCCCGGTTTTATTGATGGCGACCGGGGCGTTGTGGTCGGCTCGCCGAACATTCCATTTTTGAAGTCCTATCCTCTCGCGCGAAGGCTGTCACGAGAAGCGGGCCTCCCGGTCGTGATCGGGAACGACGTTCAGACCGGGCTCTATGGCGAGCACCAGTGCGGCGCCGCCAAGGGCTACGATCATGTCGTGGGTATTTTCATGGGCACAGGCATCGGAGGAGCCATGGTGTTGAACGGTCAGATTTACAGGGGAGCGTCCGGCACCGCAGGCGAAGTGGGTCATGTTCTTTTCGATCCCAACGGTCCCTTCTGCGGCTGCGGCCAGCGTGGTTGCGTGGAAGCCTACGCTGGACGCCTCGCCATCGCCGCGGAAGCGGCGATCGCCGTGGCCCGCCAGCAGGCGCCGCATCTGGCCCAGAAGGCGGGCACCGATTTACGCGCCATTAAAAGCGGTGCGCTGGCCAAAGCGATCCGTGCGGGAGACCGCGCTATCGCGGAAATTATCAAAGCCAAAGCGCAGGTCGTCGGCGTGCTAATGGCCGATCTCGTGAATGTTTTAAATCCGCAGATGATCGTGCTCGGTGGTGGGGTTGTGGAAGCGATGCCGAACCTTATTCTCCGCGAAGCCGAACGCGTCATGCGCGCCCGGGCCATCGGGAATTCGTCGCGCCGTGTGAAGGTGGTGGCGGCCAAACTCAAAGACCATTCGATTGTGATGGGCGCCGCTCAACGCGCGCATGACCGCTTTGTCGAGCGCCGGAAGGAAGACCGTCGTGCCTGAAGCGCCCCTCAGCAAAGAAATCGTCACCGTCATCGAAGTCGGATCGAGCGCCATCCGCATGGTCGTCGCTGAAGTCGGACCCAAGCTGTCGCTTCGGACGCTGGAAAATCTGCAGAAACCTGTTTCCTTCGGCAAAGATGTGTTTACCTCAGGCCGGCTCAGCCACGCGTCCATCCGCCAGGGCATCGAGATTCTTGATAACTTTTCGGCCGTCATGGAAAGCTACGGCGTCCGCCGCGTGCAGGCGATTGCCACCAGCGCCGTCCGCGAAGCCTCCAACAAGGACAACTTCATTGACCAGGTCTTCGTACGTACCGGGATCGACGTCGAAGTGATCGAAGGCGCCGAAGAAAACCGTCTGGATCTGATTGCAGTGGAAAGCGCCCTTCAGGGCCGCTTCGAGTTCGACAAGAAAAACTGCCTCATCATGGAAGTCGGCACCGGCTCCACCGAAATCATCGCCACCACCAGGGGCGAGGTGGCGCTCACCCGGACGCTGCCCATCGGCCCATTGCGCCTGCCGGATCAGGCCCAAGCGGCGAAAACGGATGCGGCGAGTCTCCAGCGGCTTCTGAAGCGCCGCGTGCACGCCATCGCGGATGAATTCAGCCGGGAAAGCACCCTCGCGGATATCGACACGTTTATCGCCATGGGCGCCAGCCTCCGGTTCATCTGCCGACAGCTTCTCGATAAAAAGGACGACATGCTGGCCACATTGCCGGCGAAAGATTTCCAGGAATCTCTACGCATGATTTCAAAAATGCCGGCGGAGGAATTGTCTGAAAAGTACGACCTTCCTTACGCCGATGCCGAATCGCTCTATCCGTCGCTTTTGATCTATGCGAACTTCCTGGCCGAAACCAAAGCGGAAAACATCCTTGTGCCAATGGTGAGCATCCGCGACGGGCTCCTGCTTGAATTGGCGCAGATGGTGTCCGGGTACAAGCGCACGGACCTTTCACGTCAGGTCATTCACTCCGCGCGCAATCTCGGGAAAAAATATCACTACGATGAGGCGCACGCCGCCGCCGTTGCCCACATGGCGCTCAAGCTTTACGACGCGCTACAGGAAGACCACGGTCTGGGGTCGCGAGAGCGGCTGCTGCTGGAAATCGCGGCGATTCTGCACGATATCGGCTCTTTTATTTCACCGAGCAGCCATCACAAGCATGGCTTCTACCTGATCGACGCGGCGGAAATCTTCGGCCTGCGAAAAATCGACAAGGACATCGTGGCCAACGTGGTGCGATATCACCGGCGCTCACCACCCAAAGCGACGCACATCCCCTATATTTCCCTGCCGAAACCGGAACGCGCGGTGGTCTCGAAACTGGCCGCGCTCCTGCGTGTCGCCGAAGCGCTTGATGCCAGCCATCAGCAGAAGTTCAAAGATTTCACGATCGAGCGCGATGGCGATACGCTCACGCTCTGGGTTCCCGAAACGCTCGGCGATATTTCGCTCGAACGCCAGTCTCTTTTGCGCAAAAGCGACATGCTGACGGATGTACTGGGACTGGTCGCCCAAATCAAGCAGGGCGCCCCTGTCATGGCCAGAACCTGATGGATAAATTTTTTGATCGAGAGTTGTCGGCGTTGGAGTTTAACGGGCGCGTTCTGGCGGAAGGCATGGATCCTTCCAACCCACTGCTCGAACGTTTGAAATTCGTCGGCATCGTCAGCGGCAACATGGACGAGTTTTTCATGGTGCGCGTCGCCAGCCTCAAAGCATCGGGCGAACCGCTCGAACCGATCCTAAAAAAGGCGCAGGAGCTTCTTGAAAAGCGCAATGAGTACTTTCTCAAAACCATGGTGCCGGAACTGGAGGCTGGGGGGTTCGTACGGCTCAGACCGGAGTCCTGCAATCCCCAACAGCTGGCCTTTCTCGACAATTACTTCCATAAGGAGATCCTGCCGGTTCTGACGCCGATCGCCATGGGCAGCGATCGTGCACTCCCCGTTCTCGCCAATCTGCGGCTGCATTTTGTCGCGGGACTGGTCGACCCGAGGCAGCGTACCGGGCGACAGTATGCCGTGGTGGAAATTCCCCCGAAAATCTTTCCACGCATGGTCTTCCTGCCAACGGAGAAATGGTATCCGTTTGTTCTTATTGAGGACTTGATCGCGGCTTATGCGGCGGAGCTTTTCCCGGGCTATGAAATCGCAGAGAAGGGTGTGATGCGGCTCACGCGTGGAGCTGAGTTGACCTTTGATGAAGAGAAAGACGAAGACTTCATGCGCATCATGACCGAAGCGCTGCGCGAGCGGCGAACAGGCGACATCGTTCGTCTGGAAGTGTCCGCGGAGGAGCCCTGGTCGCGCGCGCTGCGAGACATGTTTAGCGTCGCGCCCGGAGAAGTCGTCGTGAATCCCTCCTGGATCGACCTCAAAACCATTTCTCAGATCGCGCTGCAACCCGGATTCGAATCGCTGAAGCGGGCCGCCTGGGAGCCGCGTGTCGTGCCCGAATTCGACCGGGCGGACGATCTGTGGGAGCTCCTCCGCGGGAAGAACGTTCTGGTGTTCCACCCCTACGAATCCTTCGACGCCGTGACCCGATTACTGGATACGGCGGCGGACGACCCGGATGTCCTGGCGATCAAGCAGACACTTTATCGAACGGACTCCGATTCCCCCATCCTGCGGGCGCTGGAGCGCGCCGCCGAGAAGGGCAAGCGCGTGACGGCGGTCATCGAACTCAAGGCCCGCTTTGACGAGGAAAACAACATCGAATGGGCGCGACGGCTCACGATCGCCGGGGCCACCGTGCTGTACGGGGTCGCGGGCATGAAAACACACGCCAAGGCCTGTCTCATCGTGCGGCGTGAGCGCGACGGCATCCGGCGCTACATCCATTTGTCGACCGGGAATTACAACGCGAAGACGGCACGACTTTACTCGGATGTCGGGATTTTTACCACGGATGACGCGATCGCCAACGACGTATCCGCTTTTTTCAACATGATCACCGGTTATTCGCAGCCCGCCACCTGGGCGAAAATCGAAGTGGCCCCCTACGGATTGCGGCGGCGGTTGCTGCGCATGATCCGACGTGAAACACTCCGCAGCAGCCCGGACAATCCCGGCCTGATCCGCGCCAAAATGAATTCGCTCGCCGATGCGGATCTGATCGAGGCGCTCTATCAGGCGTCGAATGCCGGCGTCCGCATCGAATTGAATGTCCGCGGCATCTGCCGCCTGCGCCCGGGCGTCAAGCACCTGAGCGAAAATATCCGCGTCGTCAGCATCGTCGATCAGTTCCTGGAACACAGCCGCATCTTCCATTTCCATAATGGCGGCGAAGAGGAAGTGTATCTTTCCAGCGCCGACTGGATGCCCCGTAACCTCGACCGACGTCTGGAGCTTCTATTCCCTGCGGAGGACGCAGAAAGCAAGAAGCGCCTGATCGAAGCGCTGGATCTTTATTTCCGCGACAACACCAAGGCCTGGGCGCTGCAGGCGGACGGGCGATGGGAACGTATCGACGCCGGCAAATCCAAGCGCATTCGCGCTCAAGAGGTGCTGTGCGAGCGAGCCATCACCTCGGAAGACATCCTTATGAAAGCCATGCCACGCGAGCTGAAGCCCCAGCGCCCCCGCCCCACGCCGGAAGCCAAGAAACCATGACATTGTATTTTCTCCGTCACGCCATCGCCCTCGACCGGACTGCGTGGCGCAAGGCCGACAGCGAACGTCCGCTGACCAAAGACGGCATCCGCAAAATGAAGAAGATCGCCAAAGGATTGCGCAAGATGGGGGTAAAATTTGACTGGATCCTGACCAGCCCCTTCCGCCGCGCTTACGATACCGCGCAGATTGTCACAAAAGAGTATAAAGCTCAGAAGCATTTACGCCTCAGCAAATCGCTGGCGACCGATGGCGATCCGAAACTCCTGGTGAAACATCTCGCGCTGAACTTTCGCACCTGGGAATCGATCCTGCTGGTGGGGCACGAGCCTTATCTCTCCAAGCTGATTTCCGTGCTGATTGGCGGGAACGACAAAACTTCCATCGATCTTAAAAAAGGCGGCGTCTGCAAACTTTCCGCCGACACCCTGCACTATGACAGCTGCGCCACACTCGAGTGGCTTCTGTCCCCCAAACTCCTCAAAGAACTCGCCTGAACGCTTCCGTTTGATACCATCTGGGAGTGGAAACGGTTCAATTGAAAACCCTAGAAGCGGAACTGCGCCGCACTTTGAAGGGCGACGTTCGCTTCGACGCGCAGGCGAAAGCGCTGTATGCGACGGACGCTTCCAACTACCGGCAGGTGCCGATCGGCGTCGTTCTTCCCAAAGATAAAGAGGATGTGACCCGAACGCTCACGCTGTGCCGCGAGTTTGGGGCGCCGGTGCTATCGCGCGGCGCGGGGACGAGTCTGGCGGGCCAATGCTGTAACGTGGCGGTGGTGCTCGACATGAGCAAATACCGCAATAGGATTCTTCACATCGATACGGCCGACCGCACAGCGCGCGTGGAACCGGGGGTGATTCTCGATCATCTGCGCCAGGAGGCCGAAAAATTCGGCCTCACGTTCGGGCCGGACCCGGCCACGCATTCCCGCTGCACGCTGGGCGGCATGATCGGCAATAATTCCTGTGGTGTGCATGCACTCATGGCCGGAAAAACCGTGGACAATGTCGAATCGCTCGAGATTTTGACTTATGACGGCTTGACGTTTGATGTCGGACGAACGGCGCCAGACGAATTGGAATCGATCATTCGATCGGGCGGCCGACGCGGTGAAATTTACTCAAAACTTAAAACAATCCGCGACAAGTACGCGGACCTTATCCGCGCGCGTTTCCCGAAAATTCCTCGCCGCGTTTCCGGCTATAACCTGGACGAACTCCTGCCTGAAAACGGCTTTAACGTAGCCCGCGCATTGGTCGGCACTGAAGGTACGTGCGTGACGGTGCTGGAAGCCAGCCTGCGCCTGATCCCTAGTCCCGCCGCGCGATCCCTGCTTGTGCTGGGCTTTGATTCGATTTATGCCGCGGCGGAAGCGGTGCCGGAAATCCTGACGCATAAACCCATCGGGCTCGAAGGGTTTGACATCGACATGGTGGATGGGCTGCGGCGATACCAAGGGTTCCCGGAAAAGATCAAGCGACTTCCCCCGGGTCAGGGATGGCTCCTGATCGAGTTCGGGGGGGCGACCCAGGCGGAATCCGATGCTAAAGCCAACGCCGTGAAAAAGGGGCCTGCCCTGGGCCCCCTCCCCGGTGCTTCGCAGGAAGCGAAAGATATCTGGGCCATACGCGAATCGGTATTGGCGGCCACCGCTTTTGTCCCCGGAAAACCTGACCGCCATGAAGGCTGGGAAGATTCCGCTGTTCCCCCCGAAAAACTGCCCGTCTACCTACGCGACTTGCGGGCACTTTACCAGAAGTATGGTTATCTCGGAGCGTTTTATGGCCACTTCGGCGACGGCTGCCTGCATACGCGCATCGACTTCGACCTGGAATCGGAAAGCGGGCGGCAGGCCATGCGCCGGTTCCTGGACAAAGCGGCGGATCTGGTTGTGCGTTACGGCGGTTCGCTCTCGGGTGAGCACGGCGACGGCCAGGCGCGTGCAGAGCTCTTCCCTAAAATGTTCGGACCCGAACTGGTGGGCGCTTTCCGCGAATTTAAAACCGCCTGGGATCCCCAGAACAAGATGAATCCCGGAAAGATCGTGAGTCCGGCAGGCGCTCGTGGCTATGGCATTCTCGACAACCTGCGGCTGGGTGAGAACTTCAAACCGGCCGAGCCCAAGACCCACTTCCATTTTCCCAATCAGGAAAATAGTTTCGTTCGCGCCGTGCTGCGCTGTGTAGGTGTCGGCAAGTGCCGCAACGAGGAAGCCGGCCTGATGTGCCCCAGCTATATGGTGACGCGCGATGAAAAGGACTCGACGCGCGGCCGGGCGCATCTCCTTTTTGAGATGCTCAAAGGTGAAACGGTTAAGGACGGCTGGAAAAGCGAAGAGGTCAAGGGCGCTCTCGATCTGTGCCTGGCCTGCAAGGGCTGCAAGAGCGACTGCCCGACCAATGTCGACATGGCCACTTACAAAGCCGAGTTTCTATCCCATTACTATCAAGGAAGACTTCGCCCGCGTTCAGCCTACGCCTTCGGGCTGGTCTATTGGTGGGCTCGAGCGGCTTCACTCATGCCGCGGCTGGCCAATTTTTTAACGCAAACGCCGGGCTTCAGCCATCTGGCCAAGTGGAAGGCAGGCATGCCGCAGGAGCGGAAAATTCCGAAGTTTGCGACGCAAACTTTCAGGAGTTGGTTTAAACGACAACATCGGGACGGTCCCGACGTCGGGACCGTCCCGCCGTCCAGACAAGTTCTCCTCTGGCCCGACACCTTCACCAACCACTTCCATCCAGAGATTGGCCAGGCGGCGACCGACGTGCTCGAAAAACTGGGCTATCAGGTCCGGCTGCCCCCGAGATCGCTCTGCTGCGGCCGACCCTTGTACGACTACGGCATGCTCGATCTGGCCAAGGGCATGCTGCGCCAGATCCTGGAGACGTTGAAACCCGACATTGAGAATGGCACGCCCGTGGTTGTTCTCGAGCCAAGCTGCGCGGCCGTGTTCCGCGATGAAATGCTGAATTTATTTCCCGACGACCCGCTGGCTAAGCGGCTCAGCCAGCAGACCATGCTGTTGAGTGAATTTTTGATGAAATGCCCTCACCCGCCCTTCGGGCACCCTCTCCCAGAGGGAGAGGGCCGGATGAGGGCCCTTGTCCAACCGCATTGTCATCACAAATCCGTGCTGGGTTTTGAAGATGAACTTAAGCTTCTAAAGCAGTTAGGCCTGGAGGTCACGGTCCCCGACGCCGGCTGCTGCGGCATGGCGGGCTCGTTCGGTTTTGAAAAAGAACACTATGATGTTTCCATCAAAGCGGGCGAACGTATTCTGCTGCCGGCGGTGCGCAAGACCCCCGAAGATCAGCTAATTATCGCCGATGGATTTTCCTGCCGCGAACAGATCGAACAAGCGACGGGCCGCCGTGTGCTGCACCTAGCAGAACTTCTGAAGCAAGTTTTGAAAATAGTATGATGGCTCTAACATCCTGCTTCTCTTAATAAACCAATAATATTGCGCCGTGGCGCAGATTTTCCATCGCAGCACCAACACTCTTTCAAAAGTCAGCGTCTTTGGGGCCGTCCTCATTGTCGGGGGTCTTATCGTGCTGGGCAGTCTGCTTTATCAATCCCCCTATGTTTCACAGGCCGGCGTCGCCCGCGAGCAGCCCGTCCCGTTCAGCCATGAACATCACGTCCGCGGGCTCGGCATTGACTGTCGTTACTGCCATACGGGCGTCGAAACGTCGTCTTTTGCCGGCATCCCCTCTGCGAAAACCTGCATGAGTTGTCATTCCCAGATCTGGACCAATGCGGAACTTCTGGAACCGATCCGGCAGGCCTACAAAACTGGGCAACCCGTCCACTGGACCCGCGTGCACAATCTTCCTCAATATGTCTACTTCAACCATAGCATCCACGTCGCTAAAGGCGTGGCCTGTACGACCTGCCATGGACCGGTGGACCGCATGCCCCTGACGTATCAGCAGAATTCGCTGCATATGACCTGGTGCCTGGAATGCCATCGCCACCCCGATCGCTACATCGGGCCGAAAGAAGCTGTGTTTCAATCGAACTGGTCGTCCCCGAATGAAATGGATTTGTCGGGCGCGCTGCGAATTGCCGAAATGCAGGCCACGGGCCCGGCGATGGAATTTCACAATCCCTCGACCGTGGGAGAAGATCTGGTGCAGCTCTATCACGTGAAGAATCGAAAGAAATTGACGGACTGCTACGTCTGTCACCGGTAGGGGACCTTTATGGAACATACCGATCGCTTCAAGCCGCTGCCGGTACTTGAATCCAAGGAATACTGGCGGAGTCTCGAAGAACGCGCAGATTCGCCCGAATTCCGCAAATATCTGGAGACGGAGTTCCCCCACAAACACGAGCTGTGGATGGATCCGATTTCCCGCCGCGATTTCCTCAAAATGATGGGCGCCGGCGCGGCCATGATGTTTTTTGCCGGCTGCCGCAAGCCACTGCAGATGATTTTTCCCTACAACGAAAATCCGGAAAACCTGATTCCCGGCAAACCCCTATACTACGCTTCCGCGCTGCCTCTGGGAGGCTGCATGGAAGGTGTGATTGTGGAGAGCCATGAGGGACGTCCGACGAAAATTGAAGGCAATCCGCAGCATCCCGACAGCCTCGGCGCGGCCGATGTTTTCATGCAGGCCGCGATCCTGGGCCTCTACGACCCGGAGCGCTCCCAGACCCTCTTGAACGAAGGCGTCATCAGCACCTGGGATCATTTTCTCGGCACGCTGCGAACGGCCCTGGACGCTCAGCAAACCGTTCAAGGCGCCGGCCTGCGGCTATTGACGGAACCGGTCGTCTCCCCGAGCCTCGCCGCACAGATCCGGGATCTTCTCAAACGCTACCCGAAGGCGAAGTGGCATCAATATGAACCGCTCGCCCGGGCGAACGCGCTGGCCGGCTCGCGCCTCGCCTTCGGGCAACCTCTAGAAACGCAGTACCGGATTGAAAACGCCGACATCATTGTGTCTCTCGATGCCGATTTCCTGGGAACCGGCCCGGGACGGTTGCGGTACGCGCGCGCTTTCGCCAAAGGCCGCGACCTGGTCGAAGATCAACGCGAAATGAACCGCCTCTATGTGGCCGAACCTTCGCCGACGGTCACCGGAGCGACGGCGGATCACCATTTCCCAATACGGGCCGGCGACATTGAAAACTTCGCGCGCAAACTCGCCGTGGCGCTGGGTGTCGATGGCGTGGAAGCGCCGGCCGCGGCTTTGCCTGAACCGGCGGAGGACTGGGTCCGGCCCGTTGCGAAAGATCTACGTGCCAATCACGGCCGCAGTCTGGTGATTCCCGGGGACAGCCAGCCCCCGGCCGTTCATGCGCTGGCGCAGGCGATGAACACCGCGTTGGGTAATGTGGGCCGTACCGTGGTTTATACAACCTGCGCCGCCGTTTCTCCTGTAGACCCGATCGCCTCGCTTCAGGACCTCGTCAATGATATGGACCGCAAACAAGTGGATCTGCTCGTGATGCTGGGCGGCAATCCGGTTTATGATGCCCCGGCTGATTTTTCATTTAAAGAGCGGTTGGACCGGGTGAAAATGCGTGTGCATCTCGGCCTCTACGCGGACGAAACATCCAATCTCTCGCACTGGCATATCCCGCTGGCGCATGCGCTGGAAAGCTGGAGCGATGGCCGGGCGTCCGACGGCACGCTGACGATTTCCCAGCCGCTGATCGAACCGCTCTATGGCGGGAAAACACCCCAGGAAATGCTTTCCGCGATGCTGGATGATTCTCCCGGCACGAGCCATGACCTCATCAAAAATTATTGGAAAAGCCAATCGCATACGCTGGATTTCGAAAGCGCTTGGAGAAAGAGCCTTCACGATGGGGTAGTGGAAGAGACGGCGTTTAAAATCAAAGAGGTTTCATTAAAACCCCTCACCTCTATCCTCTCCCCTTCAAAAGGGGAGAGGACGAAAGGTGAGGGGTTGGAAATCGTTTTTAAACCTGATCCTTCCGTCTGGGATGGACGTTTCGCCAACAACGCGTGGCTCCAGGAACTACCGAAACCCATGACCAAACTGACCTGGGATAATGCGGCGCTGCTCGGCCCGGAAACGGCAAATAAACTTGGGCTTTCGAATGAAGACGTGATCGAGTTGCGCTATCAGGGCCGCGCAGTCAATGCCCCGGTTTGGATCACGCCCGGCCATGCGGAAAATTCCGTAACGGTATATCTCGGTTACGGACGCACCCGCGCGGGCCATGTGGGGAACGGCAAAGGCTTCAATGCCTACGCGTTGCGCACGTCCGATGCGCTCTCCTTCGGCAGCGGCCTGCAGATCCGCCGGACGGGCGAACGCTACCGCTTGGCCTGCACACAGATCCATCACAGCATGGAAGGCCGCGACATCGTGCGTGGGGCTTCCTACGCCGACTACTTGAGTAACGCGAAGTTCGCTTACAAAGAAAAAGATTTTCCCAAGCCCGATGAAACGCTCTACAACAGTCCTCCCCTCGATCAGGAGGTGGGCTGGGGCATGTCGATCGATATGAACCTCTGCACGGGCTGCAATGCCTGCATCATCGGCTGCCAGGCGGAGAACAACATCCCGACCGTCGGCAAGGATCAGGTCCTCATCGGACGCGAAATGCAGTGGATCCGGGTCGACAATTATTTCCGAGGAGATCCCGATAATCCTGTCGTTACGAATCAGCCGGTCCCCTGCATGCATTGCGAAAATGCCCCGTGCGAGCCGGTCTGCCCGGTCGGCGCCACGGTGCACAGTGATGAGGGTTTGAACGAAATGGTGTACAACCGCTGCATCGGCACGCGCTACTGTTCGAACAACTGCCCGTACAAAGTACGACGCTTCAATTTCTTCCAGTATGTCGATAACGAAACGGAAATCCTGAAGTTCATGCGCAACCCCGATGTCACCGTCCGCGAGCGCGGGGTCATGGAAAAGTGCACGTACTGCGTCCAGCGTATCAATGCCGCCAAAATCACCGCCGAAAAAGACGGCCGCGCCGTGCGCGATGGAGAAATCGTCACGGCATGCCAGGGCGCCTGTCCAACCCGCGCGATCACCTTCGGCAATATCCGCGACCCGAAGAGCGCGGTGTCCCAGCGCAAAGCGGAACCGCGCAATTACGCCATGCTCGGCGAGCTGGGCGTGCGGCCGCGCACCACCTACCTGGCCAAAGTCCGCAACCTCAATCCGGAGTTTGACTGATGGCGCAAGGTCCTCTCATCGACCCGAATTTGACCTACGCGACGGTCACCGACAAAATCAGCTCGATCACGCTGACGCGCAAAACGTCTCTTTATTGGCTCCTCGGCGTCTTTATTTCCTTCGCGCTGGTGATGCTGCTGATGCTTTGCGTCACCGTTCTATTGATCAAAGGCGTCGGGATCTGGGGACTGAATATTCCCGTGGGCTGGGGGTTTGACATTACCAATTTCGTATGGTGGATTGGCATCGGTCATGCCGGCACACTGATCTCTGCGGTACTGTTGCTCCTGCATCAAAAATGGCGCACGAGCATCAATCGCTTCGCCGAGGCCATGACGCTCTTCGCGGTGGCCTGCGCGGGCATGTTCCCGCTGATCCACGTGGGGCGCCCTTGGTTGGCTTATTGGCTGTTTCCCTATCCCAACACGATGGGGCTTTGGCCGCAGTTTCGCAGCCCTCTGCTCTGGGACGTTTTTGCCGTCTCAACGTACGCTACGGTCTCCTTGCTTTTCTGGTATGTCGGGTTGATCCCCGATCTGGCGACGCTGCGTGACCGCGCGGAAGGGAAATTCGCTCAAGTGGCTTATGGCGTCCTGGCCATGGGCTGGCGTGGTTCCGCGCGGCATTGGCATCGCTATGAAACGGCCTACACGCTACTGGCCGGCCTGGCGGCGCCGCTGGTCGTTTCGGTGCACACCATTGTCAGTTGGGACTTCGCCGTATCCGTCATTCCCGGCTGGCACACGACGATATTCCCGCCCTATTTTGTCGCCGGCGCTGTGTACTCCGGATTCGCGATGGTGCTGACACTGGCGATTCCCCTGCGTCAGCTCTATGGCCTGAAGGACTATATCACCGATCGACATCTCGACAATATGGCCAAGGTGATGCTCGCAACCGGACTGATTGTTGCTTATGGCTACCTGGTGGAAGGCTTCATGATCTGGTACAACGGCAACGTCTATGAAATGAGCATGCTGCTGGACCGGATGACGGGAGCCTATGCGCCGGCCTACTGGCTGCTGATCACCTGCAATGTTGTCATCCCGCAGCTGCTTTGGAGGCCCTCTGTGCGTGCAAACCCCTGGATGCTGTTTGTGATTTCCATCGTGATCAACATCGGCATGTGGCTGGAGCGCTTTATTATCATCGTGACCAGCCTTCATCACGATTTTCTGCCGTCGTCCTGGGGCATGTTCTACCCCACCCGTTGGGATATCGGCACGTATGTGGGAACGATCGGCCTTTTCCTGTCTCTGCTCTTCTTATTCATCCGCTTCCTTCCGGTGATTTCGATCTTCGAAACCCGCGAGCTTCTGTCTGAAGAGAAGGAGGAGGGCGCATGAACGAGTCGCAGACTCCTTACGGTCTTATGGCGGAGTTTGACGAACCCGAAATCTTAGTGAAGTGTGCGCGCCTGGCTTATGAAAAGGGTTACCGCAAAATGGATGGTTTTACCCCCTTCCCGATCGAAGGGTTGGACGAAGCCCTGGGGGAGCATAAAAACTGGCTTCCTCTTTTAGTTCTCCTAGGAGGCATCGGCGGGGCCCTGGGCGGATTTGCCATGCAGTATTTCGCCAACGTGATCCAGTATCCATTGATCATCGGGGGCAAACCATATAACAGCTGGCCGGCGTTCATCCCGATAACCTTTGAAATGACCATCCTCGCAGCGGCGGGAGTCGCCGTGCTGGGCATGCTCGCGTTAAACGGCCTTCCGACGCCGTATCACCCGGTCTTCAGCGTTCCGCGTTTCGAGCTGGCATCGCGGCAGGGATTTTTTCTCTGCATTGAGTCACGTGATCCGCAATTCGACCTGAAGAAGACGCGTCAGTTTCTTGAAAGCCTCAAACCAGTCGGCGTGTATGAGGTAGACCCTTGGTAAATGACAGAGAAAAAATCAAAGAGCAAAAATCAAAAAGACTTCTTTTTGACTTATTATTTTTGCTTTTTGCTTTCGCCGTACCTGGTTGCAACGACATGGACCGGCAACCGAAGTTTCAGCCGCTAGATCCCAGTTCATTCTTCAGCGACGGGCGTTCCGCCCGGGTTCCCCCTGCCGACACGGTGGCGCGCGGCGATCTGCGCGATGATGAACTCCTCTACGCGGGCAAGCAGCATGGAAAGGACGCGGAAATTTTTCCATTCCCGATCATGGCGGACGTGCTGGCGCGCGGCCGCGAGCGCTACGATATTTTCTGCGCGGTCTGTCATGGGCGCGTGGGCGACGGCCAGGGCATGATTGTCAAACGCGGATTCCCCACACCGCCCTCCTATCATACGGACCGCCTGCGCCAGGCTCCTGTCGGCCACTTCTTTGACGTCATCACCAACGGGTATGGCCGGATGTTTTCTTATTCGGATCGCATTCCGGTGGAAGACCGCTGGGCGATCATTGCATACATCCGCGCACTCCAGCTCAGCCAGAATGCCTCGGTGGCTGATCTCCCGGCCCAGGACCGCGCGGAACTGGACAAGGTCAAATGATGAAATCCTTTCCCATCCTGCGTATCCGCAAGGCCACTCTCAAGATGGCATTCGTCGGCCTTCTGGGAATGGGACTCTTCAGTCTGCGCCAGCCTGGCCAATTTTATCGCTCTTACCTTTTCGCTTATCTCCTGTGCCTCGGGATCGGACTGGGGTGCCTTGGTTTTCTTTTACTCCACTCCCTGACAGGCGGAGCCTGGGGTAAAGCAGGGCGCCACGTGTTTCAATCCGGCGCCGATACGCTCCCATGGTTGGCCGCGCTTTTCCTGCCGATCCTGTTCGGCCTACACCGCATTTACCCCTGGATGGATCCCATGGCGCTCCTTACGGAATCCCCCGCCGCGGCGCACAAGCGAATCTACTTTGCTCTTCCGTTTTTCATGATCCGCGCGGCTGTCTATTTTGCTCTCTGGTGGTGGATGGGCCTGCGTCAGCGAGAGTCGACAAAAGGCTCGGGGATCCAGCTGCTGGTGTATGTGCTCACGGTTTCGTTCTCCTCCTTCGATTGGGTCATGTCCCTGGAACCGAATTGGTCATCCTCCATTTATGGCGCGATGCTCATGGTGGGCGATGTGCTGAGCGCGCTGGCCTTTGCCGTCCTGGTGTTGAACTGGCGCTCGCAAGCCGAGGATGGACGAGCCGACATAATCCCGGATGACACGGCGCATGATTTGGGGAACCTGCTTCTGGCCTTTGTCATGCTCTGGGCCTATATGGGCCTGTCGCAATACATGATTATCTGGTCTGGCAACTTGCCCGAGGAAATCAGTTGGTATCTCGTCCGCCAACGCGGGGGCTGGCAGGCGGTGGCTATCCTGCTTATTCTCTTCCAGTTTGCCCTGCCCTTCCTATTGCTCCTCGCCCGCAAGCGAAAACGCAAGCTGGAAAGCTTGGCCCGCGTCGCTGGGCTGATCCTTGTATTACGCGTGGTCGACGTTTTTTGGCTGACGGCGCCCGACTTCAGCCCCGGCGTGCTGTCCATCCATGTCCTGGATTTTCTGGCGCTTCTGTTAGTCGGAGGCGCCTGGATGAGTGTTTTCTGCAGCCATCTTCAGCTGGAGGAAACTGCATGAGCGCCTCTGGCGGAAAAACCCCGGGATATGAACCGAAAGACACGAACTTCGGCGCTCTCGTGATGCTGATTGGCCTGCTGTTCATTCTGCTGGGAGGCATTTTAATCGTTGCGCGTCATCTGGATCGCCTGTTTACCCGCTATTCCGCGGTGCATGACCAGCCGGAATCGCCCATGTCGGATATGCGTCGCCTGCCGCCGGAACCGCGGCTGCAGGTCGATCCGGCTGTTGACCTCATCCGCATGCGCGATGTGGAGAATGTGACGCTGAATAACTACGCCTGGATTGATTCGGATGCGGGGAAAGTGCGCATTCCGATTGCGCGCGCCATGGCCATTCTGGCCGAATCGCGCCTGCCTGCGCGAAAGAGGCAAGAATGACGCATATAGGGGAATTGAAAATAGGGGAATGGCAAAAAGTAAAAAGCTTTTTGTCTTTACTCTTTTTGCTATTCACTTTTTTCAATTCCCCTATCCTTCATGCCTCTACACCAGCGCATCAAAACAAAATATTGGAAAAGGTCGGGTTCACCCAGAATCTCAATGCGCAGGTGCCGCTCAACCTCCCGTTCCGCAACGAAAAAGGTGAAACGGTTCCTCTATCGACGTACTTCGGGAAAAAGCCGGTCCTCCTGAACCTGGTTTATTTCCGATGCCCGATGCTCTGCACCGAAGTCCTCAACGGCACCGTCCGGACGCTGCGCGCAATGCCGCTTAAAGTTGGAAAAGATTTTAATGTCGTCACGGTCAGCTTCGATGCGCGCGAAACACCGAAAATGGCGGCAATGAAGAAGGCGTTATACATTGACCGTTACGGCCATCCCGGAGCGGAAAACGGTTGGGCCTTCCTTACAGGAACAACCCCATCCATCCAGGCGCTAGCGAATGCGGTGGGCTTTCATTTCGCCTATGACCCGGAACTGGATCAGTTCGCGCATGCGTCAGGGATCGTGGTTCTCACGCCCGAAGGCCGTGTCGCCCGCTATTTCTTCGGTGTCGAATACCCGGTCCAAGATGTCCGGCTGAGCCTGGTTGAAGCCTCAAACGGCAAAATCGGCTCACCGGTCGATCAACTTCTGCTGTACTGCTATCACTATGATCCCACGACGGGCCGCTACGGCCTGTTGATCATGCGCGTCGTGAGGATCGCAGGACTGGCGACGCTCCTGCTCCTGGTTACTTTCGTCATCACGATGCTGCTGCGCGAACGCGCGGACCGATTTTCCGCGAGGAACGCCTGATGTGGAATTTCCCTCTATTCCCCGATCAGGCCTCCACCTTTGCCGGGTCGGTGGATGCGCTGTTTGCCTTTACCCTCATGATCTCGGCGTTTTTTGCGCTGCTGATCGCGCTACTCATCATTATCTTTGCCGTTAAGTACCACCATCAGTCCAATGCGGACCGCCGTGGCGCCACGGACTCGCATCTTCTGCTGGAACTGACCTGGACGGCGATTCCGCTGGGGATCGTGATGGTGCTCTTCGTCTGGGGCGCCCAGCTCTTTTACCGGATGAAAGTCATCCCGCCGAATGCGATGGAGATTTTCGTGGTTGGCAAGCAGTGGATGTGGAAGATCCAGCACCCGGAAGGCCAGCGTGAGATCAACACGCTACACGTTCCTGTCGGCCAGCCGATTTTGCTCACGATGATTTCAGAGGATGTTATTCATGACTTTGCTGTGCCGGCCTTCCGCATCAAAGAGGATGTACTGCCGGGACGCTATACGAAACAGTGGTTCGAGGCCACAAAAATCGGAGAATATCATTTGTTCTGCAACCAGTACTGCGGAACGCTGCACGCGCAGATGATCGGAAAAATCATCGTCATGACACCCACAGATTACGCCGCCTGGTTAGCTGGGCCGCAACCAGTTTCCGCAGGCGGCACGGCCGCCGTCGTCGCCAAGGCCATCGTTTCGGCGGGCGGAACCGCCCCGGCCACTCCGAATCCGACCCTGGTCGCCGCGGGTTCCAAACTTTTCAATTCCGAATTTAATTGCATCAGCTGTCACAAGTCTGATGGCACAGGGCAGGGGCCGTCGCTGCAGGGCATTTTCGGCCACAAAGTGAAGCTCGAGGGCGGCATGACCGTCATCGCCGACGAAGGATACATCCATGAATCCATTCTCCAGCCGGCCGCCAAAATCGTGAAAGGATATAAGCCGGTGATGCCCACGTATCAGGGTCAGCTGGAAGAAGAGGAAATCATGCAGCTGATCACCTATATTGAGTCACTCAAGAGGTCTAAATGAAAGAACTGAATTATATTACCAACGGCTACAGTGTGAAATCATGGCTGTTGACCAAAGACCATAAGCGCATCGCTCTGATGTATCTGCTGGCGATCACCTTTTTCTTCTTTATCGGCGGCATGGCCGCTTTGATCATGCGTCTGGAGCTCCTCACGCCGCAGGCGGATGTAGTCCAGGCGGAAACTTACAACAAACTCTTCACGCTGCATGGCGTCACCATGGTGTTCTTTTTCCTGATTCCCGGCATCCCCGCCGTGCTGGGCAATTTCCTGCTCCCGCTGATGCTTGGCGCGCGCGACCTGGCTTTCCCACGGCTGAACCTGACGAGCTTTTACATTTATGTCCTGGGCGCGAGTTTCACGCTGGCGGCCGCCGTGCTGGGCGGCGTGGACACCGGCTGGACGTTTTACACGCCCTACTCGAGCACCTATTCCAACACGCACGTAATCACGATGGCGGTCGGCATCCTTATTACAGGCTTTTCCTCGATTCTCACCGGTTTGAACTTCATTGTCACAACGCACAAGATGCGCGCCCCGGGGCTCACCTGGTTCCGCCTGCCGCTTTTTGTCTGGGCGATGTATGCGACGAGCCTCATAATCCTGCTGGGCACGCCGGTGATCTCGGTTACGCTCGCGTTGGTGGCGCTCGAGCGCGGCTTCCACATGGGCATTTTTGATCCCGCGCTCGGCGGCGACCCGCTGCTCTTCCAGCACCTGTTCTGGTTCTATTCGCATCCGGCCGTCTATATCATGGTCCTCCCGGCGATGGGCGTGATCAGCGAGATCATTCCCTGCTTCTCGCGCAAGCGTATCTTCGGCTATCCCTTCATCGCCTTCTCGAGCATGGCGATCGCCGTGCTCGGGTTTTTTGTCTGGGGTCACCATATGTTCATCAGCGGGCAGTCGATCTACGCCGGCCTGGTCTTTTCCCTGTTGAGCTTCCTTGTGGCTATTCCGTCCGCTGTCAAAGTCTTTAACTGGACGGCCACGATGTATAAGGGACGAATTTATCTGCGCACGCCCATGCTCTACGCGCTCGGCTTCATCGGGCTTTTCACGATCGGCGGGCTGACGGGCATCATGCTGGCGGCGCTCGGACTGGACGTGCACGTCCACGACACCTACTTCATCGTCGCGCATTTTCACTACATCATGGTCGGCGGAACGATCATGGCCTACCTCGGTGGGATTCATTTCTGGTGGCCTAAGATCTCCGGGCGGCTCTATCCCGAGTTCTGGGGAAAGCTCTCCGCTATGATTGTGTTCATCGGATTCAATCTGACGTTCTTCCCCCAATTCATCCTGGGGTATCTGGGCATGCCGCGGCGCTACCACGTGTATCCGCCTGAGTTCCAGGTGCTGAACGTGCTGTCTTCGGCGGGCGCGTCGATCCTCGGCATGGGCTATCTCCTGCCGCTGATTTATCTGATCTGGTCGCTGCGGTACGGCGAGAAGGCGGGAGACAATCCGTGGAACGCTACGGGCCTGGAATGGAAAACACCATCGCCGCCGCCCACATTTAATTTTGAAGAAACACCCGTGGTGACGGAAGAAGCCTATGCTTATGCGTCGCGTCCGGAATTAGGCCATGTCTGACAAGGAACTATCACATCAATTCGAGACACTAGACCAGCAGGCGGATGCCGCCACACTGGGGATCTGGGCGTTTCTCGCAACGGAAGTTCTGTTCTTCGGCGGACTTTTTATGCTTTATACAGTTTATCGGTTCAAGTTTCCCGCCGCATTTGTGGAATGCAGCAAACTCATGGACCTGCGACTAGGCGCGATTAATACGGCTGTCCTGCTGACGAGCAGCTTGACGATGGCTTTCGCGGTTCATTCGGCGCGGGAGGGACAGAAGAACTCCACCGTGGGCTGGATCCTGGTGACGATGCTCCTGGGCAGCGTTTTTCTCGGAATTAAGGGCCTGGAGTATTACCATAAGTTTGCGGAGCATCTGGTCCCCGGCCCCTATTTCCAACTCGACTCCCCTAACCGGCGGGAAGCACAGATTTTTTTCTCATTGTATTTTGGAATGACCGGACTGCACGCGCTGCACATGATCATCGGGCTGGTGGTGCTGGCGGTGATTGCCATGATGACCTCGGCGGGAAAATTCTCCAAAACCTACTCCAATCCGGTACATATCGCCGGACTGTACTGGCACTTCGTAGACATCATCTGGATTTTTCTATTCCCGCTGCTTTATTTGATAGGTAACCGCTAATGGATCCGGACCCGATCACGAAAGCGACGTACATCAAAGTCTACCTGGCGCTATTGGCCCTTCTGGCGGCCACCGTGGCGGCGGTCTTTATCAACATGGGCCCATTCAATATTCTAGTGACGATGGTGATTGCAATCACAAAGGCCCTCCTGGTCATGCTTTTCTTCATGCATGTCCGTTACAGCCCGCGCCTAATCTGGATCTACGCGTCCCTCGGCGTGATTTGGCTGACCTACCTCATCGGCGGCACTCTGACCGACGTCCTCACACGGATCTAACGATAGCTTGACAGGCGAATCGGGCATTTGAAAGAATCCCCCTATCTCTATGCTGAAAGAGTTTAAAGCGTTCATCATGCGCGGCAACGTCGTCGACTTGGCGGTCGGCGTCATTATCGGCGCCGCTTTCGGGAAAATCGTCTCCTCGCTGGTGAGTGACATCCTCATGCCGCCCATTGGCATGCTCGTGGGCGGCATTGATTTCAGCGACTTGGCCCTGACGCTCAAGGCACCCCTGGGCGCGTTCAAACCGATCACTATCCGCTATGGATTGTTCATCAACAATGTAATCGACTTTCTGATCGTCGCATTCTGCGTATTCTTAGTGGTGAAGCTAGTGAACACCCTGCAGAAGCAGCCGCCGGCCCCCGATCCGACTGAGAAAAAATGTCCTCAATGCTTCATGCTTATTCCCATCGAAGCCAAAAAGTGCGGCCACTGCACCTCCAGCCTTTAATTTTGGCCCCGCTGGTAATGGCCGCCGCCCTCACAGCACCTCTTTTTGCGGATGACGCAACACCGCCCTTGAAACCCTGGTCTGACAAGGCCGAAGTGTCTCTCGTGTCGACGAATGGCAACAGCAAAGGGACCACGACCTCGATTAAAAATCTGCTGGCTTATGCCTGGAACGAAATCACTCGACTGGAGGTGGCCGGTGGCGGCCTGGGATCGCAAAACAACCATCAGGTGACGGCAGAAAATTACAATGCCAGCGAAAAATACACCTTGAAGCTGGTCGGTAAGAACTATGCCTTCGAACGATTCGGCTGGGACAAGGACCGCTTCGCGGGCATTCAGAATCGCTACGACAGTTCCGCCGGTCTGGGGCGTCTTCTGCTCGACCTGCCAAATGACAAACTGCATACTGAGCTCGGCGGCGGATATGTCGGGCAGGAATTCACCGACGGTCTGCATGATAACTATGCCTCGGGTCGGGCCTACGCCAAATACGAGCATGCGCTGAGTGCCTCGTCCAGCTTCACGCAGGATGCCGAATATATCCACAACTTTAAAGATTCCAAGGGATACCGGCTGAATACCGAGACCGCGCTGACCGCCGCCTTATCGACCCACCTGAGCCTCAAAGCGTCCTTCGTATGGAAACGCAACGGTCTTCCTCCACCGGGTGTGGTCAAAGATGATACGATCACTTCGATGGCGTTGGTCGTCAATTATTAGCCACCAGAAGGAGAAAAACCCCCATGAAACTTAAAGCATGGTTAGTGGTCATTTTAATAGCGGGCATCGCTCAGGCCGAGTTGATCCGTAAGCCCATTGAATATAAAGAAGGCAAGACGGTTCTCGCGGGCTATCTTGTTTATGACGATGCCGTCCAGGGAAAGCGGCCGGGCGTCATTGTGGTGCATGACTGGATGGGACCGAGTGCATTCACACGCGACCGTGCGGAGCAGCTTGCGAAGATGGGTTACATCGCCCTCGCCGCCGACATCTATGGAAAAGGCGCGAGTCCGAAGGATGCCGATGGGGCGAAGCAGCTAGTAGGACTCTATAAGAATAACCGGCCGCTCATGCGCGCCCGCGCCCGAGCGGCGCTGGATACGCTCTTGAAACAACCGCAGACCGACCCCGCCCGCGTCGCAGCGATTGGCTATTGCTTCGGCGGCACAGCGGTGCTCGAGCTCGCACGCTCTGGGGCCCCCCTTGCAGGCGCGGTCACCTTCCATGGGGGTCTCGATACGCCCACGCCTCAGGACGCAAAGAATATCAAAGCGAAAATTCTCGCCCTGCATGGCGCTGATGATCCCTTCGTGATGCCTGCGCAGGTGGCCGCCTTTGAAAAGGAAATGACTGACGCAGGCGTCGACTGGCAGCTGATCAAGTACAGTGGCGCGGTCCATGCCTTCGCGGTGCCCACGGCCGGCAATGACAATTCCAAAGGCGCGGCTTACAACGAACGCGCCGCCCGCCGCGCCTGGCAGGCGATGAAAGACTTTTTCGCCGAAATCTTCGGATAAGGGCCATGACCCGACGGACGCTTGGCATTTGCGTCCTGCTGGCCGCGACAGGTGGGGCCGCTGCCGCGGGTCTGATCGGTTGGGTTCCCCAAACCGGAGCCGCAATTCCTCTCGATGCGACCTTCCACGACGAAACAGGCCGCACTGTGCGGCTGGGCGATTACTTCAACACTCGGCCTGTTATCCTGAACCTCGTCTATTTCCAATGTCCCGGTCTTTGCGGCCAGGAGCTGACCGGCCTCTTAAGCGCCCTTCGGGCGATTCCGCTGGAGGCGGGTAAAGACGTTCAAGTGATTACAGTAAGCTTTGATCCGCGAGAGCAACCGGTGTTGGCTGCATCGAAGAAGAGGTTTTACATAGACCGCTACAAGCGGTTCAAGCGCGAAGATCCGGGGGCGAGCTGGGTTTTTTTAACGGGTGATCAAGCGAATGTCCGACGACTTGCGGACGCGGTGGGGTTCCACTACACCTACGATAAGGAAACGGATCAATTCAATCATCCCGCTGGACTGGTCATTTTGGCCCCCGACGGCCGCATCAGCCGCTACTTCAACGGGATCGAGTATCCCCCGCGCGACCTGTGGTTGGCCCTGCTTGAAGCTTCCGGCCACTCCATTCAATCGGCCATGGCCCGCTTCTGGCTCCATCTCCGATGGCTTGGCTTCCAAATCCAGTCCGATAATTAGGTTTTGCTCTTATCAGCGTCTACCAGCCACTTCTGGTATTGCTGGCGCAGTTTCTCGGGAACGGGGATGGGTCGGGCTTTGGCGAAATCAATATAGGCGCCGCTTTGTTCAGCCGCGCAGCAGAGCGTTTCCCCCACCCAGAACTCCGCGTTCACCGCCCAATGCGCCTGTCCGAGATCACTCAGCCACATCTTTCCGATCGGTTTGTCGAAAATCGTAATAGGTTTTTTATATTCGATCATCGTTTTCGTAAGGATGGGGCCTTGCCCCAGGTTCAGCTGGTCTTTAAGAGGCGCATACGTCGCCAAAAGCTTCAACCGCAGATCTTCCAGCCAGCGGATGTAGACGATGTTGCCGACCACGCTTGCGAAATCGATGTCGTAGGTCCGGACCTCGAATTCTTTTTCCACATACAGGGGTTTATCGGGCGACATGCCCACATTAAACATAAGAACTCCCCCCAAGATCTAGCATCAATAGGAAAAGCCCAGATTTGAGCAGGATTCAAGGAACGACGACGATGGAATACCTAAAAGGTATTTCGAGGAGGAGTGACGCAGAAGCCCGCCAAAGACGGGCTTTCCCTATGGGCCGGACTCTTTTGTCCGGCTTCTTCGTTGCTCGTCGCTTGCGGACCTTTCAGGTACGCCGCGCTCCTCGCGTCTCGAATCCGAACAAAAGAGTCTCGGTCCTATTGATGCTAGATCTTGGGGGGAGTTCTAATTCCCATTGCAATATCAAGGAATTCGTGGTTTACTCGCATGTCCATGAAAAAGCGGCTCAGCGCCTTTTTGGTCGCCATGCTGGCAGGATCGATGCCTGCTCTGAGCTGGGCGGCTGCCGGAACCGAAGGCGCCAGCTTTCTGGATATTCCAGTGGGTGGCGCGCCTGCCGCCCTGGGCTCCGCCTATACGGCACAGGCATCTGACGCCTATGCTCCCGTCTGGAATCCCGCCGGGCTGGGATTTGTGGATGTCCCGCAGATGGCCGCCATGCATTCCAACTACATTGAATCTCTACACTACGAATTTGCAAGCTTCGCGTTGCCCTTCGATGGTTCCAAAGGACTGGCGGCCTCTATTCAATATCTGGGATCAGGGGACATAGATGTACGGGACAACGCCGGAAACCTCACGGGCGGAACATTTAATGCGACATTTGCCGCTTATTCTCTGGCCTACGGCCAAAAGCTGAATGACAAATTGGCTGTGGGAATCACGGGCAAGGCCATCACAGAAAATATTTCCGATGCCTCCGCAAAGGCTTACGCGGCGGATGCCGGTGTCCTATACAAGCCTTCGGAGCGGCTTTCCATCGGCAGCGTGCTCGCCAATGCGGGTACGCCGATCAAATTTGTGAATCAATCCGATTCTCTTCCCCTGGCACTGCGTCTAGGCGGCACGTACAAGATCATCCCGGAGCTGGAGGCCTCCCTCGAAGGCGTTTACCGCCGGGACGGTCTGGTCAGCGCGCAGATGGGTTTGGAATGGAAGTATGCTGATCTCTTGTCGCTGCGTGGCGGATACAATACAAGCCGCACCAATGGACTGGGCGCCAGCGCCGGACTTTCCGCGGGCGCCGGTCTGTTCCTCTATGGGCAGGAGATCGATTACGCGTGGGTTCCCTTTGGAGATCTTGGCTCGATCCAGTACATTTCACTGGTTCTGCGCTTCAGCACCAAAGCCCCGCCGAACCGGCCTGTGATGCAGCGCGCTGAAGCGACCTCATCCGAGAAGGATTTTTCAACCAATGATGCGAGCGACAGCGAGTATCATGATTTGAACGATATGCTGAACGATTCGGAAAAGAAATCACTCCAACAACATTCGGCACCGGAGAAAACATCCGATGGGGAATAGATCCTTCAAAAAACCGATTCTTGTCGTTCTGCCGCTGATCATGTCGCTCCTGTCGACCCCCGGCGGCGCTGAGTCATGGGTCTCCATGCAAGGTCATGTGCCGAAGCAGCTCCGAAGTGCAACGATGATCGAAAGAGCCCCGGCCGATGAATCGGTCCAGCTGAGTCTGGTTGTTCACCTCGATCAGAATCTACTGGATCAGACTCTGGAACAACTCTACGGCCGCGGCGCCCCGGCTAAGAAGCACTTCCTGAGTTCTTCGGAATTCGCTCAGAAATTCGGGTTGGCCGACAAGCGACAGAAACTGAAGGATTTTGCCCTGGCCAACGGCCTGACCGTCGATCCCACAGAAGACCGTCCGGAAAGCATGGTCGTCAAAGTGTCGGGACCGGCGAATGTTGTCGAAAAGACCTTTCAAGTACGGTTGAATCACTATCGCGACGCCAAGGGTCAGATTTTCCGCGCACACGAGACCGATCCGATGATACCCGCTTCTCTGGGGCCGCATCTAACCGCTGTGTTGGGTCTTTCCAACTTCGTTGGCGCTGCCCATCCTCATCTCCGCAGGCCCGCCTTATCTCTTCAGAAAATCGCATCGCGCACGCTCATCAGTGGGGGAACAGGCCCAGGAGGGTTCCTCGCACCGGCGGATATCAAGGCCATCTATGGTTTGAGTTCGGCGACGCTGACGGGCTCCGGCCAAACGGTGGCCGTGTTCGAGCTGGACGGGTACACGCCTTCTGATGTCGTTCAATACGAGACAACGTTCTCGCTTCCGAACATTCCCATCACGTTTATCGGCGTCGATGGCGCAACCAATGCGCCGGGTGCGGGCGCAGACGAAGTGACATTGGATATCGAGCTGGTCGCGGCCGTAGCGCCCGGCTTAGCTCAAATCCTTGACTACGGCGGCCCCAATACAGAACCAGGAAGAAATGACACGTACAATAAAATCGCAACAGACAATGTGGCCAAGGTCGTTAGTACCTCGTGGGGATTAGACGAACAGAATACGGATCCGGCTGAGATTAGCGCGGAGAACATGATCTTCCAGAAAATGGCGGCGCAGGGCCAATCGATCTATGCGGCGGCGGGGGATTGTGGGGCCTACGATCAACAGAACAATTCCGGCTGTATTACAACCAATGGGCTTCGCGTGGACAACCCCGCTTCTCAGCCCTTTGTGACGGGCGTGGGCGGGACCAGCCTCACAGGATCGGTGGCGTCACCCACGGAGACCACATGGAATGAATTTTCCATCAGCAACGGAGGCGGGGGCGGCGGGGTGAGCGCCGTGTGGTCTATTCCGAATTATCAGGCAGGCGTCGCCGGATTGGCTTCTCAAACCAGCCGAAACGTTCCGGACGTAGCGCTCAATGCAGACCCGGATACCGCTCCATACGCGATTTTCTTCAGCGGAGGATGGACCGGATTCGGTGGAACCAGCGCGGCCGCTCCGCTCTGGGCGGCGTTGACCGCTTTACTCAATCAACAGAGCGCCGCGAACGGAACCGTATCTCTGGGATTTGCCAACGCCGTCATATACCAGCAAGCCACCAGTTCGGCTTATCACAATCTCTTTAACGATATCACCAGCGGCACCAATGGAGCCAGCGGCGGAGGCTTCAGCGCGGGCCCCGGGTACGACAATGCCACCGGTTGGGGATCCTACAAGGGCCTGGCGCTCATCAATTCGGCCAGCGGGGAACTGGCTGTCATCACACTCAACAATCTGACGAATGTGTACACTTATCCGAATCCCTGGGATGTGCGCAAAAACCCGCCCAGCTTTGTCGCCATCGCTGGCGTGCCAGCCGGCGCCACGGTCAAGATTTTTACGATATCGGGTTTTTTAGTAAAGGATTTAACGGCTACGGGAGTCAGTGCTTCGGGTGTTAAAAATGCCGTCAATTGGGATTTGACCAACAATTCCGGCCAGAGTGTGGCCTCGGGGCTGTATTTCTACCTGGTCAAAACCAGCGATCAAACGCTCGTACACGGAAAAATAGCGATTATCCGATAGCGGCATTTTCAAACGGCGCCTGATGCGCCTCCAGCCGTTTATGCAGCTGGTGAATTGAAAACCAACCAATCCCCATAAACAGCACCAACTCCAGAAAATTGACCCAATGCGGATGATGAACCGTATTGATGACCTGGTGGCCGAAGAGACAGACAAACAGAATCCCCGGCGTCATTCCGATGAAGGTTCCTATCATGTAGTCCACGAGCCGGACGTGCGTGGAACCGGCGATCAAATTCAGTACGCTGAACGGCGCGACGGGGAACCAGTGCAGAATGACGAGGCTTAGGATGCCCTTCTTCCCCAGAGAATGCGCGAGGCGACCCGCATACGTTCCAGCCAGGCGATCGACCACATCCTGTCTCAAGACGCGACCGAGGCTGTACACCACCATCGCGCTCGCGAATGAACCGACTTCAGCGTAAATCACGGCGTGCAGAGGGCTGAACGTGAGCGCCGTCGCCCACAGAAGGACCGCGTGGAGAAACACCATCAGCCCTCCGGCTACGAAGACTAGTGTGATAACTACCAATGTCCAGGGATGTCCCTGCACTTCTGTTCCCCAGCGAATCAACGTGTCCAGATTGACGCGATCGTGCCACGATGAAAAACGCCAGTAGGTGCCGAGGGCGAAAGTGCAGAGCAAAAGCCCCGCGGCAAAATATCGGGCGACAGGAAATTTTCGAACGGGGGACGCGCTCATGGCGTCATGGCTCCCATGAACGACGGAGCTGGTCCATGGCCTGAGCTGACGAGATGCCAACCACCTGCTGGAAGGCGGCGTCAAAACCAGCCCCTTGCTTCAGGAGCTGGAGCAGATTAGGCACCCAGGAGTCGCCGT
>Ga0207158_1004_pt1 | contig 84678 bp, 88 predicted proteins | sample Alteio_BWMinHeat_22_FD_153512 | JGI IMG/M metagenome (GOLD analysis project Ga0207158, IMG submission 153512) | Enriched cells from forest soil in Barre Woods Harvard Forest LTER site, Petersham, Massachusetts, United States -... | ecosystem: Environmental > Terrestrial > Soil > Temperate forest >... | reverse complement strand
TTGATCGCCACCGCGACATTCGTGGGATTTCTGTTCGCTCACCAGAAGATTCCGCAGCACCTTGCCGATGCCATGCTGGCGATGACCAACAAGCCGTGGCTTGTTCTGCTGCTGGTCAATTTTATTCTGCTGGCGATCGGCTGCGTGATCGAAGTGTCGGCAGCGCTCATCATTCTCGGACCGATTCTGATCCCGATCATGGATTCGCTGGGCGTGAATCTAGTGCATTTCGGCGTTGTCATGGTGGTGAACCTTGCAATCGGCACCATTCATCCGCCGGTGGGAAACTGCCTCTATATCGTGTCTGCGATTAGTGGCGAGTCGATCGGTAAATGCAGTATCGCGGTCATTCCTGTGGTAGGCGTGATGGTCGCAGCCCTTCTATTGATCACGTTCGTGCCGGAGCTGGTGTTGTTCTTGCCGCGCCACTTTGGATATTGAAAAGAGCAGCCTGTGAGGTAGATTCACTCTCTCGACCACATTTACGTGAGGAGCCGAAACTAAAAGTCAACACAATAGGGGAGGCCGCGGATCTCCATCACAACGAAGTGTACCGTATGACGGATATGTTTGCGCCATTATGAGTTGGCTTAAGGTCATGTTGTCAGAAAGTGCACTAATCCGAGGTGCGATGAAGGGCCTTTTTGCCGGCCTGATCTTCATCACGAGCGTCTCGCTATTTTTTCAAGGCGTAATGCGATTGACGAAGTCGACCGAACAAACAGGTATTGGCGGCGGAAGCCATCCAATAGCAGATCGCGGAACGCCGCCCTTATAGCGGGCAATTCCTAAAAGTAATGTTGCTGACGGTGGCAGTGTTGTTGGCGGATCGGAGGCGAGAAGGCCGTGGGCATATGTGTGGAGATATCGCTATGACCAAATTACACCGATCGGCTCTCCTCTATGCAACGCTGGTGGTAGCACCGGCGCCTGCGGTTCTGGCGCAAGATTTGTCGTCCGACGACTATCGCGGCACCGCGACGCAACGGGCGGCCTGTCGGTTCGATGTACTCAGATTCTGTGGCCCAGAAATTCCAAACGTGCGGCGTATAACGGCCTGCTTACGCGCCAACATCACGCGGCTATCGCCGAGCTGCGCGGCAGTTTTTGACGAACAGCCGCGGCGTGATTAGGTCGCTGTAATCCAATATCTGATGCGAACCGTGCCGACATGGATCATCGGCATTGCATTATCGGGCGGCATTTCGCTAACTGCGGCGATCAGCGATAAACCGAGCAGCCGCCTTCAATATGGCGCCGTCGTCGCCAAAAAATTGGGCCGCTTGTTCGGCGCTGGCGACCAAGCTCTTGAGCTTGCCTCGTGCACCGTCGATGCCGAGCAAGCTCACGAAAGTTGCTTTGTGGGCCGCCGCATCTTTGCCCGTGGCTTTGCCGACGATCGCTGCATCGCCATCGATATCGAGCAGATCATCGGATACTTGGAAAGCTTCGCCGAGCGCCGCGCCGTAGCGCTCAAGGGCCGCACGCGCCTTACGTTCCGCACCACCGAGCAGCGCACCGCTCAAACAGGCGAAACGCAAGAGAGCGCCGGTCTTCATGGCCTGTAGCGTGCGCACGTCATCGACTTCGAGTTGAGCGGTCGGCCTTTGGACAAATCGTCCTTCAGCCGCGAGGTCGAGCATTTGACCGCCAGCCATTCCGCCAACACCAGCGGCCCGCGCCAGTGCGGAAATCAGTTGCACCCTTATGGCAGGATCGGGATGCGCTTGCGGCCGAGACAGGATGTCGAAGGCCAAGGTCAAGAGGCCATCTCCCGCCAGAATAGCGGTCGCTTCGTCGAATGCCTTGTGAGCCGTTGGGCGCCCGCGCCGCAGCGCGTCGTCATCCATCGCTGGCAGATCGTCGTGGACAAGTGAATAACAGTGTACACATTCCAGCGCGGCGGCAACCGTCAGCGCGCGCCGCCGCGGCACGTGGAACAATTTCGCTGTCTCGACCACCAGAAATGGGCGGAAACGCTTGCCGCCGCCGAGGCTGGCATATTGCATCGCCTCAATCAGTCGAGTCGGCCGCGCCCTTTCGCCAGTTACGGGCCGTGGCGATAGCAATCGCTGCAACAGCGCTTCGGTGTCGGCGGCGACCTGATCTAGCCTGCGTTTAAAGGCATCGATGGCGGCCGGCGGCCGGGTCCGAGCCTTGGCCACCAGCGGATGGATCCGGTCCTGCGACAACAAACTCATTGAAAACCCACGGAAATCTTGAAAAACAGACGGATTTCCCCCGCGGCTATTGCCGAATCCGCGTTCTGAATTGAATTCGTATCTGGGAAAAAAGTTCCAAGGATGTGCGAAACCATTTCCCCCGTCGAATGTTGGAATAGAGGGTTGTTGTGGTCCGAAGCTTACATCGCATGATCAATGGCTTAGCAGTCATCTGCGCGGCGGCGTGGATTTACCTAATCTGCGCCAGGGGCCAGTTCTGGACGGGCCGGATCCGCGACTGTGCCAGGCAGCCAGAACCGCGGACGTGGCCTTCGATTGCGGCCATAATCCCTGCGCGCAATGAGGCCGACACAATCGCGGCGAGCTTGAAATCGCTGCTGCGCCAGCACTATCCGGGTCGTCTCACCGTCATAGTTGTCGACGATGACAGTTGCGACGGGACGACGGCGATAGCGATGGCGGCCGCTGCCGGCAGCGCGCGGCAGATGGGGGTCGTGACAAGCCATGGCCCGCCCGCCGGCTGGACCGGCAAACTATGGGCGCTCAAACAGGGCATTGCTGCCGCGGAGGCGTCTCGGCCCGATTACCTGCTTCTCACCGATGCCGATATTGTTCATGCGCCCGATACTTTGGCATGGCTGACAAAGCAATCTTTGGCCGGTGGTTACGTCCTGACGTCGCTGATGGCGAAGTTGCGCTGTCAAAGTCCTGCTGAGCGTGGCCTTGTCCCGGCCTTCGTTTATTTTTTCCAGATGCTTTTTCCTTTCCGCTGGGTCTGCCAGGCTCAATCCAGTATGGCGGCCGCCGCCGGCGGCTGCATGCTGATCCGCGCCGATGCACTGAGGCGCGTTGGCGGCATCGACAGCGTTCGTAACGCCTTGATCGACGATTGCGCCTTGGCAGCGCAGCTCAAGGCGATTGGCCCGATCTGGCTTGGCCTGACCGACCGTGTTCGCAGCATCCGCCCGTACCATACGTTTGCCGACGTCAAGCGGATGATCTCCCGATCGGCCTATGCGCAGCTTGGCTATTCGCCACCGCTGCTTGTCGCGACGGTGGCTGGCATGGCGCTCATATTCCTTGCGCCGCCGTTGCTGGCGATTTTTGCATCCGGCTGGGCGCAAGTTCTGGGATGGGCAACATGGCTGTCGATGGCGCTGTCGTTCCGGCCCATGCTGCGATTTTACCGGTTGTCCTGGCTATGGGGATTAGCGCTGCCCATGATTGCCACGCTTTATGTGTCTTACACGATTGATTCCGCCTACCAACATTTGCGGAGGCGCGGTGGTCAGTGGAAAGGACGCATTCACGTCAATGCGCCGAGCTTGCAATGACCGGCAACGCTCAGCTTCGCTCCGGAAAGGGAACGCGCGACGAAAATTTCCCGGTCGCGTCCTGGCTCATCAACCGCCGACATCGGCCCGTCATCCTCGCTTTCTATGAATTTGTCCGGACCGCCGACGATATTGCCGATCACCCAAATCTCGGGGGTGACGAAAAGCTCGCCAGGCTCGATCGTCTTGAAGCGACCCTGCTGGGGAACAACGGAGATGAGCCGGAAGGTGTAACGCTACGCGAGATGCTAGCAAAACGAGAGCTGTCGCCTCAGCATACGCAGGATCTGCTGCGGGCGTTCCGGCAAGACGTCACCAAAAATCGTTACGCCAATTGGGACGAGCTTCTAGACTATTGCACTTATTCGGCCATGCCGGTCGGCCGCTTCGTGCTCGATGTGCATGGCGAGGCGCGGACAACTTGGCCGGCCTCGGATGCGCTGTGCGCGGCGTTGCAGCTTATCAACCACTTGCAGGATTGTGCTGCGGATTATCGAAATCTAGACAGGGTCTATATCCCGCTCGATGCGCTGGCGACTAGACGACTGAACGTGGAAGCGCTCGGCGACAAGCAGGCCAGCCCGGAATTGCGCGATTGCCTGCGCGCGCTTGCTGCGCGCACAGCCATTCTGTTCGAACAAAGCAGGGGATTGCCAGCGAGTGTGAGCGATACGCGGCTCGCCGTCGAAATCTCGACTATCCAGGCATTGGCCGACCGGCTGCTCGGCATCTTGCAGGTTCACGACCCGCTGGCCGAACGCGTGCATCTGAGTAAAGTCGCAGGCTTTGCGACGGCCACAAACGGCGCGGTACGAGGCCTCGCGCGCCGGCTGCTGCGGATGTCCACGCCTGCCCAGCGGTATCAGACGCCATGAATATCCAAATATCGCACCTGTTGGAAAGAAATTACCGCACCGCAGGCCTCGCGGGCGGCAGTTCTTTCTATCTTGCTATGCGAATATTGGGGCGCCTGCAGCGGGAAGCGATGTTCGAAGTCTATTCGTTCTGCCGTGCGGTCGACGACATTGCCGATAGTGATGAGCCGCGCGAATGGCGTCTATCCCGTCTTGCCGATTGGCGAGAAGATATCAATGCAGTTTATTCTGACGTCATCCCAACCGGACTCAAGTTGCTCGCGAAGGCTATCGGTCGTTTTTCTTTACGCAAAGAAGATTTCCTTGCCGTTATCGACGGCGTGGAAATGGATGCGGCAGCGGATATTCGAGGACCCGGCCTTGCGCAGCTCGATCTCTACTGCGATCGCGTTGCCTGCGCGGTCGGGCGGCTGTCCGTTCGCATCTTCGGAATGAACGACAACGACGGACGCGTGCTCGCCGACCATCTTGGCCGCGCGCTCCAACTCACCAATATTTTGCGCGACATTGACGAGGATGCCGCCATCGGGCGACTCTATTTGCCGCGTGAAGCGCTGCAACTGGCCGGTATCGATACCACCGACCCAGAGCGGGTCGTCTCACATCCGGATCTGGGATTGGCGTGCGTCTTCGTCGCCGATCAGGCGCGGGATCATTTCGCGCAATCCGACCGAATCATGTCGCGCTGCTCGCGCCGCATCGTGCGGGCGCCAAAGATCATGGCAGAGGTGTACCGCGAAATGCTCGAGGAGATGGTGACGCGCGGCTGGTCTGCGCCTCGCCGCCGCGTTCGCGTCCCCAAATCGCATCTGTTATGGATAGCGTTGCGGCATGCATTCGTCTGATTCAGGGACGGTCCATATTATCGGCGCCGGCTTGGCGGGCCTTGCGGCCGCGGTCCGGTTGACCATGTCGCGCCGGCCGATCGCCATTCATGAAGCCACGATGTATCCCGGCGGCCGCTGCCGAACCTATCACGACCAGACCACCGGCATGTCGATCGACAACGGCACGCATCTAGTGCTGTCTGGCAACCACGCGGCCCTGTCATTCGTCACGACAATTGGTTCGGAGGGGCAATTGCAGGGTCCGCCCAAGGCCGAATTTCCGTTCGTCGATCTGGCCAGCAAAGCGAAGTGGAAACTGCGATTTGGAGATGGCCGGATTCCCTGGTGGATATTTGATAAGGATCGGCGTGCGCCGCAGACCGGCGTCGCCGATTATATGCCGCTCGCGCGCCTGATATGGACTTCCACCGATAAGCCGATCGGCCAAGTCATCAATTGCGCCGGGCCGATGTACGAGCGGTTCATCGGACCGTTTTTGCTCGCCGCGCTGAACATTGCACCGCGCGAGGGGTCGGCGAAGCTGGCGAGTGTGCTTGTGCGCGAAACGCTCGCGCTGGGCGGCAAGGCATGCCGGCCGTTGCTGGCGCGCGACGGCATCGGGAATGCGTTCGTCGAGCCTGCGATCCGTTATCTGCGGGGTCGCAGTACTATAACGTTTCAGGACGAATTGCTCGCGCTGCGCTTTGCCGGACAACATGTATCACGGCTCGAATTTACCAAGCAGACCGTCATGCTTGGTGAGGATGACGTGGTTATCCTTGCGGTGCCGCCTTACATGGCTGCGACATTTGTGCCCGGACTGCGGACCCCGTCGGCATTCCGTGGAATCGTGAACGCGCACTTTCGCATTGATCCACCAAACCGTTTGCCGCCGATGCTGGGCATCGTCAACGGCACGTGCGAATGGATATTCTCACACCCGGGCCGGATCTCGGTAACCATCAGTGACGCCGACCGATTGTTCGACATGCCGCGGATGGAACTCGCACAGACAATCTGGCGCGAGGTTGCTGCAGTCGCGGGCCTTTCTGAAACCTTGCCGCCCTGGCAAATCGTACGCGAGCGACGAGCCACGTTCGCAGCGACGCCCGAGCAGAATGCCATGCGTCCCGAAGCGCAAACGGCTTGGCGCAATCTTTTCCTGGCCGGCGACTGGACCGCGACCGGCCTGCCGGCGACGCTCGAAAGCGCCATCCGCTCGGGTTATCGTGCGGGCGATTTAATCAGCGACTCGCTGCAGGTCGCCGCATGACGCTCGCACTGACCAGGGACCAGCGATTGCCACCGCATAGCCTCGACGTCGAGCCTTCGACGCGAGCTGCGACCGGTGCATTGCTTCAAAGTCAGCGGGATGACGGGCATTGGGTGTTCGAGCTCGAGGCCGACGCGACGATCCCTTCGGAGTACGTTTTGCTGCGTCACTATCGCGGAGAAACGATCGATAAGGCGATCGAGCGCAAGATCGCCGTCTATCTGCGCCGCATCCAGGGCGATCATGGTGGCTGGGCTTTGTACCATCAGGGCGATTTCGATATGAGCGCGAGCGTGAAGGCTTACTTTGCGCTCAAGATGATCGGAGATGCCACGGACGTCCCGCATATGATCCGTGCGCGCGAAGCGATCTTGGCGCGCGGCGGCGCGGTCCGCTGCAACGTATTCACGCGCGTGCTGCTCTCTCTGTTCGGCATTGTGAGCTGGCGAAGCGTTCCGGAGATGCCGGTCGAAATCGTGTTGCTGCCGCGCTGGTTTCCGTTCCATCTGTCTAAAGTTTCTTATTGGGCGCGAACGGTGATGGTCCCGCTACTGGTTCTGCAGGCATTGCGGCCGCGCGCGAAAAATTCCCTCCAAGTGATGATCGATGAGCTTTTCATCGACCCGCCACGGGAGGTCGGCCTCGCCGCCAAAGCCGGACACCAAAAGTGGATCTGGTTCGTCGCGTTTCGCGGCATTGACGCGATTCTGCGGCCCGCCGTCAGACTTTCCCCGAAGTGGTTGCGGCGGCGCGCGATTGCGCGGGCGGTGGCCTTTGTCAGCGAAAGGCTCAATGGCGAGGACGGTCTTGGCGCAATCTTCCCGGCCATGGCCAATTCCGTGATGATGTTTGACGCGCTCGGCCGCGACGCGGACGCCGCGGTCGCGCGCGCGTCCATCGACCGGCTGCTGATCGTTCATGATGATGAGGCCTATTGCCAGCCTTGCGTATCACCGGTCTGGGACACAGCGCTCGCCTGCCACGCGCTGCTGGAAATCGGGGTCAACGAGGCGCGTGCACGAGCCTGCAAGGGCCTTGATTGGCTGCAGCCGCGCCAGGTGCTTGATGTCGCCGGCGACTGGGCCATAAAGCGGCCTGGCGTGCCGCCAGGCGGCTGGGCTTTCCAATATGCCAATCCGCATTATCCCGACCTCGACGACACCGCCGTGGTTGTCATGGCGATGGACCGCGCGCGGCGCGTCGGCGCCGGCGCGCGCTATGACGTTGCTATCGCGCGTGGCACCGAATGGATCAAAGGCCTGCAAAGCAGCAACGGTGGCTGGGCGGCATTCGACGTCGATAATATCTACGAATACCTCAACAACATTCCTTTCGCCGACCACGGCGCGCTGACCGATCCGCCGACCGATGATGTGACAGCGCGGTGCGTGTCCATGCTGGCGCAGCTGGGCGAGGCGTTTGAGAATAGTGAGGCGCTGTCGCGCGGGGTCGACTATTTGATGAGCCGGCAACTGGAAGAGGGGAGTTGGTACGGGCGCTGGGGTATGAATTACATTTACGGCACGTGGTCGGTGCTGGGCGCGCTCAACGTCTGCGGCGTCCACCGCGCGTCCCCTGCGATCCGCAAGGCAGTCGCTTGGCTTGTTTCAATTCAAAACTCCGACGGCGGATGGGGCGAAGACGGTACGAGTTATAAGCTCGACTATCGTGGCCATGAACCGGCCGCCAGCACGGCATCTCAGACGGCTTGGGCACTCCTCGGCCTTATGGCCAGCGGCGAAGTCGATCATCCAGCGGTGGCGCTCGGCGCTCGGTATCTGTTGCAGACGCAAGACGAGAGCGGTTTGTGGAACGAAGAGCGCTTTACGGCGACGGGATTTCCGCGCGTGTTCTACCTTCGCTATCACGGCTACCGGAGATATTTTCCGCTGTGGGCGCTGGCGCGCTATCGGAATTTGAAGGCGAGCGGCTCTGCGGACGTGCCCTACGGCATGTGACGCTAATGACCGAATGAATTGAATTTTGCCTTCTGCCTCTCGTCGAGCTGACCATAGAGGCCGTCGAGCGCAATTTCGACCGACGTCGCCGCATAACTCATCGTCGAGAGTTGGTCGTCCGCGGAATCAAGTCTTGCCACCGGATCAAACGGAATCGGATGCGCGCAGGACGCGGTTAGAAGCTTCGACATGTCGCTTGTTGTTTTGCGCAGAGCATCCATGCCTGGACTTTGCTCTTTGCTCGGCCGGATTTCCTGTTCGATCTGTTTGATCAAGCGCTCCGACCCTTGGAGGCTCAACTGGGCGCAAGCCTGATATTGCTTGCCCATGCCGCCATTGGCGGTTTGGGCGCCCTGGCGTGAATAGTCCTGCGGCTGCTTCCATTGGAAGCTCGCTTTCTGGGCATCCGTTAGAGAGTCGTAAAAATCCTTGAGTGACGTACGAATGTAAATGCCGGCATCCCGCAGCGCCCAAAGCTGCTGTACCGTCGCGTCAAGCCGCTTCGGCAACGAAGCGATGTCGCCGCAGCCGGCTTTTGCAGCCTTCATTGATTCCGCCAAGGCGGTTCGCAGCTTGCCGAGAGCGTCGCGTTGCGTGTCATTCAACTGTGTCATCTGCTCAACCTGCGAAATCGGCCACTCAATCTGTACCTCGGGCCCTGTGTCGCAGGCCGTCTTGGAATCGCTGTCGCTTTGGACCGCGGCGCCGGTCGTGGCGGCCCGGGCGGTCTCGGTGCCGCGCGGCGCACCGGTCACCGCGTCGGCGATCACATCAAACCCGTGGCCGCGGACTTGCGCGGCATAGGTGGCCGGCCAAAAGGTGTAGCCAAGGATGTCTTCAAAAGCGGTGGGCCAGGCTGGCGGGCCGATCTCGGGAAACTGAACAGGCGCCTGATTTGGCGCCGGCGAAGCTTCGCCATCATGGGCCCCCGGTATGGCCCGATGGCGCGGAAAGTGCCCAAAACTGCCGAGCATATGGCGGAACGGTCGGGTGACGGCGCCTAAGATGCCCTGCGGCGAAAATTGCGCATTCGCGCTATCGGGCCGCAGCCCCAGGAGTGCGAGCAAAGCGATGAGAAGGATTGTATGCCCGCGCATGACCGACCTCCGGGCGTTGTCGCCCTAGTCCGAATGACGAATGGTCCCACTGCCATATAACGGGCCATTGCACTGCTCGGTTCCATGCCGGGTCCAATGCTGAGCCGCACTATTTCGCCGCGACCATTTCGGCTTCGCGTTGATTTTCTCGAATTTCGTCCAATTTCCGCTCGACGTGCTGCGAAAATACGTATTGCGCGGGCCGCTGACCGTCCAGGCTAATGTCGGGAGCCGTAGCACCATCGGTGCGCACGCCGCGCAAAGCGACGCTCAATGCCTTTAAGGGATTGCGGATCGCGTCCTGCACCGCCGAGGCTTCGTAGCCGCAATGCACCATGCAATCGGCGCACTTTTCGTAATTACCCGTTCCGTAGTCGTCCCAACGGGTTTCTTCCATGAGTTCCCGAAACGTTTGGGTGTAGCCTTCACCGAGCAGGTAACAAGGCTTTTGCCACCCGAAGACGGTCCGCGTCGGATTTCCCCACGGCGTGCAGTGGTAGCGTTGGTTACCAGCAAGGAAATCGAGAAACAGACTGGATTGGCTGAACGACCATTGCCGCGCGCCACGGCCGCGGCGGAAAATTTCACGGAAAAGCTGCTTCGTTCTATCTCGATTGAGAAAATGTTGTTGGTCGGGCGCCCGCTCATAGGCGTAGCCGGGCGACACGGTTATCCCATCAACACCCATCGCCTTAACCGTGTCAAAGAAGTTGGCGACGCGGTCCGCCTGCGCGGTATTGAACAATGTGCAATTGATGTTGACCCGGAAACCGAGCTCTTTCGCCCGCTTGATTGCGGAAACGGCCCGGTCGTACACCCCGGGCTGGCAGACGGAGTGATCGTGCATCTCCTTGTCGCCATCGAGGTGAACGGACCAAGTGAAGTAAGTGCTTGGCTTGTACTGCGAGAGTTTCTTTTCCATCAACAGTGCATTGGTGCAGAGGTAGACGAATTTCCGCCGCGCAATGATGCCCTTCACGATCTCCGGCATATTCTTGTGCAGAAGCGGCTCGCCGCCGGCGATCGAGACAACTGGGGCGCCGCACTCATCAACAGCGAACAGCGCGTCTTCGACCGGCATGTTCTGATGGAGGATCGGGTCGGGATAGTCGATCTTGCCGCAGCCCGCGCAAGCGAGATTGCACCGGAACAGCGGTTCCAGCATCAAGACCAGCGGATATCGCTTGTTGCCGGCGAGATGCTGGCGAACGACGTAACTACCCACAAACAGCTTCTGAAGAAGGGGAATGCTCAAGACTACTGTCCTTGCTTATGTTGTTCTTGGTACCGCTCACATCGAGCAGGTCGATTGGAACGCGGAATTCAATATGCTCGTCTTGCCCCGGCAGGGTCGACACCTCGATTGGAGCAACTTGGCGCAGCGCATTGATCACGTCCCTGACCATGATTTCAGGCGCCGATGCGCCGGCGGTAATTCCAACGACTTCGACATCGCGAAGCCATTCTGGCTTGATTTCACTACCGTTGGCGATCAGATGAGTTGGCGTCCCGGTCTCGATTCCAATCTCGCACAGCCGGTTGGAATTCGAACTGTTCTTGGCACCGACGACAAAGATCACGTCCACCAATTTGGTAAGTTCAAGCAGGGCAGTTTGGCGATTTTGCGTCGCATAACAAATATCTTTCGTGCCCGGTCCAACCACGTCCGAGAAACGACGATACAGGGCGTCAATGACGCCGCGCGTATCGTCGACGCTCAGCGTCGTCTGCGTTACATAGGCGATTGGGGTATCGTTTGGCAGATCGAGCATCTCAACGTCTTCTTCGGTCTCGACCAGCCGAACCGGGCCGGGGATTTGGCCTACCGTGCCCTCCACCTCGGGATGCCCGGCATGACCGATAAGCACCACAGTGCGGCCGGTGCGAATGTAATGACGGCCTTGGGCGTGCACTTTCGAGACCAGCGGGCAGGTCGCGTTCAAGACGCGAAGGTCGCGCTCTTTCGCCTCGGCTTCAACTTTTTTCGCCACGCCATGCGCGCTGAAAATCGTGATGGCGTTCGCGGGCACCTCGGATAAATCCTCGACGAAACGGGCGCCGCGCGCCTTGAGAGCATCGACCACCCATTTATTGTGCACGATTTCATGGCGCACATAAACGGGCGGACCATACTTATCCAGCGCGCGCTCGACGATTTCGATGGCTCGGACAACGCCGGCGCAAAATCCGCGCGGTTTGGCGAGAATAACTTTCATATCGCGCCTCCATTCAATCGGCCGCCCGCTTCGCTTGCCTGCAATAAGTTGCGACGGCGCTTTACACGATCCGCCAGATTGGCAATTTCGCCGGGAAGCAATTCCGCGGCATGATATTTCGACCCGAAGATGTCGAAGACCTTGGCGACGATCCCGGCTGCGTCGAGGCCGGCCTTGGCGTACATCGCCAGCGGCGCATCGTGATCGAGAAACACGTCAGGAAGCACCATGCTGCGGACCTTGAACCCAGGCTGCTCGAGCGCACCGCGGTCCGCGAGCAATTGCAGGACATGTGCGCCGAATCCGCCGATGGCGCCTTCTTCGATTGTTAGGACGAGTTCATGATGGCGGGCAAGACTGAGGATCAGATCCGTGTCGAGCGGCTTGGCGAATCGTGCGTCGGCGACCGTGGTCGAAATGCCTTGCGCGGCGAGCAAATCGGCTGCCTTGAGACATTCGCCTAGGCGAGGGCCTAGCGACAGCAGCGCCACGGTGTTGCCTTGCCTGATGATGCGGCCGCGGCCGATCTCGAGCGGGATGCCACAAGCGGGAATTTCAACGCCGATGCCATCACCACGCGGATAGCGTAGTGCGGATGGACGGTCGTCAATTGCAGCCGCGGTGGCCACCATATGCACCAGTTCGGCCTCGTCCGCCGGGGCCATCAGCACAAATCCTGGCAGGCAGCCGAGATAGGCCAAATCGAATGAGCCGGCATGGGTCGGGCCGTCGGCGCCCACCAAGCCGGCGCGGTCCAGGACGAAGCGTACGGGCAGGCGTTGGATAGCCACGTCGTGCACGACTTGATCGTAAGCGCGCTGAAGAAAAGTCGAGTAGATGGCGACGAAGGGCTTGTAGTTTTGGGTTGCCAGGCCCGCCGCAAAAGTGACGGCGTGTTGCTCCGCAATTCCCACGTCGAAGGTTCGCTGCGGAAATGCCTTCCCGAAAATATCCACCCCGGTGCCGCCAGGCATTGCCGCCGTTATGGCGACGATCCGGTCGTCCTTCTCTGCCTCTTTGACCAGGCTCTCGCCGAAAACCTTGGTGTACGATGGTGCCGTCGATTTCGTCTTGAATTGTTTTCCGGTGGTGACGTCGAATTTGACGACGCCGTGATACTTGTCTTGTGACGCCTCGGCCGGTGCGTAGCCTTTTCCTTTTTGTGTTCGTACGTGAACCAGGATCGGACCAACATTTGCGTCGCGCACATTCTGGAGCACGGGAAGGAGTTGATCGAGATCGTGACCGTCGACGATGCCGACGTAATAGAATCCAAGCTCTTCGAATAAAGTCCCGCCCGTGACGAATCCGCGGGCCAGTTCCTCGGCTTTCATCGCCTTATCCTTCAGGAATCGCGGCAAGCGGTCCGCAAGTTGTTTTCCGATTCCACGAAGTGACATGTACATCCGGCTCGAGAAAAGCTGACTGAGATAATTCGACATTGCACCGACCGGTGGCGCGATCGACATCTCGTTGTCGTTGAGGATTACGATGAGGCGCAAATTCATGGCGCCGGCGTTATTCATGGCCTCATAGGCCATGCCTGCGGATATCGCGCCGTCGCCGATGACGCAGATGACGTTGTGCCGCTCCCCGCCGAGATCGCGGGCCACCGCCATACCCAGTCCGGCGGAAATCGACGTGGACGAATGCGCCGCGCCGAAACAGTCGTATTCACTTTCTGAGCGCTTGGTGAAGCCCGATAAACCGCCGCCCGTGCGCAACGTCATTATCCGGTCGCGGCGGCCGGTCAGTATCTTGTGTGGATAGGCTTGGTGGCCGACATCCCATATCAATTTATCGGTCGGCGTGTCGAAAACATAGTGCAGCGCAACCGTCAGTTCGACGACGCCAAGACTCGCCCCTAAATGGCCGCCGGTAACAGCGACCGCGTTGATTGTCTCGGCACGCAGTTCGTCCGCAACCTGTTGGAGGTCCCGTGCGTTAATGCTGCGCAAGTCCGATGGACTTTTGATGGAGTCGAGGAATGTCTGGCTGGGTTTTGGTCCGAAGTTTGCACTGGGCGCCGTCATGCTTCAAATACCCCTTTTGAAAATCTCAATGCAGGAGCTCCCGTGACCGCTGCAAAGCCCCCCAATATGGTCAGTCGCCCCGCTGCGAGCTTCTTCCGGTCCGCGGCGAACAGGTCCTCAATCATCGACAATTAGTTACCGCGGCAAAGGTTCCACTCGCAGACAGCTGATTTCGAAGGGATCGGGAAGCAGATGACAGAGAAGCAGATGACTGAAATGAGCTTGGTTCGACGGCGGTGGCGCTGATGCTAGCCTCAACCGTCAGCTTAATCGTCCGGTTCTGTACAAAATTCCCATGGTTTATCATTATCTTAGGAGTGTGCGGTGCTGCGGCTTCGGCCGCCTATGCGGCGCGTCATTTCGCGATCAATACCGATATCAACAAGCTCATCTCGCCGGACCTCGATTGGCGTAAGCGCGAATTAGAGTTCGAAAGGCAATTTCCGGGACACTTTGGATCCACCCTGGTCGTTGTCGATGCGCCAACGGCTGAACTCGCCTCTCAGGCAAGTGCGGCGCTGGCGCGGCGTTTGGCCGCGCAGCCGGGCATATTCCGGTTTGTCGAGGATATGGCCGGTGGTGAATTCTTTTCCCGCAACGGATTGTTGTTTCGGCCGACAGCCGACGTGGCGGGTCTGACGCAAGGCCTTGGACAAGCCGGCCCGTTGATTGGAACGCTTGTTGGCGATCCCAGCCTGCGTGGCCTCACGCGAACGCTCTCGCTGGCGTTTATCGGCGTTCAAAATCGCATGACCACCCTTGATGCCTTGGCTCGGCCTTTGTCGATGGCCGCAGCTACTCTGGAGGAGGTTTTGGCGGGACGCCCTGCCGTATTTTCGTGGCAGGAATTGCTGAGCGGTCAGCATCCCGATCCGAGCGATCTGCGGCGATTTATCGAGGTCCATCCGATACTGGACTATTCCGCGCTTGAGCCGGGGCGGCGCTCCAGTAGTGCCATTCGACAAGCAGCTGTCGATTTGGATTTCGCGGCAAAGTATCAGGCGCGCGCGCGATTGACTGGGACGGTGCCAATGGCGGACGAGGAATTTGCGACTGTTCAACAAGGCGCGTTGGTCAACGGCATCGGCACCGTCATCGTGGTGCTGACGATTCTGTGGCTGGCGTTGAAATCGGGGCGGATCATATCGGCGGTCTTCATCAATCTGTTCGTTGGGCTCATCGTTACGGCCGCCCTCGGACTGATGATGGTTGGCGCGTTGAATATGATCTCGGTCGCGTTCGCGGTTCTGTTTGTCGGCCTCGGCGTCGATTTCGCAATTCAGTTCTCGGTTCGCTATAGAGCCGAACGTCACGACGCTCCCCATCTTCGTCCGGCGCTGGAACTGGCGGCGAAGAAGGTCGGCGTGCCGTTGACACTTGCGGCGGCGGCGGTTGCTGCCGGCTTCATGTCGTTCATGCCCACCGACTATCGGGGTGTTTCCGAGCTGGGCCAGATCGCGGGCGTTGGAATGCTGGTCGCTTATACCACCAGCATTACGCTGCTGCCGGCCTTGATCACCGTTATGAATCCAGCGGGCGAGCCGGAGCCCATCGGCTATCGCGCGCTGGCGCCGGTCGATCGTTTTCTGCAAACCTATCGCGTTCCGGTTATTATCGGCACGGTGGCGATCGCCGTGCTCGGCTTGCCGCTGCTCTATTTTCTCACTTTCGATTTTGATCCTATTCATCTCCGCAGCCCCACGACAGAGTCGATTTCAACTTTGCTCGAACTTGGGGGGGATCCCAGAGTCGGGATCAATTCGATTAATGTCGTGGCGCCTTCGCTGGATGGTGCCAAATCCGTCGCTGCACGACTGGAAAAACTACCACAAGTACGGCATGTGACGTCGCTGCAAAGCTGGATACCGCCTGATCAGGAGAAAAATCTTTTTCTGATTCAGGATCTTGGTCGACGCCTCGGCCCAATCTTGCAACGGGCGTCGTCCGGCAATCCGCCGACGGACGCGGAAAATATTGCAGCTCTTACCGGAATGGCTGATCAGCTTAATAATATTGCCGGCGACGCCAACGGGGCCGGCGCGATCGCGGCAAAACGCCTTGCGACGGCCGCCCAACAATTAGCACAAGCGGATGCGCCGCTACGCGACAAGACGCAGGCGGCTTTTGTCGTGCCCCTGCGGAGCGACATCGCCGGTTTGCAGAATTATCTGCAAGCCCAGCAGATAACAATCAATAACCTGCCGGAAAACCTAAAGCGTCAATGGCTAGCGTCGGACGGGCACGCACGCGTCGAGGTCGCGCCGAAGGGCGATACCAATAACACGGAGGTTCTGCGAACTTTCGCACGTGCAGTTCTTGGCATCTATCCGGACGCGGTTGGCGGTCCGATTTCAATTCTCGAATCCGGCAATACCGTCGTTACGGCATTCCTCGAGGCGGGCGCCTATGCCTTGCTATCAATCGCTATCCTGCTCTGGATCGTGTTGCGCCGGTTCGGCGATGTACTGCTGACATTGGTCCCATTATTGCTCGCCGGCGTCGTGACGCTTGAGATCTGCGTGCTGATTGGTATGCCGCTGAACTTTGCCAACATCATTGCGCTTCCCGTCCTGCTTGGCGTCGGAGTCGCGTTCAAGATCTATTATATTATGGCTTGGCGAACCGGGCAGACCAACCTGCTGCAATCCAGTCTCACACGTGCTATTATTTGGAGCGCTTTGACGACGGCTACGGCGTTCGGCAGCCTTTGGCTTTCAAATCATCCCGGTACGTCAAGCATGGGCAAGCTATTGGCTCTGTCGCTCGTATGCACCTTGGCGGCGGCGGTTCTGTTTCAGCCCGCGCTAATGGGGAAGCCCCGGGGGCCCGGTGAGTCTTAGGCACACTTCGTCGGCTGATTTATTCGGATTGTCGATTGGAGGCGCGGTGGGTATCTTCGACCGCAAGTTTGTTGGCCGGGTACTTTGTGGCTGCGATGCGCCCGTCACGGCGGGCAGCGGCTGTACGCGAGTCCAGTTTTCGCCACCGCATAAAATTGCCAGAAAGCATCCTTGGACGCGAAGCGTGTCGGGATTTAGCAGACTGATGTTGGCGGAGTATGTGTGTCCGTCTTCTGAATTATAGATTTCGCCGTCCCACCGATTAGCCTTGGTCTGCGTCATCCCGAGCAAGATCGGCATTCCCAGCGTTGGCCGCGTGCGCTTGGCAGGGTCGGGATTGTGACTGTCGACGCCAGCGCGCGCCTCCCAGGATACGACACCCCAAAGCCGCTGATCGCAGTCGACAATGCGGATGCGGGCCACTTCCTTGGCAACGAGCCATTCGCCGATTGGATCCGACGACACCGTGCTGGCTGGGTCGGCCCAAGCGGCCATTGGCCCAAGCAAAAGAGCTGCCAGTGCAGCGTAAATCGACCGCTTTTCGCGCATTTCGTTCGCCTGTTTTGATCAGCGCTATCGCGTGCGAATGCGCCGATCCCGAGTTCTAACAACGTAGACGCAAGATGCGTTCCTGCCATCGGGCTGGGAGCCCTAAAATCCCCCATGATCTTGGAACTCGGATATGAGGGATATCGTTGTGGATTGAGCTTTAATTTTTACCGAAGTCGATTGAAGGCAGCGAATGGACGCCAATTTGCTCGATTTAGCCGCAGCGCTCAATCCACCGGCCCCAACGCCAAGGCTGCAGCCGCTGGGCCTGGTTGCGCTGCTTCGCGTGCTCGCTAACAATCCGCTCGAAGCATGGACCAAGGCGCATTTCGAAGACCCAATTGTCATGGGCGGGTTATCGGTCGGGCGGGTCGCGGTGGTCAGCGAGCCGGCGGCGATCCGCCGTGTGCTGATGGAGAATTGCAATAACTATCAAAAGGACTGGCTGCAGCGCCGTATCCTGTCGGCAGGGCTGACAAACGGATTGCTGACGGCGGAAAATAATCAATGGCGGACACAGCGCCGTGCTCTAGCGCCGCTTTTCGCGCGCAAGACCGTCATGAATTTTTCAGCAGCGATGGTCGATGCTGCTCATGCGCTGGTCGAACGACTTAGCCAGCACGAAGGGCAGATCGTGGATCTCGCTGTTGAGGCGACCCGCGTGACGCTTGACGTGCTGGAACGGACTATTTTTTCCGATGGTTTTGGCCACGACCCCGAAGAAATCCGTTTAGCGATGAAAGGCTATTTTGAGGCTATTGGGCGAATCGATCCATTCGATGTTTTGGGAGTGCCAAGTGTAGTTCCGCGCCTCCGACGTTGGAAGTTGCGCCCGATGCTTCGCCTTTTCGATGATACGATAGACACGATCATTTCAAGGCGGCGTCGGCGCATCGCAAGCGATCCAGGAGGTGCGCCGCGCGATATCTTAACACTCCTGCTCGAAGCGAAAGATCCGGAAACTGGCGAAGCTCTTTCCGAAATTGAGATCAAGGCGAATATCTTGACTTTCATTGCAGCGGGCCACGAAACCACCGCCAACTGCATTACCTGGTCACTCTTCCTTCTGTCGCAATCGCCGCAATGGCGTGAGCGAATTCAGGTGGAGGCTGACCGCGCGCTGACTGGCGACATCACCTCTGTCGCCGAGCGTCTCGTCGAAACGCGTGCTGTAATCGATGAAGCAAATCGACTGTACCCGCCGATCACAGCGATTAGCCGTTCAGCGTTGGCATCGGACGAATTGGCGGGACAAAATATCAAACGTGGCACCATGGTCGTCATCGCGCCCTATGTACTCCACCGCCACCGCGCGCTTTGGAGCGAGCCAAGCAGCTTCGATCCGAGTCGTTTTCTCCATGGAGCCCGAGAGAGGATTGATCGGTTTGCGTATCTACCGTTCGGGGTCGGGCCGCGGGTTTGCATTGGCGCTACTTTTGCCTTGCAGGAAGCTTCGATTGTGGTTGCTACGGTCATGCAGCAATTCACATTGGAATTGGAGCCCGGACACAAGGTTTGGCCCGTGCAGAAGGTGACATTACGCCCGCGAGGCGGGTTGCCAATGATCGTACGACGACGGGCATAGTGCGTGAATCATTTACTGAGCCAAAGCGTGATTTGAACAGATTGGTCTTGGGTTGATTGTGATGCTTACGAAAATCAATAACCATCAAATAAGTCAATCCGCCATAGATGCAACGATGATGGCGCAATGTATCAAGCTGTCATCCGTCGCGGTGCAGCGAGGTGAATTTCCGTTTTCCGCGATAGTTTGCGAGGGTGCCGAAGTTATCGCTGAGGCGACAAATCAAGTTGCCCAGAGCGGTGATGTTACCCGTCATGCCGAGCTGATTGCGATTTCGGAGGCGCAAAAACTTCTGGGACGCAAGGATTTAGCGCGCTGCTCGATTTATTCGAATGTTGAGCCTTGCGTGATGTGTTCGTTTCCGATCCGAGAAACTCGCATCGGCCGCGTTGTCTTTGCGATCAATTCACCCATCATGGGCGGCTACTCGAAATGGAATGTGCTGCGGGACGCTGAACTGTCGCGGACCATGCCGGAAGCATTTGGTTCCGTGCCCGAAGTTGTATCGGGCCTCTTGCGACGGGAAGCCGAAAAAGTTTGGCGGGACTGGAATCCACTCATTTGGGCCGTGATCAAACGTCGCGGCTGTTTTGGGACTCAGGTTACGTCAGACGATTGCCTTCATTTGGCGGCTGCGCCGGAGCGTATCGGATTGGTGCGTCGGCTGCTGATGCGGAACCATAACCATGATTCGGCTTAAGGGGCCGATTTGATTGTGTAACTACTGGCCGTGGTCTTCTAAGACTTTTAGACAGTCTTTTCTGAGTTTTTCGCGATTATCCTGAAGACAAGCCAAGACGGCGAATGTGTCGGGGATGGAGTCTTTGCAAAACTTGGTGGCGTCCGGGCTGCATGCGGCCTGCTCTTCCGGGGTGCCGCTAAACAGGTCTCCTTGCGGGGCCGGCGCTTGCTGTTGCGCCCGTTCAGCTGCGCTGACCACTCCGTCAATGGTCAGAATTAAGAAAATAATGGCGTATATCGCGGTTTTCATCGTTTCTGCCCGAATGTTGTGCATACTTCTACGACAACCACGATGGCATCACGGCGTTCCATGATGGAACTAGTAAACTCCCAAGGTGTTGTCGGGACGCCGCGATCATCTCGGCAGCCTCACCGCAGCTCACAATTTTGGTCCCGACATGCATCGACAATCTGTAAACGTTGCGTCGCGTCTAACGGTTTTATTCGTCGCTGGCGCGCTTTTCCTTAGCTCCGGTGCTCTTGCCCAAGGCGCCGGGCCCTTTGCGCGGTTGGCGGGCCAGTGGTCCGGATCCGGCTCAATTGATTTGGCCAATGGCGGCCATGAACCGATCAAATGCCAGGCGGCCTATGACGTGTTGGAAGAGCAAAACAATCTTCAACTCAATATCCGGTGCGCCAGCGACAGCTATAATTTTGATCTGCGCGGCAGCGCCACGAATGCCAACGGTTTGATCACTGGCACGTGGAGCGAATCCACCCGCGGTGCGGCGGGTACACTGTCTGGTAAGGCCGAGGGCGATCATTTCAGCGTTCTTGCCAAAGGCCCTTCGTTTACAGCCAACCTGACATTAACGACCCACGGCGACCGGCAATCGGTTACGATCAAATCGCAAGACGCGCAGGCAAGTGTGAGGGGTGCTACCATCGCCTTGCAACGCAGTTAAGCGCTCCGCTTTTGCGATCTATTCGCGCGAAGACCGTAGTAGCGACCACGACATGTGGCGTGCAAAATTGCCCAGGAACGTGGCGATCGGCCGCAGCATGAACAGGTCGGCAAATAGCGCCGCCACCATCGCAAAGGCGCTGAGCCATCCGAACAGCCGGAGCGAGGGCAGGCTAGAGAGCACCGTCATCGCCAGCCCGCAGGCCAGCACGGCCGATGTCAGGATCAAGGGCGGGCCGACCAATATCGTAGCGCGTTCGACCCCGACCGCGGGATTTGGATCGGTGTCTTCGATCTGCAATCGATTCAGGAAATGGATGGTGGCACTGAGGCCTAGGCCGAACGAAACGGTCAAGGCGATGACGCTTGCGAATTGAAGACCCTGGCCCAGAATCCACAAAAGGCTGCCGGCAAGAACGATCGGAAAAAGCCCCGGCAATATACTGATCAGCATGACCAGCGGTGAACGGAAGGCCAAGCCTATGAAAGCGGCGACGAACACAATCTCGATGGTCAGGCCTCTGCTCAATTTGTTGATCATCAATGCGCTGTTGCGCGCGGCGATCACCGATAGCCCTGTCACTTGAATCTCGTAATCGGGGTGTTTGGCGCGCACGTCCTTCAATTGCCGATCGACGCGGTCAACGATTGGCAGCAGCCGGCCGGCGTCGGAATCCGGCACGCGGCCGCTGACGATGACCGCGTTCTTTTCGGCTGAAATAAACCGGCGCGTGAGGTAGGGCGGAAGCAGGTCGACATATTGCTTCAGCGTTTCGACGTCGGGCTTCTTTGCTTCATCGGCAAGCCATCGCCGCAACGTCTCCAGCGACCAGACATTGCCGACACCCGGCTGGTGTTCAAGCAAACTGTGAACTTCGGCTATCACTGCCAATGTCTCCGGCGCGTAGAGCGACGCGTCCTTCGGAAACTGGACATAGACGTCGAAAGGATTGGCGCCGGTCAGCTTGACGTCGAGCTGGTGGTTGGCCGCAACGCTCCGTTCACGGTCTGGCACCTGGTCGGAGAGTCGATAGCGCGGTTCAAGCTGCGCGTAGCCAAGTGACAGAACAACGACGACAATCAGACCGACGAGCGAATAGAACCCCGGGTGGGCCACCATACGGAGCGCAATCCAACGGCATAACCGCCTCAGCACATCGAGTGCCCAGTCCACACCTCTAACTTTCGTGGCGAAGTCCGCCTCATTGCGAATGAGTAGTACCCCAAGCAGGGGCACTCCCATCAAAACGGCGCCCAAAGCGATGACCACGGATATCAGCCCGGCCTCGCCGAACGTTCTTACCAGATCGGAACTGGAAAACAGCAAAGCGATGAACGAGATGCCGGCCGTGGCGTGGGTTAACACGCAGGCCGGGCCCACGATCAGAAGTGCGCCGCGAAAAGCGGCCACCTTGTCGTCGCCGGCGAGCAAACGGTCGCGCGCCGCAAACGTTAGCTGCATGCTGTCGGAGAAACTGATGACCATGATGAGGGGAGTCATCACATTGAGAAAGATATTCAGTCTGAAATCAAGCCAGCCGAGGGCACCGAGCGCGAGAAGAATGGCGGTGAGCGGCGGCGCGGCCGCGATAATCATGAACGATAGCCGCCGGAAGAACATGATCGCGATCAGGCAGCCGATCGCGAATCCGATAGTGTTGTAGATAAGTCGGTCGCTTTGAATCGCGTTGCGGATTTCAAGCTGCATGACCGGAACGCCCGACAATTCGACTTTAAGTCCGGTATTCGTCAAGTGTGTGCTTGTCGTCTTGCGGATTTCGGCCACGAGGCCGGCAAGCCGGTCTGGATCGGTCGCGGACGGATCCAGGGCAAGCACCATCAGTGTAAGTTGGCCATCGGGCGACAGCAACTTATCGCGGATGATCTCGTTCGCCTTTACTTGCTCCACGAGGGCTTGGTATTCGGCGCCTTGCGGAAGCGGCGTTGGAAACAACGGCGGTGGAACCTGTCCGTTCTTAGGCGGCTCGCGCGCGGAAAATATCGAAATCAGGCCGCGCGTGCCCTTTACCAATTGAAGGTCGATCGCAATCTCGCGCAGTTTTTCCAGCGCTGGTCTTTCAAGAAGGCGGTCGCCCTCGATTACAATCAGAACGTCGAATTCATTTGACGGAAAGCGCCGCGTAACCTCTTCATAAGTTCGGTATTCCGGGGTCTCCGATCGGAACAATTGGCTGAGCGAGTCATCGACCTTCACGCGCATAAAGCCGACGGCGGCGGCTGTACACAGCACGATGAAAACGAGCGCGCAAAGCAGCCGGTTCGATAGCGCAAGAAATCCCAGCCGCTCAATTCCCAGCGCGAGATCGCGCGGCTTGATGATGCGTGGCGGCTCTGCGGGGTCCCCGCTTGATGGCGGAAGGCTGGTCACAAATACCCAATCCACATAGCGGTGAAGCGTTCATCTTATATCAATAAGCTATTCTTATATCGATCTGGGATTCCGTAGCGGATCGCGATCAGGCGTCAATGGCCTCCATTGGCTTTGACGCCTGGTGAGCGCCGTTTCCGAACCTTCGCTCGATGTACTCGGTCACCATCTGCTTGAAGTCGGCGGTCAGCGTCGGCCCGCGCAGGGTCGCGACTTTCTTGCCGTCGACGAAGACCGGCGCGGTCGGCTGCTCGCCGGTGCCGGGCAACGAAATGCCGATGTCGGCGTGCTTGGATTCACCCGGTCCGTTGACGATGCAGCCCATCACCGCAACGTTGAGCGCCTCGACGCCGGGATAGCGCTTCTTCCATTCCGGCATCGAACTGCGGATGAAGCCCTGGATGTCGCTGGCGAGTTCCTGGAACGTGGTCGAGGTGGTGCGGCCACAACCGGGACACGCCGCGACCAGCGGCACGAAGGTGCGCAGCCCCATGGTTTGCAGTAATTCCTGCGCGACTTGCACTTCGAGCGTGCGGTCGCCGTTCGGCTCCGGCGTCAACGATACGCGCACGGTGTCACCGATGCCCTGTTGCAGCAGCACGCCCATGGCGGCGGACGAGGCCACGATGCCCTTGGAACCCATGCCGGCCTCGGTGAGGCCGAGATGCAACGCGTAGTTTGAGCGGCGGGCGAGCTCGACATAGACCGCGATCAAGTCCTGCACCGCCGAGACTTTCGCCGACAGGATGATGCGGTTGCGCGGCAGGCCGATTTCTTCGGCGCGCGCCGCCGACAGCAGCGCCGACTGCACCATGGCCTCGTGCGTCACCTCCCGCGCCTCCCGCGGCTTGGCCGCTTTGGCGTTCTCATCCATCAGCCGCGTCAGCAGTTCCTGATCAAGCGAACCCCAATTGACGCCGATGCGCACCGGCTTGCCGTGCTTGATCGCCATCTCGACGATCTGGGTGAACTGCGGATCGCGCTTGTTCTTGAAACCGACATTGCCGGGATTGATGCGGTATTTGTCGAGCGCCTCGGCGCAGCCGGGATAATTATTGAGCAGCGTGTGGCCGTTGTAATGGAAGTCGCCGACGATCGGCACGTTGACGCCGATCTGCGCAACACGCTCCTTGATGCGCGGCACGGCTTCGGCCGCCTCGTCGCGGTCGACCGTGATGCGCACCAGTTCGGACCCGGCCCGCGCCAGTGCCGCGACCTGCCGTGCGGTCGATTCGACATCGGCGGTGTCGGTATTGGTCATCGACTGCACGACAATCGGCGCGCCGCCGCCGACCACGACGCCGGCGACATCGACTGCTATCGATTGATGGCGCGCCTTCGTTGCTACACCCATCGGATTTTTCCGGACCAACGGAGGATCGCACTTTCAAACTGAAAAATGGACTTAGACGGCAAACGGCCGATTCATTTAACGCGCTGCTGAGAATGAGGTTCCAATGGGTATCGATGAAACTCCAATGGCAAAACGTTTAGTTCGCAGCCAGCAAGTGCGCTCATTAAGGGTCGAGGAGGAAATCAAGCGCCCCGGAGATGTCGGAACGCGTTACTCGCATATGAGGAACGCCCAATACGGCAAGCCAAAAAACCAAGGGTAGCCGTGCTGATCATTTAGGCGACACGGTAGTTTCTGGTTGTTGCCAAATGATGACGTGAACCGTCCCGCATATGGGCGCTGACCTCCATCAAAGGCGTGGTATTCGGAACCTTCTAATTCAAGCTGCGTTTGTTCGACGGCCCGACCGTGCGCGGCACGACAGATGCTTCGACGCTATCGACCAAAGTCCTCGATAAAAGCACCCCAGGAAATCGCTGGATTTCCGTTCCCTGAAGTGGGGCGCGTAGGCCGCTTCGGCCCAATTCCGGTTATCTTTCAACCCGCCCGCGTTCTCATTGTCGAAGGCGAAATTGTTATTGCAAAAATGATGGAGGAAATTACGCGCGCTATGGGGTTTCGAGTCTCCGGGGTCGCGCATACGGTCAGAATCGCACGCCTAGAATTAGCGAAGTGCAACTTCGATGTTGTGCTTCTGGATACCAATCTTTGGGGCCAGTCAGCGCCCGAAGCCGCTGACCTTCTAATCCAGAGAGGCGTGCGATTCGCCTTTGTAACGGACGATGAATATGTCGTCGAACCGCGTCACGATAAAGTGCCTTTGCTACAAAAGCCGTTCACGCCCGCTGAACTTTGCCTGTTTTTGGAGGAACTAGTCGCGCCTAGTTTGTTAGGCTAAGCGCGAGATTCATTGTTTGCCCGTGCCGAGGCCCGCAATAGATTGTGCCCACGACCATGCATTGCGAGGGGCGCGCGCTTTACGTCAGTTTGGTGCGGTGCGCCAAGGGGAGGATCGTAATGAACGCTGGTAACCAACTAGCCATCGCCACTTTATTTGCCGCAATCGCATTCCTAGCAGACGGGACAAGCGTTACGGCGCAGGAAACAGTTAGTATCGGAACAGCCAAAGCCGCCCTGTTGCGAACAGACGCGCCTCGGGGAAGCGTCATCCTGATGCCTGGCGGAAAAGGCGACATTGATGTCGGTGAAAACGGCAAAATCTCCGAACAACTAAATAATCAACTCGTGCGGACTCGGTATGACTATCTTAAAGAAGGCCTAGCTGTACTTGTGATAGATGCGAACACGAATCTCTCTCAAGCAATTGGTTATATGGCTGCAATAAAAAGGCCGGTAGTCGTTATTGCCACAAGTCGCGGGACCCTCAGAGCAGCGAGAGGTCTTGTACTAGGAGCGCGACCGGATGCGCTCGTGTTGACCTCTGGCTTTCTAACGAAGAAATCCGGCAACAACGAAAATGTCGAGACGATATTACAAACGCCAGATATCCTGCCACCAACGTTGGTGATCCATCATCGGTGCGACGGGTGTCCTTGGACATCGCCGCAAGGCGTTGAACCATTTGTTCAGTGGGCGGGCGGTCGTGTCCGTGTCGAATGGCTGGATGGTGGGATAAATAAGGGCGATGCCTGTCGCGCGAAAAGCTATCACGGATTCAATGGTCTTGATAAAGTGGTGGTTGCGCTAGCGGCACATTTTCCGTGACTGCCTGCCAGATGCAGCAATTGGCGGAGGAGAAGTTTCATAGAATGTCCCCCGGCAAAAGCTATCCCAATTACTGTTCCTCAAACAGGGGGTCGCGATGTCCGCTTAAAGTCCATAGTGGCGACCAAGACAAAAAGCGACGCCTCGCCACCTCAGCAGGCATAGGCTACCTCAGTTGGCGAGATCGGCGTCCAATTTGTCTGAAGGTCGTGGCGTACGTCGTTCGAGCGCGGTGCCGAAGACATGGTCCCACATGCCGGTCGTCACGCCGAAATTACCGCTGTGGGATAAATGGTGGTGACGCGCATGGCGCACGCGCGCTCGGTAAAGGTAGGAATTCCGATGCGACCGCCAGTGGTGCGTCGCGTAATGAACGAAGACGTACCACAAGTAGCCGGTAACGAGACCGGCTGTCGCCGCGATTCCTAGGTTAAATCCAATTATCACCCAGAACGGGCCTCCGACAACGATCAAGGCAATTGATACGCTCGCCCAAGCGGGTGTGCCTATCAGGTCTTGCGGAGAATGATGATGGCACTCGTGTATATGGGAAAGTATCGGCGCGTGATGAAATAGCACGCGGTGGAGCAGATACTCGATGAATGTCCAACCAACCAGTCCAACGCTGTAGACGATCGCGAAAATCACGGGTTGCGGCGGCGTCGGACTACGAAATGCCAACAGCACAAGGGCAAGAATGAGCGGCGGGAAAAGCAGGAACTCGGAAAAATAGCCGAGCTTGCTCATTTTCATGACAATATCCCAAAGCTATAATTCAGGTCGTCTTTAAGTTGCGCCCGATGAGTCGCCCTAGTTTACCTCGGCGCCCAGAGACGAGCTGCTGCTTAATATAAGCCAAATTTTTATCGTTGAGATGCGAAAAACCAATAATCGCGCCGATAAGCAAATAGAGTATCGACAGCTTTGGGTTCATGGAACGCCCTCAGGCAGTTCCAACAGAAAACCCCAAGCACCGAGAGCAGTTCCGCTTTCGATTGCGAGAGCCGTCACAAGCGCGTGACCACGCAGATGGCTGAACGCAGATGGCTGAACGATGCAACAAAGTGGTGTGAAAATTTGCAAATCAGAGACGTAAGATCAAGTGAGATGCGTGCTCATGCGGCGTAACGCCCTTGCCGTTCTGGCTGGCAGGCGACTTGGACGGGTCAGGCGCTGCGGATAACGGCGAGCGGAACCTTAGGCGCCGCCCGGAGTTTCTATTCACTGGACAATGCTTCCAACAGCGGGAGGCGCTTTTGAAAAATCGCAGCCTTTTGTACGGGACGACAGCGTTTCTTGCAGTTCTAGCCTCGGCGGTTGTTGCCCAACAGGTGATGACGAATGGCTTAGTGACAAAAGTGGACGAATCCACAGGGACAATACGCATCCAGTACACTCAGCCCGGCACCGTGGGCGGCTCGAGCTCCGATGTCAGTGAAGATTTCAAAGTATCGGCTGGCTTGATGGCTAATGCTCCGCATCCCGGAGATAAAGTGCAATTCACGGTGGAGCAAACTGACGGCGCAAAGACCATTACAAAGCTGGAGAGGCAATAACTTTTCATCGTCCAGTTACTAACTTCGATTTTCAAGGATGGCGGCTATTAGGTCTATTGCACCCCGCGTTGTCGCGGTTGGCACAATGAGTTCGCCAGACGCGTTGACTAATCGCTGCTTTTGGCAGGAGAGCGTCATGGACACCTCTAAGGACAACAACAAGAAGCCCGTCCCAGAGTCCCGCGAGATAATGCCCGCCGCAGGGCCTCACGCTCGGCCTGAGCTGATCAACCCTGACGCTACCCCAGGGTCCGGCATGTTTCAGCCCTTAGAGGCCGATGACGAGAACATGCAACCAAGTGGTTAGGATGCCGCCATTAATGTCGCCCTTTGGGACAACAGCGGATATTGAGCAGCAATTCCGGCCCAATCTTGATTTCTGACTGCCTGGCCTGGAAGGCCAAGCGGGAAGTTCTGCTAGGCAGTGCAGGCAGCGTTCGATAATGTCGCTTTACAGTTGTGCCCTTTGGGGGGTTCCAAGCGAGCGCGCAAGGAAGAAGCGGCCCCAAAGCAACTTAGGCTCGTCACACCCGCATAGGAGGTCGCCGTGCTTTCAGTTTTAATTGGCGTTTTGATTATTTGCGTCATCGGTGCAATTTGTTTTTGGGCCATCGATAAGTTTGCTCGCGATGCTCGTCTGGCAAATCTTCTCAAACTGCTTGTCGTGCTGATCTGCCTATTGGCGATCCTTCAACGGGTGTTGCCGCTTGCCGGAATTTATTGGTTGTAGCGCGCAGAATAATGTCTGCTTTCCGCTATCAGGTATCTTAATGGTGAGATATTCAAAGTTCGTGGCTATTTCTGTGGCCATGCTGTTGGCCTTATCGTCGACGGTGGCGTCTTCACGCGAAGAAGGCGTTTTGCTGCTGCCATCTGATTACATTTATTTAGCCACCCAAGGGGTTCTGCGTGACAGCGCTGTGCTGCAAAAGATGAGCCCGAAAGAGCTTCGCCATCTCCATCAACTGATTAACGACGAAAAAACTCAAGAAGATCCGCAGTCCAAAGCCGATGCGGTAAGGGGCGCGCTCGCTATTAGTGAGGGCAACCAATTTTGGGAAAAGGAAAATCCGGGGCAGCTGTGGGATTCAGGAAAGCATCGGGATCTCAACGGACTTAACCGCAATTAATTTGCAGCTTATAAAAATTGCCAAGATGGCGCTCCGTCAAAAGTATTCAATTAGTGGAACCTCGGTGCGTTTACCGTGTTGAAGCTAGTGAACCACACCTGTTCATTGTCGAACGGGTTGGCGCGGCACCGGTCGCGACGTAATAAATAATTGTACGGAGAGCGCCCATGATGCGCGCAATCGGCACGATTTCGGCGGGAATTCTGGCTCTTTCGTGTGTATCCGCGAATTCTCAAACCCTGACGGGTCATGGCGCCCAGACTTGTGAGAAATGGACCGAATTACATCGGTCGTCGCAGGTCGCAGACACTACCGCACTGGATAACTGGGTGTTCGGATATTTGGATGGTGAAGCAAAAGTTGTAGATGCAAGCAATCGCATCAAGGGCTTGCCTCCGGTAGACATTTTGCAAGGTCTCGATAGTCCGACTATCGTCGGTCTGGTAGGTGAGTATTGTCGGGGCAATCCGCTTCGCACGGTTGATGAAGCTGTCAGCGAACTTACTGCACAAATGGTGGCGGAAAACCGCCAGGGGCGGGTCCATGCTTCGAATGGCAGCCCAAAGATCAAAATTGAGACAAATAGGCCGCGGGCCGAAACCACCGGATCCGGCGATATTACCGGCTCAATAACCCCGATCCATCAATGCGAGATAATTGCGGTGAACGATCCGACCAATACGGTTATCCGCAAGTTTCGCAAATGCGACTAGCGAGCGGCGCCCGTACTCCGACTAAATTTGTAGGGTCGCGCGTCATGCAGCAACGTTAATTGCAGCCTGCCGAACACGCTCCGCCCGACCTGCTGCACGCATCCGGCGTTGTGCAAAAAACTTGACTGCCGGCGCGGCAACAACACGTATTTACACCAGTGCAGGCGGCCTTAATCACATTGCTTGAGATCGATTTCGGATTTATGGCACTGCCCAGCATGCTGTAGCGTTGGGGAACGTCAGTTGTATCTTTAGATAGTCCGCCAGACAATGCTGGGGTTGAGGATAAGGCGAGGATTACCGCGAACCAAAGCAGCAGCCCTTTCATGGGAACCTCCCGGTTAATGATGTCGTGTGAGTTCGCAGCATGGTCAATTGGGGTAAAATTTACCGATTATGTGCTATCAAGCCAATGGTGGGCTAACCCGTAGTATCATCCTAAATAACTCGGCACGCTATTGGCAGTTCAATCACAGTATAAGTATTTTTTGTCCAAGTAGTTGGGGCTTTTCGTGGCTGAATCACTCATAAAACGTCGTTGTGTGATTTCGATTGGAGACTACGAGCCGCTGGACATCACGCAGCAGTTCGCGAATTTCCAAAGGGGGCTGCAGCGCTTTTCCCAGACTTGGAATGTGGCCACAAGAATTTCGCCATTTAAATTGGAGGCCGATGGGGCGATTGCCGTTTGGCACACCGAAACCAAAGCGCCGAATTGGGTGGTCAAGACCGAATTCCGGCTGTTGAATTGGTCCGATATCGTCAAAAAGGACTTCCGGCTTTGGAATTTAGAACGGGCATGGCGCGCCACTAAAGCTATCGTCGACTTTATTTGGTCAGGAACTTGCTGGCGATATCTTCGGTTGAATCGGCGCTTTGGTTTTTTCTTTTTATACCCCTTGCTGGCCTTTGTGGTTGTCGTGCTGATTTCACTCTGGCTTGCTGCATTTCTCGGCAATAATGAAGTACCCTATGCACCGCTAATCGCTTTTTCCATCGGTACCGGACTAATCTTTTCTTTCGTTAGGTGGGTCGATCCGGTTGGGTTGCCACGCATTGTCGATATGTGGATTTTTCTGCATGAACTCGTTCATCTCGAAAAAATAAATCTTGCAGAACGGATGGGTGTTTTCAGTCAGGATCTTGTCGCCCAACTTCAATCAGACAATTTCGATGAACTTCTTATCGTAGGGCATGGAATCGGAGCCGTGCTGCAGCCGATCATCGTGGATCGCGCATTTTGGGCGTTGCCTGAGTTTGGCAAAGACGGACGTTCAATTAGTCTGCTATCTCTAGGTTCGGCGCTGCTAGCGGTGGGGCTGCACCCGGAAGGTGGCTGGGTTGTCTCGCCTGCATCACGCGTTGCCCGCGATCGGTGGGTTTATTGGGCTGAATACCAAGCGCAGGAAGACATATTCAATTTTTTTGGTGTAAACCCGATCACTGAATTGATCAGTGATCACGGCAAGCCGGTGCTACAAAAAATTCAATTTAAAGAGATGGCCGACTTTGACGCAATTCGTCCGAATAACGCTTATAAAAATCATCGGCAATTCGTTCGAGCCAATACGAAAAGATACTTCTATGATTATTTCATGGCTTGCTGTGGGCCTTTTGATCTCAAGGCGCGTGTCAAATATCCAGATCTTATGGTCGCAGCTTTTAGTTCCGATGGTCGTTTAAGTTCTGATAATTTAGAACGCAGAAAATAACTGACTTACTTCCCTGCGGGAGCGCTCGTCTTTTGCGAGCCGTTTTCCGGCATCGTGCCGTCATTCGCAATGCAAGTGCGATAAAATTCTAGATGTGCTTGCGCCGTTCCAGTTTTTGCTCCAATCGGGGCTGGGGGATGGGCCTTGCTTGCTAAGGCTTGGCACTTTTTTGCAAGTTCTGCGGTTAATGCCGATGCCGGGCAATTGGCTACCAAAACTGTAAGCAGAACGAGCGGGAAGGATGCAGCAAACCGTTGCAAGGCGGGGCTCATGGGCTAACTCCCAACAAGATCATGATCGGGCACCGCTTATAATGGTTCGTCACGCTCGATAAGCAAAGGGTTTCATTTGTGAGCCTTAGACTGGGTCAGAGTCCTCTCGAGCCTCGCACTTGCGCGGAAATTATTCGCCCGCAGGCAGATGAGGGGAGCCGCGAGATCTAATCTTTTTATACAGCCAAGTTATGCCAACCCCAATAAAAGCCGACATCCCGTCTACGATAAAATCAGATAGCCTTGAATGCCGCCCAGGAACCCAAATCTGGGCAATTTCGATTGCTCCAGCATAGGCGATGAGGGCAAAGGCTAACAAGTCATGCCGGTACGGATAGCCCACGCCAAATGCAACGCCGGTCAGCAGAAAAATTATCAAGTGCTCGAGATCGTGAGGGGCATCCGTGACCGGTCGATACTCCGGCGGCACAATCGACAAAACCAATATGGCCAATGCCAAGATCCACGCCGATAACTGAAAAATTCTCTGCATTTAAATTTTATTCTTAGAGCAGTCTTCGCGGACCAATTTTCTTGGTCATGCGTGGTTGCCGATGATTGAGGTTGTTTAATACGCTGTTGGCTGCCGATGAGCCAATATTACGGTCTTGAACAAGATCCGCAAGTCGACCCACGGACTCCAGTGGTTGATATACCAAAGGTCGTGCTCGACGCGCTGTTCCATCTTGTCGATCGTTTGAGTTTCGCCGCGGTAGCCGTTAACCTGAGCCCAGCCAGTAATGCCCGGCTTCATGTGATGGCGGAAGGCATAATTGGCAACGACTTTTTCGTATTCGTCGTTATGGGCAACCGCATGAGGCCGCGGGCCGACCAACGACATGTGGCCGACGATGACATTGAACAGTTGCGGTAACTCATCGATGCTGGTTTGACGCAGCCAATGCCCTAGACGCGTCACGCGTGGATCGTTGCGTCTGGCTTGGCGAATGATCTTTCCATCCTCAAGCACACGCATGGTCCGAAACTTGTAAATAACAAACTCGCGGCCGTTAAACCCATGGCGTTTCTGGCGGAATAACGCGGGGCCTTGCGAATCGAATTTGATTAGCAATGCGGTAACCAGCAGGAGCGGCGAAAGTAATATGATCGCCGCGGTGGCCAAGCAAAGATCAAACGCGCGTTTGAACGCCTGTTCTACATTTGATAACGGCGCACGCTGGAGTTCGACCGTCCAGGTTGTGCCGACATTGACAGTCCGGCCTGCTAAAAACTGCGACGCATTGTCATCGGGCAGAAGATTGACAGGAATTGCCACCACCCGCAGCATTCGCGTTATGTCATCGATGAACTGACGCCGACTCCATCTGATGAGGAGGACGAGATGGTCGATAGTGTTCTCGTGGCAAGTCGAAATCACATCTTGTATTTTTGACTGCAGCGATTTGTTAATTCCGGTTGCATCGATTTCGGCGGATGTGATCTCAAAAGTTTTAATCGGCGAATAGCCACACTTTCGCAAGTCGGCGATGATGCGACCAGAGTTGAACTGACCTTGCTCGGCGATGACGATAATCTTCTTTTGGGCAAACGTGCCTCGCGCAAGAGCCGCGGATAAGACGTGCGCCAGCGCAAACCGATAGGCTACGAGGCTGCCCCAGCCAACCACAAAGAATGACAGAGTGGCGCCACGTGAAAAATCACCAGATATTTTCATCGTGAAGGCGACACCAACGAGGAGGAGGCATATGAGCCACCAGCTGGAGGTGACATAGCGCAATTGCCGACCGCGATTGATGAGGTTTTCGACGCGATAATTGCTCTGGGCGCTTGTGAGGGTCGCGAAGTTGGCCCAGACCAAAGCGCCGATGGCAATAAAATCTTCAATGTTGCCGGCATTATCCGTCAAAAACCAATGATAGCCGATACCGCTTAGAATGCTGGCCAGAAGTATGATGAGAAAATCGCCGCTAAACGTTAAAGACTCGATGTAGCGAAAAGCCACGCGGCCGCGACGGCGACCGAGGGTTGGCTCCGTCACGGTTGGATCAACCGCTGATACGCTGACAAAAGAGTTGGGCCTACTCGAATTCATAACGTCCCACGCCAGTCAACCACGATCGTTCTCTTTTTCAATTATAGTCTAATAAAATGCAACTGCATGTATTTCTTTTGACTAAGAGCAGCATCGGCAAGATTAAGGTTAAACTTGGAGGATTCTAAGATATTGGAATGATTTGACGAATGCATGACGGCGTCATGCAGCGCGCATTTACTTGAGGTTTATGCCGTTGCACACAAGGTCGGATTATCAGGGTTTGTTTGTCTGTATCTCGGTCAAAAAATTGCGATCCAACAGAGTGAGTTTCTGATCCATAAAATGACGACCAGCTGAGGAGGCGCCCCGATAAGCTGTCGCAATAATAGGCTTGAGCTCCGGTTTGCGCACGATGATTGTGCGGATCTCATGTTCCACGAGGCCCTGCAACTCTTCGTCGCCGATGGCCTGCGATTGCATCGCGATCGCCATGCGCAGGGGAGTAAGACGGGCATCATTGGGTGCGGTGTAATAAGACATTTTCAGTTGCGCTAATGTCTTGTCGTCTTTCCAGCCAGATTGCGCATTGATGGCGGATAACGATAGCCAAAGACGTGCGTCATAGGGCGCGAAGGCTAGGGCGCGTTCGGACACAAGCTCGGTTGTAGTATTGGGTGTCGAAGTATCATTGAGCGCACTGCTATCGGCACTCAGAGCATAATCCGCCCACAGATCTCCGCGCAGCAAACCGACCCTGGCAGCCGCTGCAGCTTTATCGCGCTGTGCCGATGCATCTTGAATCTCGATTTTGTTGGTAGGAAAAAAAGGTAGCGAAACGCGCAAAAATTCTGCCGACACCAGCCATATCGCTTGGAGGCCTAAAACAATGACAAATAATGTCGTGTAAAGACGAAACGAAACGGATGTTCGCTTCATCGCGGGAATATTCATTCTACTAACCCCAAACTAGAGTGGCGCACAACTATCACCCTCGATCACCAAGCAGGTTAAACGCCCCGTCGCAAAAGCACCAGTATCGATATTAATTCGGTTGTGGCGGATATCGCATTCGAGCACGGGCGTATGACCGTGCACCACGATCTTACCGAAGCTCTCCTCGTGAAGCAGAAAGTCATCACGGATCCATAATAGGTCGTCATCTTTTTGCTTCTTGAGCGGGATGCCTGGCCTGACCCCGGCATGGGCAAAGAAAAATCCGCCTAAGGTGAAGGACGAAGGCAGTTGATCGAGAAACTGCAGGTGAGATTTTGGTATTGCTGCGCTCAGAGCCTCCGCCAATTCCTTTTGTGTTTTGGCGTCAGCGTTAATGGGCGGTTTAAGGCCATAGGACATCAAGGTTTCCCGACCACCCAGCGCGGTCCATTCGCGCAAAATAGCTGGTTGGCGCAAGAATCGTAAGATGTAGGTTTCGTGGTTACCCATAAGACACATGACTTCATTGTCGCGTGTGCGTTCGATCAAAAGATCAAGCACTTCCCGCGAACCCGGACCACGGTCGATGTAGTCGCCGATGAGGATGTTTACCGGGCGCAGTGCAGGGCTAGCTGCCTGGTGTGCGTCGATCCGTGAGAAAACCTGATCAAGTAGATCAGCCCGTCCGTGGACGTCACCGATCGCATAAATCCGCAGCCCCGGCGCCAGCCGCGGCGACCGCTGCTTTTTCCGCCTGGTCAATTTTCGCAGCACCAGCTCACGCTCCTCAATGCAACAGCAAACTCATAGCTAATTTTGGGTGGCCGCGCATGGTTAACAATTGCCAAGCTAATCCGGAAGTATTTGAAGAAAAGCCTACAGTAAAACCGGACAAGATCTCAAATAACCACATGTATTTGTCCTCCCAAACGCTAGGTGCTGGGGAGAGACGGGGTGCGCCAAACCACGGTAGTACTTACAGTTGCTGTCGCTCTGACAGTAATCGCAAGCGCGATGCAGGAGAATGCTGGCGCAGCTCTGTATGCCGGCCGGCCGCAATCCGTATTCGTGGGAACTTCAGGACAAATTGCACTGGGTTCGTCTTGGCCTGTGCTGGGCGCGCAGCCGGTTTTGCCCGAATTGGCGGCCTTTGAGCCGTCGTTTGATCTCAAAACTGGCGAGCTATGGAAGCAACCTGCGTTTTATAGCTATTCCTTCCAGCCTGAGCCAAAAGCGGCTCCCAGCCAGTCTGTGTCGTTGGAGCCCCCGGCTCAAGTCGAGCCGACCAGGCCTTCGGTGGAACCCACGCAGCCTTCCCAAGTCGAGCCAGCCAGGCCTTCACCTCGACCAATGCCGCTTGGCGACCTGCGCCGTTCCAATGCGCCGATCGTGCACATTGCTTTCAACTCGACGGTCTTGGCGCCAATGGCGCATACGCGCTTTTGCCTCGCCTACCCGAGCGAATGCAAAGTTCGCAAAATGATGTTCCGCGGCGGCGCGATTAAACTCACTGCCGAACGTCGCGCCGAACTAATGAAGGTCAATACCGAGGTCAATCGATCGATCAGGCCAGAACCGAATACCGAAGGGCTTGCTGCTGAAAAGTGGTTGATCGCACCAAGCGCCGGCGAATGTCATGACTATGCGGTCACCAAACGCCACGAATTAATCGCGCGCGGTTGGCCAGCCCGAGTGCTTCTGCTTGCAGAAGTCATCGTCGCATCGGGCGAGCATCATCTGGTGCTTGTCGTGCGAACCCAAGAGGGGGATTTGGTAGCCGACAACCTCGATCCCAATATCCGCAGCTGGGCAAAAACCGGCTATCAATGGGTTCGTATCCAGACCCCTGCTAATCCATTATATTGGGCGACGGTGACGCGCACTCTGGTCTACGCACAATTACGCTAGCCTTTGTGTGCTTAGTTTTGGCGCGTCAAATTTGTCTGGTTCGTGCGGCTGACGCTCTGCGCGAATGCCAGGCCTAAAATTGTGGCCGAGATAATGATTGTCGATCTTTCCAATAAGGTTGCATCACAAAAAGCCTCAAACACCAACAAGACCAAACAGCTTGCCCCGGCGGTCGGATAAAAAGAATCCCGACCGCGCTGCAGGGCGCCCCGCAACAACTGGATAAATAGCGCGAAGACCATCACGAGAATAATCCAAAGCGCCGGGCGGCCGAGTTCGATTGCCACCGTAGCGGCAGTCGTGGGAGCGTAAGGCCCAACGAAAGTGCGATCGATATCTTGATAAATGGAGGCAAGTGAGTTGAGCGCCCCCGCGCCGTTTCCAATCCAGGGGGTGTCAGACAACACACTCTGTGTGATCTGGATCAAGGCCGATGGCGCACCGAATGCAAATCGAAGCGTCGGGTCGCCTGATCCCGAATTGGTGATGATGATCATGATCGCAATAACAACAGCTGTCAGCGCAAAGAAGATGTTCACCCAGGGCCCAAGGCCAAGACGGCGAATAATCATGATAATGACGAATGCCGCCAATCCGCTAATGGCTGCGAATACAACTGCCGGATTCTCGAACGCCACAACCGTGCAGACGCAAACTGTCAGTGCCATAACGCACAAGATGAATGTCCAAACGAACTTAGCGAAGGGCGCATCGATGCTTGACCGACGGGTTTCATAGCGCTCTATGGCTCTGACTGCGGCAGTGGCATTTATGACCACGCCAATTGCAGCAAGTGCAGTCAGTGAAGGGTTTGGCGGGGTAATTGTTGTCTCGGCAATTAATTTGAGTGCTCGCATTTCACCGCCGATCAACACGATGGCCGCGAGTGTCGTTATGCCAGCCAGCCAAAAAAGTACGAATTCAGCACGCGCTCGGTCGATGGTAACGGCTGCTGCGATAAATATTACGCTGACCGCAAAACAGTATTTCATGAAAGCAAGAAGTGTGGCGCCCCGATCGATGCTGATGCCTGCGATAACAGCATGATTGAGAGCGATCTGTGCGCTGGCCCAAATAGAATTGACCGTGCCGGTCGCTGGCATAGGCAAGAGTTGGATCAGCATCCAAGCTGCTGGGATGACCGCAAAAATTAAGGTTGGTCGGATGACCATCGACAGATAATCGGCTTCGCCAGGACGGATGGATAATCCGACAACCGCAACCGCGAGAGCTGCATACGCGCTCAGAAACCCATCAAAGATCGGCCCGTCAACAAAGAACAGGGCAGGCGTAAAGCCTATGAGTCCGATGAGTAAATAAAATGCGGTTCGCACTTTGCTGACGTATTAGCTGCGGTTTGGTTGAAGCGTGTTTGAGCCATCCCGCTCATACAAGATAAACGGCCGATCACCTAAACAACATGCCTTGGAATTGAGGTGAATCCTAGCGCGCCAACGGAGTAGCGCATGCTTTGAAAAATCGATTAGCTAATATGCAGACTTGGAAAGTCTTGCTGGAGCAGCGACCCCACGCAGACGCAGTGCTGGCACAATGACGAACCGGGAAATGGTCATGCCGAGATAACCGACGTCAAGACCAACCGCTGCCAAGACAACTGCCATTGGCGAAATATTGAGGCCGGTTGCCAAGCTGATCAGGGCGATGAAAACGATGCCAACCAAGGTCGCGGGCAAAAGAACTAGAACCTTGAAGCGGGCGCCTAAGACCGCACCAAGCATTAGACCAATAATTGTCAGGACTATCATGGCAAGCTCTTAGTGTTCGGCGCCTGGGTCCAAAATTGATTATGTATGATTCGGCCATAGACCTTAAAAATCTATTATTCGATTTGTTGCATTGCAAAATGAATGCGCAAATTGGGTGCCGGTGCCCGCTTATTTAGACTGACAACTTGTCATCAGCGTTTGAAGTGCTGGGCCAAGCCCACTAAGCGCAACAACCCCATGAATTGTGGCGGCGCCGTCTTCGATTCTGATCTGGAGGTCGGTCTGTGACTGCCAGGGCCCATTCGCCAGGGCCATTGCTTCATCGGGCAGCAACAAGGCCGCACCCGAAGGCAGCACGGAAGCTTCAAAATGGATTTCGTTGCTCGGACCGCCCAAAGTCACCTGTGGTTTTGACCGGGGAGGAAAAGGCTGGACAACGATGAGCAGTATTTCAGGGCCCTTTGCTCCGCAATGAAGCGTCAAGCCAGCGAATTCAGGATCTGAGCGAAGCAAGTCAGCGGTTCGCATCATTGATATGACGTCGTCACCCGATTTGGGACCGGGTGTGCGCACCAGCCTCCAACCATCTGAAGTTTTAGGACTGGCCGATGGCTGGGTCGGATCAGTTGTCACATCCTCGAAACAGCGCAGCCGTAGCGTGGCATCTGGAATGGTCCGGCAGGATTCAATGGTCGTGCCAGCCGAGGAAGAGGAATCGGCCGAAAATGCTCGATTCATCGGAAGAATCGCGGCAATGAGCGCGGTTACAGAGAGTATATATCGAACCATCTAAATGGCCTTCGAGCTGTGCCGAAACGACTGCACAAAGTTCTATCAAGCAGCATGGTTAAATTTGCAAAATAAAAGAAAGCTGGAAAACGGCTCAAAAGCCGCCGGAGATGTTGCTGCTCTGCAACGAATCGTCGTGAAGTGCCTGTGGAAGGCCCGGATTGCTATTGTGCTTGGTTGGGGCCGTCAGTAACGTAAGGGTTGTAAATAGGGGACTTGTTTGGGCGTGGGTCAATAATCGTAGAATTTGGGTCGGGGTCCGTTCGCCTATGGCGAGCGCGGGGGTTGTATGTCGTCCGTTGATTTAGTTTGTCGGTCGTTTGCGAAAGTCGCGCTCGTGGGGTTACTCACCGGGTTGTGCGGTTGCGCTGTCCTGAATGAAGGCGCTGGACTCCCGGCTTCGGGACCAGAGAGTTTTTCAATCAACGGCGGACGTTCGGATACCTCACTCAAATATGGCTTGATCAAGCTTACTCCCGAAGTCATTTCGATTCTGCACGAGTTTGAACCGAAAGGTTATGCGCAGCTTGGTCTGTACCAGCTCCCTGGCGCATTCACCGATCGTCGCGGCCCATCCAACATAGTGTTTGGCATTGGTGACGTTGTCAGCGTCACGATTTTCGAAGCGGCTGCTGGTGGCTTGTTCATTCCCTCTGAAGCGGGCGTGCGCCCTGGCAACTTTGTGCAACTGCCGAACGAATCGGTCGACAATGACGGCAATATCAGTGTTCCGTATGCGGGCACAATTCACGCCGCCGGACGTACCAACGTCGACATTCAGAATGATATTGTTGCAAAAATCAGAAACCGGGCCATTGAACCGCAAGTGGTTGTCGCGCTTGCCACCCAGAACACTTCGCTGGTCTCTGTTCTCGGCGACGTAACTACCTCAATCCGTTATCCAGCCGCGGCAGCGGGCGCGCTTGATCGCATTACGGATGCTATTACGCGCGCTGGCGGTCTCAAGAATCAGGGTTACTCAGAATTCGTCATGGTGGACCGCAAAGGCATGCGGGCTGTGGTTCCATTTGCACGCCTCGTTTATGAACCGGAAAATAATATCTACGTGCAGCCGGGTGATCGAATTTATGTTTATCAAGAACAACAGAAGTTTTTGGCATTCGGCGCAACAGGCACGCAAGGGCAAGTTACTTTCGACTCTTGGCGCCTGAGTTTGGCTGAAGCTGTGGCCAAAGCCGGCGGCGTTTTAGATGTCCAGGGTGAGCCGGGATCGATCTTTCTCTATCGCCCCGAACCGCGCGAAGTGGCTGAGCGCCTCGGCATTGATTTGACACCGTTCGAAGGGTGGCGAGTTATTCCGGTCATATTCAGCACGAGCTTCCGGGATCCAGGTGGATACTTCCTCGCGGCCAATTTGAATATGCGCCACGACGACGTGCTCTATGTAGCCGATGCTCAGGCGGTTGAAGTCACCAAATTCCTGCAATACCTCAATGTTATGATGTCGACCGCTACCAACGGCGTTAACACGGTGAACGATGCGTTCATCATGCGACAGACGATACATAACGGGTGGAAATGATCTGACTTTCGTTTGAGAGACGGAAGAAAAATTGCTCGGCTTGACGTTGTGGTCCCGAGTTAATTTCCGCCTGGAATATGCCGATGGCGGAATCAATAGCCCCGATTAAGACGAACAAGATTTCATCCTTGATTTTGTATGCCGTAGTTGCCGGCGCGCCATTTCCATTTGGATCGACAAGTCATTCAGCGATTGCAGTTTGGTGCGGCGTCCTTGGCATTGGACTTTTGTTTGCATCACCGCGCGGCCTCAATAAAAGCCACTTAGCGCTGCTCGCAGGCATCGGCATCATCATTGCTGCTTATGGGTTCGTTCTGCATGAGCAACTGTCTGATACGCCATGGATTGCAACGCCCGATCCAATTTGGGCGCAGGCATCTGCCGCACTCGGTGTGCCCATCACGCCGTCCGTTTCGATCGTGCGTTATGAACCGTTCTACGCATTAGGCGCTCCGCTCGCATGCTTGCTCGCTCTGATCTGCGGCCTCATAGTGGCGAACGATCGCGATCATGCTGCTCTAGCATTACGCGTCATGGCATGGTCGGGAGCGGTCTACGCTGCCTACGGAATCGCCTCGTTGCTTCTTGATCCGACGATGCTGCTATGGAGAGAGAAAACGGCTTACGTTGGCAATCTGACGGGAACCTTTATTAATCGAAACACCGCCGCGGCCTATTTTGGTTCTTGTTCGGCCGTCTGGCTGCTTTTACTCCTGCAGAGAATTCGCGAGCGCCTACCGAAGGGGCCGATCGTCTGGATGAAAGTTCCAGGACAAATTGTTACCGACACCCACCGTGATATCCTCATCCGTTTCACGGTATTTTTTGTCTGCCTTGCCGCGATGTTTATGACCAGCTCGCGCGCGGGCGTCATGGTCTCGCTGTTGGCAATGGTTATCGCCTTTGTCATTTTTTTTCGGCGCGACCTGCCGCGTGGAAAAGGTTTGGTTGTGGCGCTTGTTGGCGCTGGTTGCGTCGCGCTGATCCTGTTGGAGTTTATCGGCGGGAATGTTGGTGCACGGTTCGATGTAGGCGGTGTTGCTGATCAGGGGCGCATCGAAGCTTATCGTTCGACTTTGCGTATGATCGCCGACCGACCGTGGTTCGGCATCGGATTGGGGAATTTCGCCTGGGGGTTTCCGCCCTACCGCAGCGCCAGCGTCTCGATGTATGGCGTGTGGGACCGCGCACACGACACGCCGCTCGAGTTTGCCGCTGAAATGGGCATTCCACTCACTATGGTGGTGGCGGTTGGCTGGGTGGTGGCGTTTGGCGTCCTGATAAAAGGCATCCTTAGGGGGCGCCGCCGGGCTATTGTTCCGCTTACTGCTTTGACCGTTTCTTTGATTGCCCTGTCACACTCATTGGTCGATTTTTCGTTGCAGATTCCAGGTTATGCCATTGTTGTGTTTGCACTTCTTGGCGTGGGCCTCGCTCAGTCATCGCAAAGTCATGAAGCTAGGCCACAGATATCCACTCGGCCAAAAACCCCTCTTAGATAGCTGCGATAGGTAGCGTCCGGTGGCTTTGGCCGAATGATTGTTGGGGGATTGCGAAACTAAGGTCTGCTTGTGAGAGCGATTGACAATTCGTCCCACCGGCAGATTTACCTTAATCCCGGAGACCTGAATTTGTGCAGGTTTTGCTCAATAAACCGTCGTTCGTCGCATTGCTGCCACTTGAGGATTAGAGTATAATTTTACAACTTTTAGAATGTAGGAGGTAGCGATGCTTTCCTGGGCTGTTAAATTCATGCTGCGCTCGATGGCTGGCGCGCTGATTGCCACTTGCATGTTTATGTCAACCGGCATGGCGGCGCTGACAAATGCTCAGCTGCAAAGCGCTGAGCAGCAGTTTCTGGCCAATCCCGGAGAGTTTCTGGCCACGCATAAAAACTTTGGTAGAGCTGATTTAGCTCAGTTGATAACCGCACTCGCGGCTACTCCAGCAAACCTTTCTGTCATCGTTGCCGCTTTGGCCAACGCCGATCCAGGCCAGCAGAGGGCAATTGGCGAGGGGTTAGGCAAAGCTGCGCAAGCTGCGCAAGCGACCGACCCGAATTACGCCAACCAGATTCAGACAGCAGTTGCCGCCTCGGGCTCTCAGCAAGCATCGGCCGGCTTCTCGTCTGCAACCGGCGGCACCCAAATCGGTTCGACAGGCGGTGGCGGTGGCGGCGGCGGTGGTGGTGGCGGGCCAACTGGTAATGGCCCTCCGGCCGGTGGTGGTGGCGGTGGCTCTGGCTCAGGTGGTGGATCAAACCAAACCGGAAATTCAGGGTCGAACGGGATTACTGGCGGGACCGTCGGCTCCGGGGGCTCGTCGGGTTCTGTGAGTCCGTAGAGCGGACACCTGCACACAAGCTATCTCGCATGATGCGAGTGGTCGAAAAACCCAATGAATTGCCCTGGACATCGGGGATTGTAGCTTGCCGGGTCAGGAACGGCGTTGCTTGTGTTAGGGAATGGATGCCAGGCTAATGCTGGACGCAAGTAAAAAGAGTTTGTATCCGGACGCAGCTGCGCTTCCTGAAACTGTTTCAATTTCAGAATTGGTGGAACAGGTCACCGGATTTGTTCGTCGCCAATTTCCAATTTTTTTGTTTATTACAGCCTGTTCTATCGGCTTGGGCCTTGCTTATCTCATTACCACACCGGCGCGCTATACAGCGCACGCGATGTTGCTCATCGATAGCAGTAAGGTGCGGATGCTGCAGCAGCAGCAACAAGCGCTCGGCGATGTTCCGCTCGATACCGCGCAGGTGGAAACACAAGTCGAGGTCCTTAAATCCGAGAACATCGGGTTGGCGGTCATCAAGGATATGCATTTGACCGACAACCCGGAGTTTGTCGGGTCGGGCGGTGGTATACTCGGAGCGATCTTTAATTTTATATCCGGCGCCTCTGGACTAGCCGAACCAAAGTCGGAAACGGAACTGGCGCGCAAGGCACTCGGTGCCTTTTTGAATAGCCGAACCATATCGCGCGTCGGCCGAACCTATGTCTTGGATATTTCCTTTACCGCATTGGATCGGGGACGCGCCGCCGCAATCGCCAATGGCATTGCCGATGCATATATTGTCGATCAATTGGAAGCCAAATACCAAACCACCAAGCGAGCGGGTGTTTGGCTGCAAGATCGGATCAAAGAACTGCGGGGGCTGGCGAGTGTCGCTGACCGTGCAGTGCTCGATTACAAGGAAAAAAACAACATTGTTGACGCCGGTGCTTCTGGTTCGGGCCCGAACGGCGGTCGAATTTTATTGGGCGAGCAGCAGCTTGTCGAATTGAATACCCAGTTATCAGCGGCACGAGGCACTAAAGCTGAAACTAGAGCAAAGCTCGATCGTATCAACGAAGTCATGAATCAGGATGTTCCGGATGCGGGCGTTGTTGACTCGCTTCACAGCGAAGTAATCAATCGATTGCGTAACCAATATCTCGATCTCTCCGCGCGCGAACGAATCTGGTCGGTCCGCTACGGTCAAAATCATCTTGCAACTGTCAATTTGCGCAATGAGATGACCGAATTGCGCAGATCGATTGCCGACGAATTGGTGCGAATTGCCGAGAGTTATAAAAGCGACTACGAGATTGCGACGACGCGCGAAGAAAATTTGTCGAGGAGTCTCAATAAGCTCGTTGGAGAGTCACAAGTCACCAACCGTGATCGGCTCGGTCTACGCGACCTGGAAGCCCAAGCGAGTGTCTACCACACGATTTATGATAACTTCCTGCAGCGATATATGGAGGCGATCCAGCAGGAATCGTTTCCGATCACCGAGGCCCGTGTGATCAGCTCGGCCGCGCCGCCCTTGTTGAAAAGCAGTCCAATATCAAGAAACGTGTTGGCTATCGCGGCTGTGCTTGGGCTTTTTTTAAGTTTCGGGGTGGCCGCCTTGCGCGAGGCCATAGATCGCGTATTTCGTTCGTCTCGCCAGGTGGAAGAGCTGTTGCACACAACCTGCCTTGCAATATTACCCGCGCTGAAGCCTCTACCGGCCCACCCGCTTGGTCATGTCAACGTTCCACCGGCAGCGGGAAATCGTAAAATACCTCAACCGAGTCGCAAGTCGAGCGGCAGCAAGCGGGAATTCTTGCGCTATGTGGTTGAAGAGCCGCTATCGTCCTTCGCCGAGGCGCTACGTTCGGTCAAGGTCGCAGCCGATATTAATCGCGACATCAAGGACAATCGCGTCATTGGCGTGACCTCGACCATTCCGAAAGAAGGCAAGTCGACCGTCTCAGCCAACCTAGCGCAATTAATAGCCCACGCAGGAAAACGTGCGATTCTCATTGACGGCGATTTGCGCAATCCAACCCTGACTCGCGCCATGGTTCCGGACGCTAAGGTGGGCCTGCTCGAAGTTATGGCCGGTAAGATTGCGTTATCTGGCGCTATCCTGACAGATGAAAAGACCGGTCTTGATGTGCTTCCGGCGGTTATTGAGCCGCGTCTTCTTCACACGAATGAAATCCTAGGCTCCGACGCATTGAAGCGACTGATCGACGGGTTACGCAAGAGTTATGATTATATTATCATAGACCTTCCGCCCGTTGCCCCGGTCGTCGACGTGCGAGCGACGGTGAATATCGTCGATTGTTATGTCTATGTCGTTGAATGGGGGCGGACTGGTATCAATCTTGTTCAACATCAATTGGCCGGCATGCCGGAGATCCACAACCGCCTTCTTGGCGTCGTCCTCAATAAGGCCAATGTGAAAGTGCTTGAGCGGTACGAGTATTATTATGGCAGCTATTACCACAAGAAATATTATTCACGGTACGGATACGGCGGCTGATCCGGCGTGACCTCAATCAACACGAAGGTCCTCCAAGCTTTCGCGCGACTGATAATTGGCATTTTCGGCGTTGCGGCGGTTGGGTGGACTGTGTTCGTCCTTCCCAGATTTTGGTCGCAAGCAACAATCTCACAAGCGGCCGCTCGGATCATCGCGGGTGACGTTTACACCCCCGATGCGATGGCTGCTTTGGAACAGAGTCTTTGGCCCGATCGCAGTTTAGCGCTGCGCCCTGCAGTCCTTGGTCCTGCTTCAATCATTTTATTGCGCCAAACAGAAGAGGCAATTGCGCGTGCGGATCTGCAACCTCTCAATTCCCGACTTACAGTTCTTCATGATGCTGTCACACATGCGATTTTGAATGCGCCGGAAGATTCCTATGAGTGGTTAGCGCTGTTTTGGCTTGAGAGCTACCTCTATGGGTTTGATGCGCAGCAGTTGCGCTATTTACAGATGTCGTATGCGATTGGTCCGCAAGAAGGTTGGGTCGCCGTTAAGCGGAACCGGATTGTGTTGGGTTTGTATGCTACGCTGACGAATGACCTAAAAGAAGCAGCTGTAAACGAGTTTGTCGGTCTGGTGCGCTCGCAGTTTTATGCCGATGCAGCCGACATTGTTAGTGATTCCACCCCGGCGGTGCGCGAGGCGCTTTCCGCGCGATTGGCGCAACTGCCCAATCCAGATCGACAATCCTTTGCCAAAGTTCTCACGGACAAAGGATTTTTTGATATGGACGTGCCTGGAGTAAACACCGCGCGGTCGCGTCCTTGGCTACGATGAATGATAGTGCGAAACTGGTTGGAATTGCATTTTATACTTACAGTTAGTTTGCTTGTCGGGACTTTGAAGCGTGTATTATCCGCTTAGTCCAAACGAGGCGTGGATTGCAATTAGGCGCAATCGTATTGCATTGGGGTTATCAAGTTTTGACAAAAGAATTGAAAGAATCTGCAATCTAAAAGTTCTTTGGATTAGTACGTTTGGACCTCATTACCGCGGTGGTCAGCATTGTCGCCGGATCCAGTTGGTTGATCCGTAACGAATTAGCCGGGCGACTTAACGATTTGTCAGAAGCCTACCGGCGCTCATTCGCGAAAGCACTTTATGACCAAGGCCGTAACGTCAACGCGCCTTTAGCATTAGAACAGGAAACAGGGAATGATTTTACAGTAAAAAACAACGCATAAGCGTTCGCTTATAAGTATCGGATGAATGCAAATAAATTAAATTAAGATACTTGAATATAGCGACTAAATTGCAAAAAAGTGGCATGTAGGTTTTGGATACGCGTGCCTCGATTTTGATGTAACGGATCTTGGACATAATGCCGCGCAATGCGCTTGTGAGAGTCGAGTAGGGGCTGTTTTCTTCGGGTTGTTTAACCTATGGCTTAGCTTTTTAGTAGTTTGCAATTAAGCCGGATAAACAAAAGTGCGCGACATAGAAGTGCAATTTGCGAATTCTTCTAAACGCTCAACGAAGCCAAGATCGTCATCGACAGTTGGTGCCGCCACTACAACGCCATCCGACCGCATGCCTCACTCGGCTATAAGCCGCCGGCACCCGAGGTCTTCGTGCCTGCCTTGTCCGCCTGGTCGGCTCCGCTATGCCGACTGACTCCGCCGGTCACGCTAGCAAAACTGCGGAGCCTAAACTAACATCACACCCGGACCACTCAATTAGGGCCGGTCAGCTCAGGCCCTATCATCCGAGGTGCGATAGCATGGAAAAAATATTCAAAAATTTTACGAGGTAAGTTAGAAGTTTATGGCGCCCGTGGTAATTTATAGGCTTGGCAGTCTGGGCGATACGGTTGTCGCTCTCCCGTGTTTTCATAGGATTGCACAGAGTTTCCCAAACGTTGAGCGGATTGTTTTAACAAATTATCCTGTGGCGAATAATGCGCCTCCTCTCTTCGAAGTGCTTAGAGGCAGCGGAATTATTCATAAAACTATAGAATATCCACTTGGATTGAGATCCCCTCGCAAGGTTCTTCGCTTACGAAATAAGCTCAAAAACACGGAGGCAGAAACCCTGATATACCTTGCGGCTCCCAGAGGACTGCCAGCGGTTATTAGAGATTTGGCCTTCTTTCGCTTTTGCGGTTTTAAGAGAATAATTGGCACACCAACTTCCAGGGACTTGAGGTCCAATATTGTTGATTATGCTACTGGCGAAATTGAGCCAGAATATAGCCGGTTGGCGAGGACGCTCGCCGAACTGGGGAAAATCGATCTTGATAATCCGGCTTCATGGGATATTCATTTATCGGGTGAAGAGAAGCGCAAAGCGCAAAGACTTTTGCAACCATTCAATGGGGTTCCGCTGCTGGCGATAAATATGGGCGGCAAAGCAATTCAAAAAGATTGGGGCGCTGAAAACTGGGCCGCTCTCATTGTAAGGTTGGGTCAGATATTTTTCAATTGCGGCTTAGTCGTAATGGGCGCATCGGAAGACGATGTACGGGCATCGTATGTTGCATCATTATGGCCGGGTTCATCTCTAAATCTCTGTGGCAAGCTAACGCCACGCGAAGCATCGGCAGTAATGCAAAAGGCGAAGCTATTTATTGGTCACGATAGCGGACCGCTGCATTTAGCAGCCGCAGCAGGTGTGAAGTGTATCGGTATATTTGGGAATTACAATAAAGCGCGCAAATGGCATCCTTGGGGAAAGGGCAATTGCGTCCTACAATCTTCGGTAGGAATCGATGCAATTAAAGTCGAGCAAGTCTTTGGGGTGGCGCGATGCCTGTTGAAAAATCAATCTTAACGGAACTCGCAAGCGGACAATTTGAGCAGAAAGTTCTACCTTGGAAACTAATATATTATGGAATCGAACATATAATTGGATCTTTGTTATTTCGCAGATTGCCACCACAATCCTCTCGGTTGTTGAATTTAGGGTGCGGCTCGCATTGCTTCTCCGGATGGATCAATGCCGACATATATGCATTCAAGCGAAAATGGCGTGAGCCTAAATTTCGGCCTAACTGGATGTTGGATATCAGCCGCCCTTGGCGATGCCCGAATAATCATTGGGCTGGAATTTTCTCAGATCATGCTCTAGATGCGTTGACATATTCCCAAGCGGTCTTCGCGCTACAGGAAAGCATAAGAACCCTGCAACCAGGTGGATGGTTTCGAATCAGCCTTTCTTGTGCACAAAAATACGTACATGCCTATATTTCAGAATGTCATTTGGCGTTTTTTAAGCAGTTTCCAAGTAGTGTCGTTGCATTATCATTCTTGACACAAATGAATCATCACAAATCTATATGGGATCAGCAACTTATCATGTCAGTTTTGACGGAGATTGGATTTATAAATGTTAGAGCAGTAGCCTTCCGCGAGGGTTCTGACTTGCGCTTGCTGATGGACGACCCCGGAAGATGCGACGAGAGCATGTATGTCGAGGCGCAAAAATCGGTATGATGAGACGCTAAATGATATTATAGAAAATATAATTTGTTTTAGCGGCTAACGCGGCAATTCCACAGTTTTAAAGTAACCCAGAGCATGCCTCACTCAATATGCTAAGTGGGAAAAAAATATTATTTGCATCTAATTTTTCCCAGTTTCAGGGAAGTGAAGCGCTGGCTAATGCATTTGAAGGTCTTGGAGCCGAAGTATTTCGAATTAATGGTAGGCATTTTATGCCTGAATGGAGATCAGTTATTGGGCGTGTCGCTCGCACCGCATTATCGCCCATGGCGGTCCGAGAGTATCAAGCCGCTATATTTTCGCGGCTTAAATTAACGAAATTCGACCTTTTCTTTACGATGAAGGGACTCTATTTAAATAATGCGATATTCGAAACTATTAAATCCTTAAATACAAAGAGTGCAATATTCTACCCTGACCGGAGCTTTAGCGAGCACAAATTTCTTGATATTCCGGCATTGTGCTGTGCCGATTATTTTTTCACAACGAAAAGTTTTCAATTGCCCTACTTAACTAGGCGTCGGGCCAATAAGGTGACTCGTCTAGTGCATCACGGATATATACCAGGATTGCATCAGCCCTATTTTCACATGCCGCCCAATTACGATTTCGACATATGCTATATTGGCAATCACTCCGTTTACAAAGAAAGCTGGCTTAAAGATATCATTTCAAAATTTTCGTTGCGGCGAATCGGAATATTCGGAAATCGTTGGCCGCGCCGTCTGGCGAATAGCCATTGCGTGATAGGCAGTGAAGTGGTCGGATCGGAATATTCCAAACTTATTCAATCAAGTAAGATCAATATTGCTTTACACGCTGGGCCTTCTGCCGAAAAGCCGGATTGGCAGGATTTGGTCTCTACAAGGACATTTGAGATTCCTGCCTGTATGGGCTTTATGTTGCACATCGATAATACTGAAGTGCGTAGTTTATTTTCAGTAGGTAGTGAAATTGATGTCTTCCGGTCACAAGACGAACTTTCAGAAAAAATAAATTATTATTTGGCCGCGGACGAAGCTCGTACGCGGATGTGCAATTCGGCCTATAAACGGGCGGTTCCGTCGTATAGTTATATTACCCGAGCGCAAGAGATGGCTTCGGTAATTTTCAGGCATGATAATACTAAATATCAAAATCGTCCGCCGAGTATCGACTGAAATCATAGCAACGAAGGTTATCAAAGATTATTTTTGAGAAGTAATCTATAACTGCAAGGACAATTAGAAGAGGGCGTGTCATGAACGGCGAACTACAAGGTATGTTGCTCGTTTTGAAGGTATCGGTTTATGAATTTTGAAAAAAGTAGATTTATTCGCCGATCATTTGTATGGATTCAGTGGAGGTTCTTGCAAGTTCTCGCGCGAATACCTGGTGTTAACTCATTACCGATTCCAATGTTTTACCCATTTGTTTTATTCTATCATCTTGGGGTGCCACCGTCGTGGGTTTATAAAGAAATATTTTTAAATGAGTGTTATGCTGCTTGGAGCCGTGATGACGTAACGGTAATTGTTGATCTTGGAGCCAATGTAGGACTGGCGGCGCTTTATTATATGAACCGATACCCGAAAGCGCGGGTTATCTCAATTGAGCCAAATCCTGATGCCGTTAGTTGTTTAAGAAAAAACTTGGGTAGCTATTCTAATTCTGAGGTGATTTCAGTTGCCGTTGCCAAAAATGCAGGGCGTACTAAGTTGTGGGTCGACACTGAATCGGCCTCGAAGTTGAATTCGAGCATTACCGGACGCGACAGATTTGGTCGGCACGAAAAATTCAATAGTGTATTCATAACCACCAAAAGACTGGAAGAAATTATTCCCTCGCATGTTGACCTTCTCAAAGTTGATATTGAGGGAGCTGAATATGAAGTGTTGGCATCGCTATGTGTAAATCCATCACGGATTCGCACTATTGTGTCGGAATTCCATGACTTGCCGAGTAGGCGGTCCGAGTTCTTTGCTCTAATTAGTACGCTAACAAGCCGCGGATATAAGTGTCTAGATTCTTTGCCGCACGACCCTCTGCCCAGCTGTGCCATACTGCGATTTCAGATTGCAACATGAGAACGAGTATCGTCTTTTTGTTAAAATGGTTCGATACATCATATGCTTTTCGATAATTGGTTGATTAAGTACCAAACTTTTATCTTCGGAATAACGGCGTTATCACCTCAAAATAACATGGCATCGCAGTATCTGAGCTAGCCGAGCATATGTTGATTGGTGAATTGGTATTAGTGCTCTATCCTTGGTTCGTTGAATTATTTGTGTCAATTATTTGTATCAGTTGTGTGCTTAAATTATATTCCTTTTCTGGCCACAGCCATTGGGTGGATAACACTTTTCGTAATATGATTGCGAAGTGTAAGTTATATACTGTAGCGCGCACATCTCGGTTTCTCGTAAGAAACTTGTACGGTGGTAAATCTTATCTAATTTTAATTGCACAAGGACAAAGGGAAATGGGTTATGCTCTTGCCGCTGGCAAGAGAAATATTGTCACATACTGAAGGGATAAGCGCAATAAAACTCCTACCATCAACATCTATATCGAGCCGACCGGCGCTAAAATTTGTCAATTTTAAGAATCCTCCCGAATGGGAATCTAGTTGAGTTTGAATATTCTATTATTGGAAAATCGCAAAAGGGTCTATTGCGTCTTAATCACATCAACGCCGATATCCAATCGGCATTGGAGTTAGCCGTTGGTGATTGTTATCGCCTCGAAGATCTACCAAGCCCAGATTTGGTTATTGATGGTGGCGGTAATACGGGTTTATTCGCCAATGCTGCTTGTGCGCGATGGCCTGGCGCTAATGTAATAGTATGCGAGCCAGTTCCGCAGAATATATCTCTAATACATGATGTTCTGGCTCTGAACTCATTTGGTCAGTGCGTATCCGTTCAACTTGCCGCACTTTCTGCTACCGCCGGTTACCAGGAATGTTATTATCGGGAAGCTAACCAAGGTCGCTTTGATTTAGATTTGCCGTGGACCGAGGAAATTGTTGTTCCAACGGTCCGTCTTTCCGAATTAATAAGTGAGACTTCTAAAGGAATAACCTTGATTAAGTTCGACATTGAAGGAGCCGAGATCGATGTTCTGAGGGATTATTTTTCGAGTGAGAAAATAGTTAGAACCATTATCGTATTGGAGCTACATAGCGCGGATGTTAATCCGCCATATTCTTGAATTGCTGGCACGCGAGACGGGGTTCAATGTAGAGCGTTATGAACTCGGCTCGGTTACCGCCCATTGTCGATTGATATCGTCTGATCTAACACTAATATGGAATGATCTATTTTGTTCTAACAATTAGGAAGTGAGAATATAAAGATCTACGATGAAAAAAATACGAATTGCCTGCATAGCAACGCATCCTATTCAGTATCACGTTCCTTTGTATAAAAGGCTAGCGTTGGAACGAGACGTCTGCTTCACGGTGCTTTATCGCTCTCGTCACGGTTTAGTGGAGTCATTTGATCCGCAGTTTGGCATCAAGATAAAATGGGATACCAATCTTACTGATGGGTACAAATTTAAGTTTTTACCTGCATGGGGGCGGGCCGACAAATTAAGTTTTTGGCGCCCTTTCACTCGTGGACTCTTCAAAGAACTAATAAAAGGAAGATATGATATTGTTTGGATTCAAGGTTATGGGCGCTTTCAGCACGTCGCAGTTATCCCCTTTCTTCGTATACTCGGATGCAGAGTATTGCTACGTGATGATCCGCATTATGGCTCTAGGCCACGTAACCGGTACGGTGATCTGAAATCCAAGGCGCTTTTTTGGATGTTGCGTAATTTTGTAAGTGGCTTTCTTTGTGTTGGATCTGCTAATCGGGACTATTTCCTTGCTAGAGGAGTGCCGAGACACAAAACCATAATAATGCCCTATGCAGTGGATAACGGACACTTTTCCGTTAGAAACTATGACGAAAAACTACAGTTCAAAGCAAAGCTTTTGCGTGAGCTTGGTCTCTCAAAAGAGAGGAAAATATTTCTATATGTAGGCAAGTTCATTGAATTGAAAAATTGCGACGTTCTTTTGAAGGCGTTTTCCAAGGCAAAAGATGAGTTAGGTAGTTTGATATGCCCCATACTACTCATGGTGGGGGCTGGTATTATGGAGGCTGAACTCCGGTCTCTAACAAATGCCTTGGAATTAAATGACGCTGTTTACTTCCTGGGATTCAAAAATCAGAATGAGTTACCTGATATATACAAAGGCTCTGACATCTTCGTTCTACCGTCCAAATATGAAACGTGGGGATTGTCGATAAACGAAGCCATGGCTGCCGGCTGCAGCGTTATTACCACCTCTAATGTCGGAGCGTCATTTGATTTGGTAGAAACTGGCAAGAATGGCTACGTTTGCGATTCAAATAATGTATTGGAATTGGCAAATTGCATGGTGAGAAGTTGTAAGGACGAGCAAACCATAAAATTACACTCGGATGAAAGCAGAGCAATTATTAGAAATTGGACATACGATCATGATGTACTTGTAATGCGGGCCGAAGTCGATCGCCTTATCTCGAGGTGAATTCTGGTCAAGACCGAAGATGCCGGTCCTGGAAAATCATTAGCGACCTGGAAAATGGGTCTGATGTGAAGATAATTAAGTTTGAAAATATAACTACGAGGCGAGTTTTGGGGACTTTTGGATCCCTAATGGCGACCCGGATTATCCGGTTTGCAGAGCAATTCATTACACTGCCTGTTCTCATCCATGCGTGGGGCCCGAATCTCTTTGGCGAATGGGCTGCGCTTTACTCTCTGGTCGCAATCACAGGTTTGGCAAATGCGGGCCTAGGTCAAGCAAGTTCGACTGACATCTTACTCGCATATTCCAAAGGCGACTTGGTAGGTGCAAGAAAATCGTTTTCAACGTCGCTCTTCATTTCGCTTGGGCTAATTATAAGCGCCTGCATGGTGGTATTTGTTCTGACAATGTTTTTTGAATTGAATACGATATTGCAGCTTGAACATATGAGCTCGTCTGACCAAACATCAATGGCCTTATTGTTTTTTGCAATAGTATTAAGTTCATTCTTGGTAGGCCCGGTATCGGGCGTTTTGTGTGCTGAGAAAGGCGGGGCAGTAACACCTGCGATTTGGACCCTGTCGAAATTACTTGATATCATGGTCACTATAGTAATCGCAGGTCTTGGTTATGGGCCATTGCAGGTGGCTGCTGGCTTGCTCATCAACCAATTGTTGACATTGGTGGTCTATTTCTATCTTGCATTAAATGGAGCCAATTGGGTTTGGATTTCGATTTCAGATTTTAGCGCAGCTGCCGCGAAACGATACATTGGTCCATCGCTGGGGATAATCACGGTCATATTTTGCACGGGAGCGCTGTCTACATATATTCCACGTCTAATAATTCTAAACACCCTCGGATCAACGGCTGTTACCGTATTTCTGGTATTTGTTACATATACAAAATCGATACGTTCAATTTCGAACATTGTTGTCCAGTCAATGCAAGTTGAGGTCGGAAGGGCCTACGCTGAAAAAAGTGAACAAAAATATCAAAAAATGGTCAGTCTTGGCATTGGTGGGGTAATCTTGCTATCGACAGCATTGTTTTTTATCTTCTTACTTTCATCAAATGTAGTGATTCCATTCTGGACGCGGGGTGCAGTGGCGTCGAATTGGATACTGATATTGTTATTTCTGATGGGTGCTTATCTTGGCTCCGTGAATGATTCGATAATGAGCGTACTGATGTCGATCAATAAGCATTCGCATGCGGCTACCGTTTACGCGTTCGCCCTCACGGTGTCATTATTGCTATCGTATATAGCTATTGGAAGAATGGGGCTTACTGCTTTTGCAGTAACGTTCATATTCGCAGAAATGATCTCTGTTGTTTATGGTTTTGTGAGCTTGCGCCGTCTCAATGTTATTAAAAATATAAAATTAAACAGTTTTTTGTTAGAGCCGCTATTGTATATTCGAAGAACGTATTCGAATATTTGCGAGAAGAGCAACGTGTGATTGAATGGCTGGCCAGATGGGGCGGAAAGAATAGCCATGGAATTAAAACTATTTAAGCCAATAATTTATACTGCGATGTGGGGAATTCAGTCTTTTTTTCATCAAGATCATACTTCTAGTAGCGGGTTTATTCTTGCTTGCCACCGCGTCCGACAGTCTCGAAATGTCGCGTTTACGCCCCTCTACGGCCTCGAAATAAATGAAGCAAAATTCGAAAAAACGATTCGGGCAATTCTCGGAGCAAAATATGTGCCTGTAACATTGGCTGACGTTTCTTCTCGAATCGAAAACCCAAAAAGAGAGAAATGGTTCTGCGTAACGTTCGATGATGCATATAAAGAGCTGACTTCCACCGCGCTCCCTATTTTAAAAAGATACGGCGTACCGTCGACCCTATTTGTCGTTAGTAGCTTCGCTTACGGAACGGGAAAAATGTGGTGGCTGGAGGTAGAGAAGGCTATTCAAGAAAAGAGCGAATTGACCGTTTCTGCATTCAGAAGACAAATAAGACTACCGTGCAATACGGAAGCTGAAAAGCGTCGTGCATTCTTAATAATTGATCGGGTTTTGCAACTCGTGACGCCGACGTCGATAGGAAAGGTTGTTGATGACTTAACAGGTTATTCAATCGGTACTTCGCAGTCTATTACTAAAGAAAATTGTATGAATTGGGACGATTTACGCCGCGCGACTAGAAATTTTGATGTAGAAATTGGTGCTCACTCAAATAGCCACTTCAATCTAAAGTTGGTCAATAATAAGATTCTTCGCTCGGAAGTGGAGGTGTCTCGAGATGCAATAAAGGATGAAATTGGGATAAGGCCATATTCGTTTGCGTACCCCTATGGTGCAGCAACTGAACGTGAGGCTGCGGTTATAAAAGATGCTGGGTTTACTTTGGGCCTAACAATGCAGACAGGGCTTGCGTTATTGTCCGAAGGACAGTTTCGCGTGTCACGCTTGGACGTAAACAGCGCGGTTGCTACCAAAGAATATTTTGAGGTGTTTGGTTCAGGACTTATCGACAAGATAAAAGGTTATTTTTTTCCTATCCGGAATGAGATCAATCGGATTAACGAATCTGGCATTCCGCTTTTGGGCCAAAGTAAGACTGATTCTAACGATAGTATAGAAATGTACCAGCCCCAAACGGAAAACAAGTTAGTTATTGTGGGGCCTAGAAGGCTACGCGGTGCGCTAGTCTTTCGTCTAGCGGCGGGCCTCACACTTCGAATTATAAATCGAGTTGTTGGATATTTAAGATTCAGATCTGATGCGGTCAGAGAAAAAAAGTCTAGACATGTAATGTTCGTGCACTTTGAGACCGCTCTTGGCTCGGCTGTTCATGCCACGCCAATGTTCGAAGTGCTTAAGAAGCATTCGCCTGAAATAATAATTACAGTTGCCTGTAGCCAGCCAATGTTCGATGTTTTACAGCACAATCCATACATCGGTCGGGTCGTGAAAGTTGTGAATCCGGTATCAGGGATAATTCGTTCATGGCTTGATCTATGGAAACTCAGTAGCGACAAGAATTATGACTGTGTTCTTATTGGGCCTGGTAACAACAATGGAAGCATTTCGGCGGCAGTCTCGACGACTGGACTGAAACCACTAGTTGGTCTCTCGCCCCTCATCGGCTTACTCGATACGCGGTATAGCTATAATATCGGTGAAAGCGTAATTTATAACAATTTGAATATTCTTAAATTTTTCGGTTGTTACAGCAATTCTCCAGTCGAACCATCAGTATTTTTTAGTCGAGAAAATGTGAAGTACGCTGTCAGCTTACTAATCGAACAAGGTTGTCAAAATGGCAAACCAATTCTGGCGCTTATTACCCAGACGAGTGGCGGGCAACCGACGAAATGGCATAGCAATAAATTCGTGGAATTGGCCGATAAATTTGCGGATCAAGGTTTCGAAGTAGTATTTACTGGGACTGCAGCAGAAGTCGAATCGATTGACCAAATTCGCAAAGCCATGCGAAATCAGTCCATTAGTGTTGCTGGTCGAACGTCAATTTGCGAACTTGCCGCATTGCTTTGTCACTGTGACCTTGCAATTTCACTTGATACTGGGCCAATGCATGTTGCGAGGTCGGTTGGCCTTCCGATGGTTGTAATTGCGCCTGCATGGCAGCCTGATTTTGAATGGCTTCCGATTGAGTGTCCGCAGATCGAAATTATCCGAAAAAACGATATTTTTTGCCGTCATTGTCGAAAATTATTCTGCCAGACAATGAATTGCATAAGCGATATCACGGTAATTGAGGTATATAATGCTGCAATTGCCCTTCTGGGGAAATATCCTTCAGCACTCTCGAACAAACAGGCACGCGTTTCTCGTCTCGTTGCGTAATAGGCATATAGTAGTGAACGTGTTATCGGATTTACTAATTAATTTTCCGGCAGAATACTTGAATGTTTCAGAAGCCAAGCTACCGCAACTCAGGATCGCTTAGAATTCTGCATGTTATGCAGTCATTGGCTTTCCGGCATGGAGGCCCTCCCAAAGCATGTGTTGATATGGCCCGTGCAATCAGCCAACGCGGCCATTTTGTAACTATTGCCACTTCTGACCACGCAATGACCTCTGACGATTTTGAAGAGATAAAAAAGATTGAGACTGACCGCGTAAAGATCGTGGTATTCAGATCAATAGGGCCAGCACAATTTCCACTAGCTTTGTCGTTCGTAAGCAAATTGGGCGGACTAGTTAAAGCTTCAGATGTTGTTCATTTACATTCGCTTTATCTGTTCCATGATCTCTGCGCTTTCCTTTATTGCAGACTGTATAATAAACCCTATATTTTGAGACCGCACGGCACGCTCGATCCTTTTATTTGGAAGCGAAAACGTATTCAGAAAAGTATAATTGAGCGTTTGTTTCAAAATAAAGTTACTTGTGGAGCTGCGCTTTTTCATTTCACCGCGCTTGAAGAAGCCATTCTTGCGCGTCCATATATTTTCGGTCGTCCTGAGTGGGTTGTTCCAAATGGAATCCACATTGGCGACTACCGTCCGCTACCACCTCGCGGAGATTTTGTCCGACAACATGCAGAACTAAATAATTCAAAATATATTCTTTTTATGGGACGTCTGAATTTTAAGAAAGGCCTGGATCTTCTCGCCGATGCGTTTGTGAAAATTTCGCATAATTGGCCGGATTATAAATTGGTTGTCGCCGGGCCGCCAGAAGCGGAAATAGTTACTTTGGTCCGAGAACGGCTAGCGTCTGCCGGCTTACTTGATCGCCTTATGTTGCCTGGAATGATTCGGGGGAAACAAAAGCTAGCAGCATTGCAAGATGCCGAATTGTTCGTATTGCCTTCGTATAGTGAGAATTTTGGTATTAGTCTGATCGAGGCGTTGGCATGCGGTACACCGGTTGTTACGACATATAAGGTCAATATATGGCGTGAATTGAAGGAGTCTGGTGCCGCAAGAATTTGTAGTACTGATTCAGAGTCACTATTTAATGCAATTGAGGGATGCTTGTTAGACACAAGCTGGCGTCTTAGTGTCAAAAAGATGGGACCAGAGTTTGTAGAGAAGATATTTGGTTGGGATAAAGTCTCTACCGAGCTTGAGAGAATGTATATGCAAGCCACATCACACCAGAGTTGATCTCTTGCACCAAAGAAATCTGAGTAAAATATGTTATCAATTATAATTCTGACATATAATTCGTCATCTTCGATTCGCCGGACTTTAGATTCCATCAAAGGCCTGTCGAATGATATTTGCGTGGTGGATTCGTACAGCTCGGACGACACGGTAGAGCTTTGTAAAAAATATGGATGTAGCGTAACTCAGCGAGAATTTATAAATTATTCTAACCAAAGAAATTGGGCGATCGATAATCTGCCATTGCGTTACGAATGGCAACTCCACATCGATGCGGACGAAGAGTTCGAAGATAATTTAGTAGAGCAAATTCGCGCACTAGATCTCACGAAAAGTTCATACGACGGATTTATAATCGGTCGTAAAACTGTATTTCTTGGTAAAGTGCTGCGATATGGAGGAATCGCCCGAACTTGGCATTGCCGCTTATTTCGAAGTGGCAAAGGGCGTTGCGAGGAACGACTCTATGATCAGCACTTTATATGTTCCGGACTTGTATCTACCATTCGTGGTTTTATGTTGGATCATCAAGAGTTATCGATTTCTGAATGGACGCAGCGGCACAATCGTTGGGCAAGCATGGAGGCAGACGAGATCCTGCAGGCTGGCGGTCAGAAATCGAACGTAAATGTCGTTCAAGGCAAGTTCAGTGGAAACGTTATCGAACGTAAGCGTCAACAAAAAAAAATATACTATCACTTTCCCCTATTTCTTCGACCAATCCTATACTTTATATTTCGTTATTTTTTTCTGTTGGGGTTTTTGGACGGGCGGCGCGGGTTAGTGTATCATATTTTGCAGGGCTTTTGGTTCCATTTTCTTGTTGACGCTAAATTATATGAGAAGACGATATCAGATAGAGGAAAAAGTCGGTCCGTTTGACGGATGATCAAGTTGATATCTGCATTAGAAAATATTTTCTGAATGAAAATTAAAAGAAACATAACCGAGAACCAATTCGGCGACGCGGAAAATATTGGCGATGGTCAAGGTGTGACTTTTAATCGTACTGCAAAACGACGGCCGCTTTTTACATTTTCATCCGCATATATTGCACTAGTATTGTTGCTTGGATTGATCCAATTGGTAATGGGAGCGGATCATTATGCATTAGCCATGGCCGTATACGGATCAATTATATGCACGATCCCAGCAATGATATTTGGGGCGAGAGACCTTCCAGCGACCATAAACATCCTAATCGGCTTTCGTTATGCGACTTCGGCGTTAGTGACTAAGACGTTGCTCGGTGAGGGCATCGATCAGGGACTATATGCGCCTAGCGCAAGCTTTTCGGTTGTGGCAAGTGGAATCACCGCAGTTGTTATTGCTGCGCTCATCGCTCACAAAATCTGGCCCAAAAAGCCGCTTTTGACGCCAGATCTAAATAGGCAGCAGCTCAGTGCATTCGCATGGATGGGCGTTGTATTAGGAGCGATGTTTTTTATCGTTGTCTCAGTTCTGCACTTTTACAACGCATCGGGTCAGCTATTGTCATTTTTTGCGGATGGCTACGTCCTAATGCTCGCCTCTTGGTTTATTTTGGACAATGTTGGCTCAGGCAAGCCCGCAAGATTGTCAGTTCGATCAACGTTTGGGTTAGCGCTTATTATTTTTGTGGGGATAATCGGAAATTCTCGAGAGCAAGCGGCGCTAGGATTTCTAGCAATTATCGTCACGATTTTGGCATTCCGAATTAAAATATCTGTACGACAAATTATTACCGGTGCAATTGTTGCAGCATATTTCGTTTTATTTGTCTCGCCGGCGATTTTAAAAGCGCGTCAAGAGTTTTACGTCGGATCGTCAATTGGCGACATGATCATCAGCACGACATCAAGCCTAATCGAATATACATTAAATGGTGGTGCGCCAAGTGTAGATGCTGGTGATCCAAATAAGAAATATTTATTACAATATGTGCCTGACAAATATTCGTTTCTTGGAAGACTTGTCAACGTACAACAGCTCGACTTCGTAGTTAAGCTCGTGCAGGGAGGTGCTTATATCGGATACGATCGATTGTGGGCTGAACTTTTAGATTTATTGCCGGGGCCCCTCGTGAGTGACAAGCCCACGCTGCTTACGCCGGATTTTCTCTTAAATAGATTTGGCATAGTTAATGACGAACAGAGCTACATTGAAACAACAGCATTTGGTCAGGCATTTGTTTATGGTGGATATTCCTCGGTGTTTTTTGTTGTTCTTATTCCCTTTTTCTTTGTATTTTTACTCTTTAGGCTCTTTTGCCAAAGAGTAGACAACTCGCTATTAGCGGTGCTTCTAATCAGTACGCATGCGCATGTTATCAGCGCTGGCGGGATTGGTAGCCTGTATCTAATCGCACTTAGATTGCTGCCATTTCAAATACTTTATTTTTACTTATTTAGAAGGCTCTTTCTCGTGTCCCGTATTTCAAGATAAATTGCGTTGTCTCGCCAGAGTATTTTTTGCCGAAAAAGCAGGGTTTTTTAGATTTTATCCTCTACGGGCTAATTAGCCCGAACCTTTTGAAGATCGCCAGCGGTCCTATGTATTTCCAGATTACTGCCCCGTCAGCACCGCTATCATCGGTGCCGCTGGGGCCATAAAAGGACATTCCGCTATTGACGCATTCGTAGACATTTTCGTCTTTATGCATTGTTTCCCCTGCGGCGTATAATTTTGGTTTCCAAACGTCAGCGCACGCAACCGCCGCCAGCGTTCCAATATATTTCCAAATACAAGATCCGTCCGCCACACGCTCGCTAGTTTCTGTTGGACCAGTCGTATCCGACGAGATTCCGTTGCGAATGCATTCATAAACACGGTCGACATGGTAAACTCGAGTGCCGGCGTCAAAATGACTCTTTCTCATCCAATGTTGTTCGGCAGTAATGTTCCCCGGAGTAACTTGCACCCAACCCAAATATTCGCCTACTATTGGTCCGGAATTAAAAATCAAATCACCATGGGCCCACCGGCCTGCTGCTGGTTCAGCTTGGGCGGTACACATTCGCGGCATTGGCCACCAGCGACCATTTGCCTGAACTGTCACACGTTCCGTCGTTTTGGAAAGGTAGATATCGGATTGGAGATCATCGAGCGGTCGAGTACTTTCACTGCCAAACGTGTCAGATTTGTAAGGCAGTGAAAGTCGATGCCAAAATCTTGCATTTTCAGCGCTTATCGCCCACTTGTTAGTAAGTGTGGTTGGGCGCAAATCGGATGCTAAAAAAGCCGGATTATAATTTGATGATGCAAGCTGCCAAGAAAAATCAACTGTTGCCCAATTCGATGAGATGTTCTCAATTTTCAGCCGAACATATGAACTTGATACTTGGCGTGCAACAGTTGCGACGAGAGTTACCAATCGCACAAAGTCTTCACTCCCAGAATTGTCGGTGAAATCAATCTCATCATATATTTCGTTAGTTAGCGAGTTCGAAAGCGAAAATATCAGATTGACGTTGCCGGCCAATCGCGTGATCATTGCTTGGTATGTAACTAAATGAAATGGTATTCCATTAAGAGAATAAGAGACTTTATCCGACGACAAATCAGTTGCAATAATGTTTTGATACACTCCGCTTTTTGGCGCAAGCTCGATCAATTTCGCCCAAGGTGATGAGCTTTGTGGGTGCGGACCGATATAATTCCAATCGTAAGCATTCATAAGATTGGACGAACCGTAATGTTTCCATGGCACGTCGGCTGTGAGCGCTCGTCCGTTTGCATTAGTGAACTGCGGTTTCACTAATAAATTTTGTGGTTGGCCAGATTGAATCCAGCCATTTTCAGAGAATGATTTACGACGTCCTATTGCACCAATTTCATTGTGAAGATGTTTTTCTAAGGGAACTGGTCTACTAGTTGGACGATCTCGGCCGGGGACAGGAACCGTTGATTTGCAATCTTCAAAGTGAACTTGATTAAACATATCATTAAAATTTGATATAATAATTGGAGTTGTTGACAACGCATCAAAAAAGCAACCTTTAACGAGTACATACGCCCAAGAATCGCGCGTTTGAATATTGATAACTTCCGCGCCAGATGTTCCCTGAATAGTGCAGGAGTTGATCGATATGATATCCGGCGCATTATTAATGTGAATAAACGGCTTAGTACTTGAGGCAAGACGATCGACTGTAAGCTGTAGTCCTGCGAAAATTGCAGTCACGTGCAAACTTGTTGTGTCACCTAAGTGCTCATACAATTGGGTTAGATGCTCAATACGACCGCCGAAAAAATTAAGACACGAGCTGCTATTATTATTTATCAATAGCGATGTATTCGATGGCCTGTCATTTATGCGCTCCCCGGTTGCATTAAAATCAATAACATTGATTCCGCCACCACCGCTCTCCAAATCGAGATGAAAATAGGTCCCGCCAGCATTGAGCTGGCAGGTACAATGTTCGAAGTACTGCACATAAGCTTGGCCGGCATTGGTATAAAAGAATTTGTTTACGTGTGACGCAGTGCAATTATTAAAATTAGTGAATTCACCATTTACTCCCGTCCCCCTTAATATACCGAACGCAATGTTAGCCTGATATACTGAAACCCTACGAAGCGCATGGCCCGAGAATTCTGTGCTGCTGAAAAGTACACCATAAGTTGCCCCGCTGGGATTTAGACATTCAAAGCCGATGTCGCTGATTTCACTTCGACGCCATACATTCTTTTCCATTCTAATAATTGCAGTATGCCCTGTACCGTCTAATTGAATTACGGTCCCACCAATGCCGCCCCGTCGGTCAAGGGCCTTGCCAGCGCCAAATAATTTAAATGCCTGAAAAAGTGAGGAAGAAGTCTCGTTTCCGATAGACAAAGTTCTAGTAATCTTAAAGGTTCCAGGTGGAATGAAACATGACTTTCCATTCGCTACCGCATAGTCAATTGCATTCTGTAAAGCGATTGTATCGTCATGTTCCCCATTTCCGATTGCACCAAACGCAGCTGCATTGACAACGGGTTCATCGGCTCTCGTGTCTGAAGTTGGTACGGCCCCTATGGGGCTAACGCTGAAGAACTTAAGAAATTGTCGCCGTTCCATTTTCCGTGCTCTGGAGTCTGTAGATGAATCGCCTCTTAGGCTGTACCTTCAGCGAATTCAGGGCAAACGCCTCATCACTTTCGGTACGGTCGAATTAATGCGATAGGCGCGGCATTAACCAAAAGCCCCTGCCGCATCTATTACATTTGCAGTCTCTAGGGTATTGTAATCCTATTCTATCTGTTAGGTAGGTGCGACTTGCAGCACCATCTCTTTTTTGCGTGGAGAACGGTCAATGAAAACGGCCTTAGTTTGTGGAGCGGGCGGGTTCATTGGGAGTCACTTGGTTAAGCGGCTACGGTTCGAGGGCTTCTGGGTCCGTGGCGTCGATTTGAAATATCCTAACTTCGATACAACTGCGGCCGACGATTTCGCAATTGGCGATCTTCGCGACGCGGGATTTTGTCGTCAGATCGTTGATAGGAATTTTGATGAAATCTACCAGCTCGCTGCAGACATGGGGGGGGCTGGATATATTTTTACTGGCGAGCATGACGCGGATATCATGCACAACTCAGCCACTATAAATCTCAATGTGCTTGACACCGCGAGCAAGCGTAATTGCAGGAAAATTTTCTACTCCTCCTCTGCTTGTATGTATCCTGCTCATAACCAAGAAGACCCTAACGCACCAATTACCAAAGAAAGTAGTGCCTATCCCGCAAATCCTGACAGTGAATATGGTTGGGAAAAATTGTTTAGTGAGCGTCTGTATCTCTCTTATGGACGAAATCACGGCCTCGAAGTTCGTGTCGCGCGTTATCACAATATTTTTGGTCCGTTAGGAACCTGGACGGGTGGCAAGGAAAAGGCGCCTGCCGCAATGTGTCGAAAGGTTGCTGAAACCTCAGACGGCGGAGAAATGGAAGTTTGGGGTGACGGCAAACAAACGCGTTCGTTTCTGTATATTGATGAGTGTCTTGAAGGCACATTGCGTCTGACCCGTTCCAACTTTACCGGCCCAGTAAATATCGGTTCGGAAGAAATGGTTTCGATCAATCAGCTCGCCGCAATGGCGATGGATGTTGCCGGGAAGCGCCTCCGCATTCGACACATTCCAGGTCCGCTCGGCGTGCGCGGTCGAAATTCGGACAACGAACTGATGCGCAAAACACTCAATTGGGAACCGTCACAACCATTACGTGTTGGAATCGAAAAGACCTATGAATGGATTGCAAATCAGATAGAAAGAGCACGCGGGAAAAATCATGTTGCGGCTTAATCCCTGACAAAATGTATTAAGCAGAAATGCTGTGCGTTAATAAATATTCATAACTTTATCAGAGCTGGCCCTGTGCGCATTTGCATTTGCGATTATTCGGGGCACCCATTTCAGGTTCAGCTGAGCCGAGAACTTGCGCGTCGAGGTCACAAGGTTCTTCATCTTTACTTTGCAGAATTTCAAACGCCAAAAGGTAGATTAAAGGTCGAGGCAGACGACCCGGCGACGCTCGCAATAGAATCAATCGCGCTCGGAGTATCATTTGAAAAATATGGCTATATCAAACGCCGATGGCAAGAAATTGAAGTTGGTCGAAGGTTTGCAAAACGCATTACGAATTACGCACCAGATCTAGTCCTTGCGTGCAACCTGCCGCTTGATTCTCTAACCAAAGTCGTCGATTCATGCGCAAATAGTGGGCGACCATTTATATTCTGGCAGCAAGATATATACGGGGACGCCATTCGTAAAATCTTAAAGCGAAAATTCGGCGCGATTGGCGGTCTAATTGGGCGGTATTACCAAATGTCGGAACGCCGCGCGGCAGCTCGTAGCGCAGAGATTATAACAATAGCGGAGGACTTCCGCGAAATTTTGGAAGCTGAATTCAAAATTGCGGCTGCTAATATCCATGTTATTGAAAACTGGGCGCCCCTCGATGAAATTACACCAAGGGCCAAAGTGAATCGATGGTCGCGCGATTATAATCTCACTGACAAGAAAGTGGTGCTCTATACGGGCACATTAGGTCTGAAACACGATCCACAGCAGATTCTTGCTTTAGCGAGAAAGATACGAGATCGGCCAAATGCTAGCGTTGTTATAACATCGGAGGGCCCGTCGGCAAATTGGCTTGCCGAGCGCGCGAAAGCGGAATCAATTGCGGGGCTTGTGATTCTCCCCTTTCAGCCTTTCGAAGTCTATCCCGATGTTTTAGGGACGGCCGATGTATTGATTTCGATATTAGAAGCTGATGCTGGCGCGTTTTCGGTGCCGTCAAAAATCTTGAGCTATATGTGCGCCGGACGTCCAATCGTGCTAGCGGCGCCACCGGAAAATCTTGCCTCTCGAATTGTCGAACGCTCGGGTGCAGGGTTAGCTGTGCCAGCGGGCAATACGGCGAAATTTATCAATGCCGTCGAGGTCCTTCTGAACGACGCTGACCTTCGCGCAGAGTGTGGGAGGCGATCGCGCAATTATGCTGCTGAGAATTTCGACATCGTTAAAATTGGGGATCGATTCGAGAGCGTTTTTAAAGCGGCAATGCAACAGTAAGACCGTTCTCTCCGGCCTACGCTGAAAGCTCAATGGTTTTCTTAGGTATTGACCTAAGTCAGCCCGGTATGGCGAACTCGGTTTACAAAATGCGGAAAAATATTCTAACGAGTATTGTTCCTCGTCTGATCGTAAGTGTTTTGCCGCTGGGCACAAAAGACCGACTTAATAAAATTGTAGCTTTGTAACTACGCATTGTGTCGGACGCTATTCGATGCGGCGAGCGACTATCTTAATTGTTTTGGTCGTTGACGTTTGCGCAGCCTCACACCGGGGCCGCTACCGTTTTCTTCGATAAAATCGATGCCCCCGCGCTCAAGTGCTGCTTGAAGTTTTTGTGTTGTCTTTGCGCGCCCGCCAAGGGGTCCGTCAGCTGCCTCCAAGCGCTTCACCGTTGGCACCGATACGCCAGCTTCCGCGGCTAAATCATGCTGAGACCAAGCCAATAGGGCACGCGCGGCCTTAACCTGTCGTATTGATACTTTTAGTATTGACAAGGCTGATCCTTCAAGTAATACTATTAGTATCAAAGATGGCAATGCAATTCTGAAAATACCTATTAACAGCGGAGAGCGAAATGGCCTGATCCGCTCAGTCCCCAAGACACTCGCTAGTCGACGTCAGACCAAGTCCACCCTGTTGGAGTTTACTCCATGAGTCACCTGTCATTCAAAACCATCCGATATACGGTCCTCCGCGACCGTATCCGCGCCCAGGACCCCCAGATCGACGAGCAAACGCTGGCCGACACCGTGGAGGGACTCACTGATCTGCATGAGATCGTCCAGGCCATCATCCGTTCGGCGCTGAGCGATGAGGCGCTGGTAACCGCGCTGCGGTGCCGGATTGCCGATATGCAAGGACGCCTGGACCGATTTGCCGACCGGGCTTCCAAACGCCGGCAGATCGCCAAAGATGTCATGGTCGAGCTTGATCTGAAGAAGCTCACGGCACCGGACTTCACCGCCTCGATCCGCGAAGGCACTCCGTCACTGATGGTGATCGACGAGGAGGCCGTTCCCAAGATCTACTGGGAGCCGGGCGAGCCCCGTCTGAGGCGGCAGGTATTAGCGAGCGACCTCAAACAAGGCGAAGAAATCGCCGGGGTCACGCTCTCCAATCCCGAACCCGTCTTAAGCGTGAGGACACGATGATGGGCTTCTCAGCAAAACAGGTGCAGGCGCTCAAGCGCGATATCGATCACCGCAATATCCGAACCCGCGAGGCCCATGGCCGCGAACTCTCCTATATCGCGGGCTGGTACGCGATTGCGGAGGCCAATCGGATCTTTGGGTTTGATGGTTGGAACCGAGAAACCGTTGAGTCCAAATGCGTCTTGACGCGTGAGAACCGTGGAACCTTCGTCGCGGTCTATATCGCCAAAGTGAGGATTACCGTGCAAGCGGCAGGGCGCATCATCATTCGCGAAGGTCACGGCAGCGGCGAAGGCCGTGGCACGTCGCCGGGGGAAGTTCACGACATTGCACTCAAAGCCGCCGAAACGGATGCTACCAAACGTGCACTGGCCACGTTCGGCAAACCCTTCGGACTGGCGCTATACGGCAGCGGGAAGACCGCACCCTTTCCGAAAACCTCAACGCCTGAACCAAAACCGGCCGAACTTGGTCAAGACGTGCGATTTGCCCGCGACGACACGACCCCGATTCCACGGCCGTCCCGCTACTATGGTCGCCGCCAGGACCTCGTGACGCACGATCGTGCTCAGGCAAGGCGACAGCTGGGAGTTCTGCCGTCAGCCGATACCTCAATTGTTCCGCCCACGCCCGATTCACTCCCGGGTCGGATTGATAAGAGTGTTTTGACGATCGGCGAACCTAAACGTCTTCGCGACAAAGCCCATTTGAGATTCGTCGCATCACACCCGTGCCTTGTCTGCGGACGCCAGCCGTCTGACCCGCACCATCTGCAGTTTGCCCAGCCTCGAGCCCTTGGTCTGAAAGTCAGCGACGAATTCACCGTTCCGCTATGCCGCGGCCATCACCGACAGCTACATCAGGCCGGTGACGAGGTGGCATGGTGGGGGGATCTGAAAATCAGCCCGATGGAAATCGCCAAGGGGCTTTGGGGCGAGAGCAGGGCGAAGCTCTTCCCGACCAGAGCTCAATCATCTCAACAGAAAGTATCCACCGATAGCATCGACGTACCATAAGGTTATGTAGCAAGATGCGTAGCTTCATGTAGGCGGGGCACAAAGCATGCTCTTGACCAGTTTACAGCACCGGGGAATAGCCAAACATCTGCGCCAGAAGGCGGCGGCGTTGCCGGGCGAGCAGCCGCACAGAGCGGACAGGATGCGCAGGAGCGCGCGCGTGCATCTGGGGCTGGCGAGAGCACAGGAGAACGACCCGAGTTATGCGCCTGCGGCGAAAAGCGCTAAAAATAGCGTTCCGCCTTCGCAGCAGCTTAAGCCAAGTCTGGTTTTGGTTAGAGCATGAATTATTTTTTCGCGCGGACGCATCGGTGTTGCGCTGCGCGCATTCAGTACCGACAGTGGCGGCAATAAATTATTAGTATTTTTGGAGCAACGTGTAAGCGAGGCGTAGAAATGGTTCTACTGCTCATAGCACCCTTTGAGCAAAATTCGGCGATCGCTCTAAACACCCTCCTGAGCAATCCCCAGATCGACTGCTTCCAACACCCCGGCAGCAATCGGTATGACCATTTCGACACTCCCGAGCCACCTTGTGATCTGTGGCCTCTGGTGAACTAAAGTCGGCGTACCTGAGCTAGGGCCTCGGACGCTGGCAAATGATCATACAAGGAGCGCGACGTCGCATTAGACGATGCCAATAACGGGCATTGTTTTATGCGAAAATCTGCGTGAGACGATTGTCGCTCCAGCCAGCGACGATCACTCCCGCTAACGGTTGTTGCACAAGGACTGATGCCAGACCGGTATCAGCCCGACGACGATCGATGGCCAACACGTTGAAACGGAGTGCAAAAAGAAAGAAAAACGAACTAACCGACCTCCATTAACCGCGTCCTAACCTCGCGATAACGTAGCATTGCCGACGACGCTGCGAAAAATGCAGCACGAGAAAGCTGGCATCACAGTCGATGTGCGGGCACGGCGGTGCTTTGTCAAATCGCGGAGGAGGGCGCTTCACAAACAAAGGAAGTACGACAATGACTACCGATAAAATGCCAAGTGCGTTGAAGCACGGCGCGTTCAGCAAAATCGTTTTCCTGCCGGGCGAAGATCCGCAGGATTATGAAAAGCTAGAACAGGAATTGTTTGCGGAATACAAGCCTTCAGGACGATCGGAGAAAGAAACACTCGAACAAATCGCCAAAGCAATGTGGCAGCAAAGGCGCTTGGACCTCTACGAACACTTTCATCTCCTACAGAAACGCGAGTCTCCACTGACGGAATTTGAACTCGACCCAGTGGATCGCGCCTTAGCTGCCTGTCACAAGGCCTCCGGTAGTAAGGGGGAACATGTCCCGCTGTATCATCGAAAAGGCCAAAAAACCCGGGGACCGGTAAATGGATATACGCTTGCTGAAATCATGGCCGGAGTTGCCGACGCCGAAAGGAGCGATGCCGACAAACTTCTCGAGTTTGGCAGCCTCGTCACCATCGAGCACTTGGACAAACGGCTCGATGTCGACAACAAGCTGCAGTCCAAGATTGATCGCTTGTTCAGGCGCTTCTTCCAGATGAAGGCGACGAAGCCGATAATGGGCTTGGGCGAAGGGCCACTACCCACGCCGATCAATGAAACGCCGTTACTGGAGATAACCGCCAGCGAGGCGACTACAATCCCGGAGTTGGTCGAAATACCGGCTGTAGAGGTAACTGCGACCGATCCGGTAAAGCCAACAGTAGAGTAAAATACAACATACACGCAAAAGACGTGTATTTAGCAAATTGACCGCCCGGGATTTCGTCGTCCCGGGCGGCCCAGTAATGGCTAGAAACATCAGGCGTTACATACCTAGCGATCCCCGCTGGCTGGTACTGGCCGAATTAGGCCATTCATCGGATGAAACGAGGCCGCTGATCGGGTCGATTAACGACGGCGTAACATTTCTGTAAATGGCTCTTTCTGGCACCGTGCATAAGTGCCAAAAGATGCAATGGCACCTTATGAAGGCCGCTTAACGGACAAAACGATTGCGCAGGTTCTCCCGCATATCGTCGAGATAATAGCGGCTGACGGCATCGTGGGCGCGCGGTTGGACGCCATGCACGCTTGGCACCGGGCACAAGGTGGCCAGCACGACGAAAGCAAGCATCACGTCCCGTGGCGCTTTGCAAATGCCGGCACAGCTTTCATAAATTTCGCATGAATTATGTTGCCGCCGCAGCAGGGGTCGTTGGTTTCTTGATCGCATATTCTGTGACCGCCATTTTTTTGCGCGAGGTTTTGCCGCCAGCATGGTGGCTAGATTTCAAACATCGAGATACGTGGGCTATGCCAGCAATGGGCACTATCCCGTTATTGGGCGGATTGGGTGGCGGGGTGGCGTGTTTTTGGCTTTTTGAATCTCTTTCTCTCGCCATCAACAGCGGCTAGTCATTTTTCTCACGCTACTATCGTGAACCGATTGCGCCGATCTTAGGCGGTTATTTATTCAATCAATCGGCTACGTTGCCAACAGCTGTGGTCGGCTTATTCGGGTAAGTTCGACTCTAAACGAGAACATGGCCGTGCTTGAGCAACCCGTCACGAGCGGTGGGCACGCATCAATCGTGAATTAGCGCCCGCCGACTTCAGACATCGCAAGCTTGGTAAGAAATGAAAGAGGCCACCAACGAAGGCGACCTAACGATTCACAGCGATCAATTCTTAGCCGTACTTAGTCGCTTTATCTCGCGTGGTGTCGAGATCGACAGCCTTTGCCATAAACTCGTAGCCCAGGGCTTCCAACTCCTCGCTTACCTCAGCAGGGAGTTCGACCGTACGACTGAGGCGAAAGCATTGCTCCGCCTTTTCCAGAAAATAGCTCGCATCCAACATGATCATAGAGTGATAGGTCGGTTGTAGTCCTTGTCAATTCAACGTCCGGAACTGCTCCCATGCCTAAAAGGGGCCACTCCTGGAGATTAACCGTAATCCCCATTGGGCTACCCTCGTTCGAGGCCCATATGGTACTCCGTTACGGTCAAGCATCTTCACAGCGATAGCTCGGTCGGCTTCGCCAACGGCGTTTGCCTCATGACCGACGAGATCAAAAACTCTGACAACCGAGTAAACCTCTCATATGACGGAAAGTTTCACGCACATTGGCGTGGGCGCGTCATCTATGACTTTGACAAGAGTCGGATCAAAAGGTTCGAAAACGAAAGAAACGCTTGGGAATATCTCGCCCTCTGCGATGCGCTCGGCAAACTCGCATAGCCTGGTACTGGCCTGATTTGAGAATTGCAGTGGTTCCTTTCGCGCGAGCGTTGACTGCCTAATTATCCACGCCACACTAACTCGCCGGTCAAATCGGGGGGCTGATTATGCGCGTTGCAACGGCAATAGTCGGTAGTGGGTCAGTTTGAAATAAAATAGGAACAGAAACTCGTGAGCAGTATTGCTCACAGCGCGAGCGCGCCCAATGTTATGGTAGAAAATGTCAGACGCACTTTGGTATCGTAACAAAGCTGCCGAATGCGGTCGCATGGCGGCTACCACTAAGGATGCGACTTTTCGCAAGCAGTACCTTCGCGATCAATTAAATTGGAACGAAATTGCGAAGGGCATTGAGACCGCCGAAGAGGCGATAGAGGCGAGTAAGTCAAAGTAGCCGCCGTTAGCCTTCGGTTTGAGCAATTTCCCATTTTTCCAGCATCGCCATTCGGGTGCAATTGGATTGTCCGCCAAGGACCCGAAGCGGACGTCGCGGTCTGATTTGGAAATGAAAATGCAAGAGACCGCCGACTGAGGTACTCAAAATAAAAAGCCCCGGAACGCGCCCGGGGCTTTAGATGAACGACCCCGTCAGGGCCGGCGGTACTAGCTTAGTGGAACAGGCTGAGCAGGTTGAACTGATAGTTGAGGCCGACGCGCACCATGTCGCCGCGCTCCAAGGCGTGCACCGAGTTCCCACCCCCGATTATTGTCGGGGTGTACTGTATGTCGTTGCCGAAATCGTAATGCAGATACTCGAGCTTTGCAGACCAGTGCGGGGCGAACATCTTCTCAATCCCCCCGCCCGCGACCCATCCGCTACGCCACTTTTGATTACAGCTGTTGCCACCAAAAATTGGGACTACGCCGCAGGGGTTCTGCCCCGCGTTGACCTGCCCATATCCGAAGCCGCCGGTCGCGAACAGCAGCCATCCGTTCAGATCGACGCCGGCCCGTAGCCGATCGGTCGAAAAGTTCTTGAGGTTTGTAAAACAGGTGGTGCCGCCGGTTATGCTGCACAGTGCCGCGCTCGTAAACGTGCCATTGATATTGGCTAAGTCAAAATCGCTCTCGAAGCCGAGCACCCATTGGCCGAATTGCCAGTTGATGCCAGAGGTAATGCCAAACAATCCGCCGCTCGTGCTGAAATTGTTGGTCGTTACGCCGAATAGGTCCGTATGGTTGGTGGTGCCCCCGGCATAACCCCCGTTGATGCCGATATACGTGCCGGTCCAAGTCGGGGCGATCACCATCGGCGCCTTGACCGGCATGTCCGCAGCTTGCGCCGCACTTACAAACCCGAGCGCGACCATAGCCGACGCCAACACAACGAACTTTTTCACAACAGGCCCCCAATGAGGTTTCCACGAAAAACTGCAATCAAATCTAGGTCAATTCAAAAGCGTGCGCTGTTACATTTTTGCCACTCATCAACATAAAAACCTTATAACCCGGCTTTTCTGACGCCCTCATGTCGACAGCAAGGTGCCGCTAACGCTTTGACAGCTCTCAATCTTTCAGTCGCCGGTGCCGCGACTGGTAGTGCTCGAACTAGACGACGCACGCAATACATCAATGTGCATCGACGATGTCCGCTTCTCTAATCGGCCGGTTGGGCGATGCAGATCCAGGCGCCGTGGGATGAAGAAGGAGCGACATCGACACTGCAGAAGTTGGATAGTCTGAAAGCGCTTGACCCCAACCGGCCGATTAGAGAAGCAAACATTGTGGTTGTCGCGTTTTAACTTACGTCGCTCACCATCGCTCGATGGCAAAACAATCTCACGTTGTGCCGCCGACTACGCATTTTGTTGCTGCGTGGCTGTTACGGGCGTCTCACCAAAGTACGCCTGTTCCAAACGCTGAGATAAATTTGGGTCGTTCGCTTTCGCTTCTAAAACAATCTCGCCCTTCGCCAACGCATACATACGATCTGCAACAGCCAGAGCTTTTTCAACGAGTTGCTCGACCAGAAGAACTGCGGTGCCCGATTTTCTCAATTGATTGACAACGCCGATAACACGGTCAACGAGAACCGGCGATAAGCCAGCCGAAGGCTCATCCAGCATCAAAAGACGGGGACGCCGCACGAGGCCCTGGGCAACAGCTAGCATTTGCTGTTGGCCGCCGCTCAGCGTCGAACCGCGGTCGTGACGTTTTCCGGCGATTTCCGGGAAGTAGGACAAGGCCTCTTCAATACGCAAACTCCGTTCGCTTGCGGTGCAGTCGTATGCTGCGAGCAGCAGATTGTCGTTGACTGACAGTTGAGTAAAAATTCGATGTCCTTCAATAACGTGAACGAGGCCAGCCTTCGCGATTTCGCGCGATCCGGCAGCGCGGAGATCGATACCGGCAAAGCGAATGCTCCCGGCGCGGGGCAGCAGACCCGACACCGCACGTAACAGCGTTGTTTTGCCTGCTCCATTTGGCCCAAGCAAAGCGACAACTTCACCGGCATCTAGCCGGAGATTGATTCCGTGCAACACACGAATCTTTCCGTAACCGGATGTTAGATCGTGCACATCGAGCAATGGCTCAGCCGCCAAGGTAGGCACTCACCACCTCCTTATGGACACGAATCTCCGTCGGTGTTCCTTTCGCCAAGACTTGGCCTAGATTCAGCACCGTCACACGATCGCAAATATCAAAAATGAGATCGGCATGATGCTCAACGACCAGGATAGCGGTGCCGCAGCGGCTAATCGCCTTCACGAGCTGGCCAAGCCGCTTAATTTCGTCAGCGGACAACCCCGCTGCCGGTTCATCAAGCAACAGGATCGAAGGTCGGCCCATCAGCGCGCGGGCGATCTCCATGAATCGAAGCTCGCTATGTTGAAGTCGATCGGCACGAACATCTGCAAGCTCTCGAAGGCCGACCGCGTGCAGCGCTAAAAGACCTTCGGCATGAGCCATGTCTTCATCTTGACGATGCCTGGCTAATGAAAGCAGCGTTTCAATAAAATTTGCCCGCCCGCGGATCGTGCCGCCGATGAGAACATTTTGAAGAACCGTTGCTTCGCCAACGATACGCGGAGTTTGAAACGTGCGTGCAATCCCACTGGCCGCCCGCACCACAGTCGAGCGTTGTTCCAGAGCGTTATCACCGAGCCGGACACTACCCGCTTCAGGACGGTAATACCCAGATATGACATTCAAAATTGTCGTCTTGCCGCTGCCGTTTGGGCCGATAAGCCCATGAATTTCACCCGGCAATACTTCGAGATCGACGCCGTCCACAGCGCGCACGCCGCCAAAGCTTAAAACGAGTTCGCGCAGTATAAGCGTCTCCCTCGTTTGCACGGATTGCAAAACTTCCGTTATTGCAGATGCGCGAGGTACGATCGCGCGGTTGCTAAGCAGGGGTTTTCGGTTTTTAAAATCCAGGAGTGCCGCAATTCCTCCCGGCACTGCGAGAACCACGGCCAGAAGCAAGCAGGCATAAAGAAACGTAGACCAGGTCGCCAACGGCGACGCAATCTCAGGCAAGAGCGTAAGGATAATCGTACCCAACATTGGACCGAGGATCGAACCGCGGCCGCCAATCAGGATTGAGATGAAGAACAGAATAGACAAGTCAAAGGTGAATGCATCCGGCGTGATGTAAGTTTGCAAGCTCGCAAATAATCCGCCTGCTACCGCCGCCGCCGCGCCGGTGAAAATAAACACAGTGATGAGCAATCGCGCTTTGGAAATACCGGCCGCTTCAGCCGCGACCTCGGCATCGCGAATCGCAATCAGCGCCCGGCCAAAGCGGCTATGCGCGACATTGGCGGTCATCCAGGTGCACAACGCCGCGCAAGCGAGACAAAAATAATAAAAACCTAACCTGCTATTGAACGGCGCGGGAAATTCAGGACCGGGCAGGCCAATGCCTCCGCCCGTGACGCTCTGCCACGCTAACGCGACCTGGGTAACGATCGTTGCAAAGCCGAATGTTGTGATCGCAAAATAGAATGTTCTGAGGCGCAAGGCCGGGAGCCCAATGATTACGCCAAACACAGAACCGGCGACGCCGGCGATGCCCAAGGCAACAAAAGGCGGGACCGGCGGTAGGACATTGCCGGCGGCCAATATGGTTGTCACATAGGCGCCGAGCGTCAGAATCGCGACATAACCGATGGCCAACTGCCCGGCGAAGCCGACCACTAGGTTAAGAGCGCCGACCAGCAGCCAATAGATCGCCGTCCGCGTTGCAATCAACACCCAATAGTCATTGGTCAAAAACGGTACCGCGAGAGCGATTGCAAAAACTGCGATGAACGGAACAGTTGAAACCAAAGTATTTCGCGTGCGTTCGCGCCCGCCGTCCACCGATACTTGCGGTAGCGCGTCGCTCTTTCCGCTCATTATACTCTCCGGACTGTCGGCGCACCGAACAGCCCCTGTGGCACCGCCAGCAACAAAACGATGAAAAGCGCAAAGACCGCAACAGACGCAAAGATTCCACCGACGATAAAATTGGCGGCCTGCTGGTAAATCCCGAGAGCAAGCCCTGCGACGACCGCGCCGCGGTGATTGCCGAGGCCACCCAATGCCACGGGGACAAAGCCGTAGAAATTAAGCAAGGACCCATTGGCGACAAAGGCCAGCAGCAGTTCGCCGCCGGCAAAGCCTGCAAAAGCGCCGATCATGCCCGCAAGCGCATAGCTTGCGATGCGGAGATTGCGTTCGGGCAAACCAAGTGCGCGCGCGGCAAAGTTATCCTCAGCGATGGCGAGGAAGGCTTTCCCGACAAGGGTGTGTCGATACAGAAATTCCAGCGCGCCCATCACTACGCCACACGCGACGATCGGAAGCCAGAATTTTTCGTCGAGAATGCCGGCGCCAACGTCAAGAAGACGTGGGAATCGCTGCGGCTCGGTGCTCCATTCCGTCGCAGTAAGCTGCTGGATCATAATCGACAGCGCTAGCGTACTCAGCACATAGAGATGCTGGTCGAGGCTTTTTAGTACCGGTCGCACGGCGATGAATTCCGTAATGACGCCAACCACGGCACAACAGGCCATCGTTAGCGCAAACCCTACAACAATAGGCAGCCCGAGACGCAGGATGAACAGCGATCCGAATACGCCGCCGAGCATTCCGAGCATTCCTGCAGTAAAGCTGATGACCCGAGACGCGGAAAACATTGTATTGTAGGTCACGCCGATGAGCGCGTAGACGGCGCCCACGGCGAGACCTGATGCCAATATCGAAGCGATCATTGGCTGTGCTTTACGCCTTGTAGCCGGGCGCCAGAGAGAACGCGCCGTCTTTTGCCGAACTTGCTTCCGACATCACGACTTCCTCGGTTGGATAGCCGTTGTGCTGATCCGGCGAGAAGGTGTAGTTGCCGAAATAGCCCGGGTATTTCGTCAGGCTGTTCCAATACTTGATGATATCTTCGCTCGACGACGTTCCCGTGGCTTCGATCGCCTTCGCTATGAGATTCACGGCATCGACGCCGCCGGCGACCCACCACAGCAGGCTATCCGATAGCTTGACCTTATCCTTGATATTGTCGACGAACTCCTGCGAACGCGGCGGCAATTTGCCGGCAGCGTCAAAACTGCAGCTTCGATAGCCGATCACATACACCTTGTTCCAGTTTTCGCGTTTTTCGATGAGATTGGCGACGTCGCCCGACGACATCGAAGGATGACCGACAAACGGCACATCCCATTTCATGGCGGCGCGCGTATTGAACAGACGCGCATCCATTCCGGTCGACGTGCTCCAGACCACGATCGCTTCCGCGCCAGCGTTTTTAGCGCGCAGCATGTCCGGCATCATGTCGGGTTGGTTGTAGTCGATGTTGGCGGCATAGACGACTTCGGCGCCGTCTTTCTTGAACGCGTCCACCGAAAAATTGGCGGCTGCCGATCCGAAACCCGTCGTATCGCCGATGACGGCGACCTTCTTGGTCTTGAGAACATTCAGGCAATAGCCGCGAACGGCATCGTCCCATTGGCCGAGCGACGGCGCGGTCCGGAACGCATTGGGATATTTTTTCGTGTCGATGAGGGACGTGACCACACAAGGGTGAATGTTCGGCATATTACTGCGCGCCATGATTGGCGTCACCGCAAGGGATTCGCCGGAATTGGTCGGCCCCCAGATCGCGTGGACTTTCAGCTGACTGATCATTTCCTGCGTCGCATTGACGGCCTTTGTGGGGTCGCCCTGCGTATCGCGCGTCAGGATCTCGATTTTGCGCCCCTTGACCCCACCGGCGGCATTGATTGCCGCAGCTGCATATTGGACGCCCCGGTCGAACCCGATTGCTGGGGCCGAACTTGCGCCGGTCATCGCAGCGAGCCAACCGATGCGAATTGGCTCTGATTGGGCAATCGCTGGCTTCGCAAGACCGAACAGCGGCACACTAGAGGCAGCCGCAGCACCAACTGTAAATTTACGCCGTGTGATTTTCATTTTCATCCTCCCTAAATCTTGTTCAACCCATTCGTCGCCCATCGTCGTCTCAACCATGTCGCACATCGAAGCGAGCGTATTCTTATTGCTTATTTTTGGCCTTACCAATACCATTGTGGAAGAGAATTGGTAAGGCTGTCAAGCGGCCTCAACAATCATGGCCTTGAGAAATACAAATGGTCGACCAACGGTTTGGTGCCGTAACCCTCATCGACTTCGCAACCGATTTGTTGGCAAAAGCCGGCCTGCCTTCCGATCGCGCTACGATCGTTGCCGAAACCCTCGTTGAAGGTGACTTACTAGGGCACACCACCCATGGGCTTCAACTTTTACCACTTTATCTGGACGCCACTGCAAAAGGCGCAATCCAGATCGAAGGTGAGCCGACAATTGTTTCGGATCGAGGATCCGCAATCACATGGGACGGCAATTGGTCGCCAGGTCCATGGCTCCTGCGCAAAGCGATGGATGTTGCATTCGAACGAGTCAGAGACCATCCGGTTGTCACTTTCGTGATCCGACGCGCCGGCCACATCGGATGTCTCGCCGTTTATCCGCGAGTTGCAGCTGAACGCAACATGATGATGATTCTTTCCTGCTCGGATCCTTCAGTCGCGATTGTGGCTCCGCATGGAGCAGTGGAAGCTCGTTTTACGCCTAATCCCATCGCTGCCGGCTGGCCGACCGAAAAAGAGCCAGTGGTGTTCGATGTATGTCCTTCGATGACGACGAATGGCATGGTCGCACGCACAAGCCGCCTTGGTGGGCGTCTGCCGGGCCGCTGGTTGATTGATCGCTTGGGTAATGCCACCGACGATCCAGGTGCTCTCCGCACAAAACCCGCCGGTGCGATCATGCCGCTCGGCGGGAAAGATTTGGGGCATAAAGGATTCGCGTTCGGACTTTTGGTTGAAGTCCTAACCGGGGCCCTTGGAGGTTTTGGCCGGGCTGACAAGACGGACCACTGGGGAGCATCGGTCTTTATGCAGATTATTGACCCCAGCGCATTTGCCGGGATTGCCGCGTTTCGACGCGAAGCCGACTATCTCGCCCAATCTTGCAGAACCGCGGTCACAGCCCCGGGAGATGCAGCAGTTCGTCTGCCCGGCGAACGTGCGCACAATTTACGTCTCCAACAGCTTTGTGAAGGGATAAAGCTCCATAACGAAATCTTGCCTGCCATTTCTAGCTGGGCTGAAAAATATCGAGTTGCCATGCCAAGTCCATTGTCCGCACAATCGGAGTGACAACATGGCCGTTCAGCAAGATGCATCACCACGTCTTTATCAGCAGATTGCCGATCGAATCGCGGCCGCTATCAAGCAGGGCAGGTTCGGGGTCGGCGCGCGTCTGCCCGCCGAACGCGAATTGGCGGAACAGTTCGAAGTCAGCCGCCCCACGGTCCGGGAGGCCCTTATCGCTCTGGAAATCGCTGGTTTGGTTGAAGTGCGAACTGGATCTGGAGCATACATATCTCCGTTCGCGCGCTCCAAAGCGGCCGGCAATGAAACGAGCAAGGATGCGGGCCCCAGTGCATTCGAAATTATCGAAGCCCGGCGTGCGATAGAACCTTCGATCGCAGCTCAAGCGGCCATGAGGGCCACAAAAGAAGATATCAAGTTAATTACCGAAGCTCTCGCCGAATTCGAGCGCAATTGGAACGGTACGCATTGGGAAAAATTGGAAGCAGATCGAATGTTTCATATGCGGGTAGCAGAAGCAGCGCATAATTCGCTGATAGTTAGAATCCTAGAAAACCTTTGGATGGGAATGTTTGGACAGATATTTGCCGTTCTGAGTCAAAGGACCAAACTCACCAATCGTCAAGCCATGACTATGCACGACCATTATACGATCCTTCATTGCATCGAACGACGCGATGCGAGCGGTGCGTATGCCGCTATGACAAATCACCTTGTGCATGTGGAATTGACGTTGCTCGAAAAGCAACATGGCGAAGCGCAAAAGCGTAACAAAGTCGGTCGGAAATAGCGCATTTTGATGTACCCAGGCGCAGCGTTATAAATCTCGAATGGAGACTGCAGCGCGCCGTTGTCAAAAACGGGTCATTAGCGACCGAAGGATTCTGCGCCGGGCTTGGTCAATGTCCGCTCTTGCTCCTATAGCGACGATTCAAGTCGTCAGTCCAAACGGCCGATTAGAGAAGCAGACATCTCGCCTACGATTCACTTTAAAATAAAAAGGCCGTAATTGAGGCGGCTTGCCGAATTATCATGTAGTGTTGAGGATCGTCGGCTGGGCAAGTCGCTGCTGCACCTTGGCGTCAGCTAAGGCGTCCATAACAGAGCTATTGAGCCGCGTGCAGCGCTTCGATTGTCCGCTGAGTACCATTAGCCGATCTTCGGGCTGCGGATAAGTTCGACTCTAAACGGGAGCATGGTCGTGCTTGAGCAACCCGTCACGATCCGCGTCTACGAGGAAGCGGACTATGATGAGGTCGCCGCTCTGTGGACACGCATCAATCGTGAACTAGCGCCCGCCGACATGCGCCAGATATTCGAGCAGTATATTGCGACCGCGATAAGTGGCGAGTTGAGGCGGCTGCAGGAGATCTTCTCTGAAGTCAAACGGAACGCTTTTTGGGTGGTCGAATTCGATGCGAAGATTGTCGGCACGTTCGGCATCGAAAGCCACAGCAAGGACAGTACCGAACTTCGGCGCATGTACCTCGATCAGAGGTATCGCGGACGAGGTATTGCGCAACGGATGTTGCAATGTGCCGAGGCGCGGGCGCGTGATCTGGGTTTCTCAAAGATGATTTTGAGCACTGCAGAAGTCCAGAAGGCTGCCAAGGCATTCTATAACAATAACGGATTTCACCTTATCAAGACCGAGATTGCCGACGAGATGTCAACGAAGACTGTAGGCGGCGGCCTCACGCGATTTCATTTCGAGAAGCTACTGTAATATCGTAATTCTGCCGCTCAACGCTTCGCAAGCCCTCTTAATCCAGATGTGTGTAAGGGCGCTGCCTAGACTTGTGCCGGCCATGGCCGGTAGTGCAAGATCGTACGGGGGCAATTTGCAACAGCGAGGTATCATGTCAAACGGCTTAAAGTTGCTGGCGGCAATCGGGGTTCTGGGCACCTCCGTAACTATCGTATCCACCGTCCAGGCGGCTCCTCTTGACTTCTGCCGCGATTATGCAACCGCAGCAGTCAGGCAGGTCGAAACTTCGAGATCGATCCCGGCTTGCAATCGCGGAGTCGGTGCGCGCTGGACAAGCGATTATCGTGTACATTTCGATTGGTGTTTGGGTGCAGCCCCAGGCGCTGTCGAAGCTGAAAGGGCTGCGCGCACGAATTGGATTCGGAGTTGCCGCGGGATGTGATTTTGACGAATCGAACAATTCAAACCGTTGATTCTCAAACCAGCCGGCAGACAGAGGCCTCCAAATGAGTGCTGCCTGTGCTGCCGGCTGTGCGTTACTGTGAACTTCGTGCCCGATGTCGTCGTTGGGTCAGTAGCGCACAAACCGTTGCGGGCTGAAAATGACTTTTGTCCGCTGTTAGCCGAAACTTCCGATGGCCGCCACGAACAGCATCAAAGCGTATGCGCTGACCAACAACGTCCGAATCCAATGCGTCCTTAGGATTCGTCCAAGATAAGGGCTCTCGGAGCCACGTGAGTCCTGCGCGAGTTTTGCCTGCCAGCGACCCCAGAAGATAGCCGTCAGGACAAGCGACAACACCTGACACAGGACAGCTCCCCAGATAGCCCAACGCGGTGAACCGGCGGGATGATACCAGATCAGCGCCAAGCCGCCGATGAGCGCCAGACCAACAGGTGTGAAAATCCAATAGGGAAGTTTGCGCCAGTGAACGCGCTGCACGTTATGGAAGTCATTCGCATTAAGTAGCTTCCATGTTCGGAATATGTCCACTTCATGCGCCCAAATGGTGCCCACGTTGTAGAAGCCTAGCGCGAGATTCAGCAGTAAGAATATGGTGGGGTTCATTGTCGAAAATATAGACTAAACCCTCACGCCTGGCACCGCGCCTGCGTATTCAATAATAACTCGAAGCGAGCCGGATTCGGGCCGCCGTTCGCGCATCGGCCGCAATGGTGTTTGCCTTGGCGGAACGAATTCCCACTTCAGGCGTTCAGACTCCAAGCCCTAAATCGGAGTGCCAGTCATGGGCAAAATGTGCACCGTTGTTTTCATTACCGTGATGGTTGCGGCCGCCTTTCCGGCTATGGCCTATACTTCAGAAGACGCAATTGCCTGCACGCCAGATGCGATGCGGCTTTGCCAGCAGGCAATCCCGGATGCAAGTCGCGTGACCCTCTGTCTTGTCCAAAACAGACAGCAACTCAGCCCCGCATGCAGCTCGGTATTCAACCGTCCGCGTGCCGCGAATGTCAGGTACGTCCGGTGAGGGCTAAGTAGATTTGTGAAGCCGCTTTCGAAGTTCCAGCCCCAGCAATCATAGGAATTGATTGGAAATAGTGTAGGAGGCTTCCAGAAAAGAACAGGCTACTCGTCGCCGCCGTGCCACCCCATTGTCCGCTTTGGGCCATTCGCCGCGGAACCATGCAAGGTCAGCGCGGTCAAAAGCAGATAAAATGTTGCAGCACCGAGAATGTCCGCTTAGTACCACAACCGGGCTTAGGTATCCTGCCTGTTGAGCAATCTAGGAAAAATGACGGTTGGGCTTAACGAGAGAACGACGCCGCCGATAATGCCACTGATCACGCCTGTCCACACTTGCGATGTCGGCTCGTCATGGATATGCCGACCTATGAGATAGACGAGCAGCCAGTATAGTGTGCTTGTGACCAATCCCGGTGAATATTCGCGGTAACGAAGCGTAGCCCAGAGGTGGAACGTCACTCCGTGCGTCGCAAATGCGACCGCGAAGAAAAGCGGCAAGAAGAGAACTGATTGACCGACCAGGTCATATGCGAGATTGCATCCCGCGACGATCGCGAGGAACGCCGCATTGAAGAAAAAGAACATACGTGCCGTGTAGGTCGGCCACCAATGTTCTCGCGCTTTGGCTACGAAACCGCCTCCAATCAGTGTCTCGTCAACAATGTGGACGACATAGCTCGCAAAAACGGCCCAGAACAAAAACGACAAAGTCATGTTCATTAGGGACCACCGATAACAGTTATAACGCGACTATTTACGCTGAATCTATTTTAGTGGTGCGTGACTAATGCGTTTGAGATGGTGGGAGCACGCCTTCCAAATAAGCCACCCCATCCTTGATTAAACTTTCAATGTTTTTCTCCCCCGACTGGGCTTGCTCAATAATTCTCCTGGCAAGCAGGGCTCGTGTCGAAGGCGCACAGGCTTCTCCTGCAAGCTGGCTACCGGACAATTTGAATCTGGCCCAAGCCCTGTCAAACGCTGTCGTCAGAATGCGGGCGGCTTCAGGGTCGAAGCCTCCTTCTTCAAGCAGAGAATCCATTGGCATGAAGCGCCTCTTCAAACTCTTTTCTTGGGGTCTACCCGAATAACCCGGCGAGCCAGTTGCCAGACTTCAATCGGGGTTCTATCGAGCCGTTTTTTGGCTTCCGCTACCGCCGCCTCATCGTCGGCCAAATCAAGTAGCGCAGGCGGCCCGCCTATGTGGCCGTCCTTGGTAAGCGCGTAAAACCGATACTCCGACATCGTGTGCCCCCCGACACACTCACCAACCGGCCCGGCAATCATCGATCTCATGATATTGTGCGTCAAGATCTCAGTGAAACGCGTAATTGAATAAATAGTCCCATTAGGATCAATGGCTTGATGTATTGCCACGGCTGTCATTGCCGAACAATCGTTTCAAATGGGGCGATCGGGAACCAACATGCCACATTCGGGTTTTCTGATGATCAGCGAAACTGCACCCGTAATTTTAAGTCGCTCGTTTGAACGGGGAGGGAGGATGCCAAGATGCACGTCTCAGGTGAAAGCCTTCTGGTCATTCTAGTCGTCGGTCTCATTGCGGGCTGGCTCGCTGGCGAAATTGTGAAGGGTGGTGGCTTCGGTCTCATCGGAGATGTCGCCATCGGCATCGTCGGCGCATTCATCGGTAGTTGGCTGCTCCCCCAACTGGGCATCCACCTTGGCCGCGGGATTATTGCCGCAATCATCATCGCAACTATCGGCGCCGTATTGTTGTTGTTCCTTGTTGCGCTAATAAATGGCGGTTATCCACGGCGGCGATATTGGCGTTTCTAGATTGACGGCATAGCGACTCTGAGCAACGGCGCGCTGAATTGCTCAAAGGGCCATCCCTGAGTCCAAAGGGAGGACCATCCTCGGAAACAATGAATGCCGTAGGGCGTTACCGGAGTGGTTGCGCTCAGAAGCCAACTTTCGCCCAATTCAGAAAGCGCATGCTTCTGCCGCTCAACCATGGCCAGTGTGGCCGAATGAGAGGCCGCGTCGCTCGCACGCAGCGGCGCGGCTTCTCGCCGATTATAGACAACTCACCTCGAAACACTTCCTTATTCAGGTAAGGAAATGCCTAATTCCCTGAGTGCGCGGGCGCATATGCGCGGCGGGTCGCTCTCACCTAATCGAGTGACGTGGATGATTTTGGCCGCAATAATCTCATTGATTGGGTCATTGCGGTCTTTTAGCCGAAGCAACTGCAACGCAGCCTCATAAGCCGCTGTCATGCGATCTATGTCGGCTTGATCGAAGTTGCCTTCCGCCAATTGGCGTTGAAGTGCCATGATCGTCCCCCCGAACGACAGCCGGCCCAGTAATAATCGACATGAAGATATTGCGAGTCAATCCGTCCGCCGTCGGACATAAACAGCCAGAAGCCACGGCCACTACAGACCGCACGCGCCGAATGTCCACTTCGGGTCAACAGCTGAAAACGCGGGTTCGGCTGAATTGCTCGCTTAGTACCGCATCGCGCGTCGATCTTGAATTAAAAGAGGTCGCCAGTTGAGGCGGCCTCGATGATTTGTTAGCTGTTAGCGCCAGCCAGGTGGCGAGGTACGGATGCCGTTCCAGCCGACCTTTTTACCCTTACTCCACCCTGGCGGAACGTTTCCACCGTTCCATCCGGTTTTATGGCCCTGACTAAAACCGTGCGGGGTGCCAACTCCACCACCTGGCCCTTTTGCGGACGCAATTGAGATTGTCGAAGCGATGAATGTGAGTGACAAGGCAACAACAGCCGCCTTGCGCGAAATTGATTTGCGCATTTTTGGCCTCCAATATCCGTGTATCGAGATCAACGTTCGGATCGCGACTGCGTTCCCCGAAGTGCACCTATAATATGCACCCAATGGATAATATGCACTGAATGGAACTCGTCTCCCGCTGAGCGGTCGGATTTCCG